>Ga0209292_1007467_pt1 | contig 10359 bp, 10 predicted proteins | sample GOMGulsemesocosm_2_FD_184634 | JGI IMG/M metagenome (GOLD analysis project Ga0209292, IMG submission 184634) | Methane-oxidizing microbial communities from mesocosms in the Gulf of Mexico - GOM9C Gulf of Mexico (SPAdes) (version 2) | ecosystem: Environmental > Aquatic > Marine > Cold seeps...
CACAAGTTTTGTCTAGTAACCATAGCAAATTGGTCCCACCTGATCCCATTCCGAACTCAGTAGTGAAACGATTTAGCGCCGATGGTAGTGTGGGGTCTCCCCATGTGAGAGTAGGTCATTGCTAGACACCTATTTAGATAAAGCCGCTGCATTAATTTGCAGCGGCTTTTTCGTTTGCGCGTAGAAAAGTTGAGGTCGACAAACGTCATCCTCGCAGTGTCTTAAGCGAGGACCTTGTTCAGCGCGCCGCGAACTGTAGAACCTCGATAATACCAATCTCGCTAAAAATATGATCTAAATGAGTTTGTTTTTAGCGCGCCGTGAAATCAATACCGCGACACTCTGCAGAAGGTCCTCGATAAAAAGAACTCGATGTATGGACTGTTTCCATCGCCTTCCCCGCAATCTTTTGAGCGGGGATCTTGTTCAGCGTACCATTAAATCATTTTATTCTCGTAAAAAATAGACCAGTTACTTACCTAGGTTGGTATAAAGGCGATAAAATAGACGTCTACTGGTAGCCGTTTTTTAGATCTAAAACTGTTCTAACAGCCATTTCAGGATATAATCGACGCCATAAAAATAGTGTGTCATAAACTGAGCGTAGTCATATCATGAATCAACCTGTCATTTTCGATCCCAAAGCACCACAAGCATTACCTGTTGCACCTGAGTCGAGATTATTAGTCCCCATTGAAGTTGCATCTAATAAAATTGAGTTGCTGGCGCCAGCCAAAAATGCCGAATATGGTATGCAGGCCATTTTACATGGTGCCGATGCTGTTTACATTGGCGGGCCAGCTTTTGGTGCCCGTACTAAAGCCAGTAATAGTATTGACGATATTAGGGCGTTGGCGGCCTTTGCTCACCAATATCACGCTCAAGTATTTGTGACATTAAATACCATATTAACCAATGACGAGTTAGATGAAGCTGAAAAGCTCATTTGGGAAATTTATGAAGCCGGAGCTGATGCGTTAATTGTTCAAGATATGGGAGTATTACAGCTTAACCTTCCGCCGATAGCATTGCATGCTAGTACTCAAATGGATAATCGTACACCAGAAAAGGCCGCCTTTTTAGAGCAAGTAGGTTTTACTCAAGTGGTATTAGCACGTGAGTTAACCTTGCCGCAAATTCGTGACGTCGCAAAAAAGACCAAGATGCAGCTTGAATTTTTTATTCATGGCGCCCTGTGTGTGAGTTATAGCGGTTTATGTAATTTGAGTCATTCATATTCAGGTCGAAGTGCCAATCGCGGTGAATGTTCTCAAATGTGCCGTCTGCCGTGCAATTTAACAACTCGTCAGGGGGAGGTTATTGTTGAGAATGAACATCTACTGTCATTAAAAGATAATAATCAAACAGCTAATCTTGATGCGCTGATTGATGCTGGTGTGCGCTCATTTAAGATTGAAGGCCGCCTTAAGGATTTAAGTTACGTAAAAAATGTTACCGCTCACTATCGTCAGCAACTCGATGCTATTTTAGAGCGACGCACTGATTTGGTGAGTGCCTCTCAAGGTAAATGTGTTCACAACTTTACGCCTGATCCAGAAAAAAGCTTTAACCGTGGTAGCACTGATTATTTTGTCAACGACCGTACCGATGGTGTCAGTGATTTCAGAACCCCGAAATACCTAGGAGAAGAAGTTGGTACTGTCGCTAAAATCGCTAAAGATCACTTTGTAGTCAACTCTTCCCACAGCTTTAATAACGGTGATGGACTTGGTTACTTTATTACGGACCATGCTCAGGCTGTCATGTCAGATCATAAAACCGTTGGACTTCGGGTTAATCGAGCCGATGGTCATACGCTTTATGTCACAAAGATGCCAAGTAACTTAAAAGTAGGTATGGCGCTATATCGTAATCATGATCAAGCCTTTGAAACAGTCTTAGGTAAAGAGTCATCGAAACGAGTTATTAATGTTGATATGGACATTAATGCAACGGCTACTGGTTTTGAGTTAGCCATTTGCGATCATTATGGTCACCAAACTAAGGTTGCAATAGTACATGAAAAGCAACCGTCCCAAGACCAAGATAAATCGCTTAAAACACTCAACAAGCAGCTAGCGAAACTAGGCAGCACTGACTATAAGCTAAATTTATTAACCACCAACCAAGTAGAAGATTATTTTTTGCCAGCTTCGGTACTTAATGGCCTGCGTCGTGATGTGATTGATGGATTAAACCATGCGAGAGTTGACGGCTACCAGCGCCCGACACCTTGGCAACGTAATGACAGTGCGGTTTATCCTAACAATAGTTTAAGCTTTTTGGATAATGTTGCGAACGATAAAGCGAAAGAGTTTTATCAACAACACGGTGTTATTCATATTGAAGATGCTTACGAACTCAATAAGGTCGTTGATGATGCGCCATTGATGGTGACCCGACATTGCCTACGGTTTAACTTTAATTTATGCCCAAAAGAAGTACCAAACATTAAGGCAGATCCGATGATCCTTGAAATTGGTAAAGATACCCTTAAATTGGTTTTTGACTGTGTTAAATGTGAAATGATGGTTGTTGGTTCAAATAAACAAGTTAGTCCTAGTATGAAATAATTGCATAACTAGTGACCATCATAAGGGCGCTGCTGTTTGAGCAGCCCCTAATGGTCAAACGTTGTCATTATTGTATTTGGGTAAACTAATAGTGAAATGCGTTCCAAAATCAGACTGTTGCAATGTTATATCACCGAGTAACTGGTGGGTTACAATTCGTTTAGCAATGCTTAGTCCAATACCCGAAAAATCAGCCGCACTAGTTTTGGAATAAAATGGAGAGAAGATATGCGGGTAAAGCTCCTTACTAATACCATGACCATTATCATAAAAATGTAATTTAACGTGCTGTTTATAATCGATTATTTTGATGTGTATTTTCGGGTTTGTTATATCATTAAAGCCATGTTGTATCGAGTTGGTACATAAAATGTCCAATACCTGCTGTAATAATTCAGGTGTCGTGAATACTACGCAATCACCCTGATTATTATGTTCAATTTCGTATTGGATCTGACCTGCTTCAAATGCAGGTTGATAGTGTTCGAAAGTATTTTTTAGTAGCCGGTACAGCGAATGTTGCTTGTTCTGGTAATTATTATCAGCCAATAACTCTTTCATCGTGGCGACTCTTTTTGCTGCAACATTGAGGTTGCGAAGCAATAAATCACTCGCTTGTTCTATGTTCGATAACCCATCGGTTATTACGTGCTTACCCAGTTGCCGAGTTGCTAATTGGGCACGAATTTCTTCTATCTTCGACTGCATGAAACTTGCAGCTGTTATACTTACACCTAATGGTGTATTGATTTGATGGCAGATGCCCCGAATAAGGTGTGCTTGTTGTTCTTGTTGCAAGTGTTGCTGAGTAATTTCTTGCTGATGTAACTGTGCTATTTGAATTTCAAAACTTTGTTTAATGGTTTCAAGCAACTCAACAGTGAGATCCGAAAAATGGCAGGTTTTAGTGTCTAGGATACATAGCGTACCAAATGGTGTACCATCCGTTGCTAAAATTGGCACCCCTAAATAAGCCACCATGTTGAGTTTTAAATCCGGGTTATTATTCCAGACTTCATCAGCTGTCGCATTGGGTATATTAAGTGTTGTTTTAGATTTGATAACATGTTCGCAGTACAGACCTGAACCATCGAGTTGTTCTGATTCGCCTGGCTGATAAGGGTTATGTTGATTGTTATTTTTACCAAAGACACTGATGTTATCGTGCTCAACTTTCATCACTAACGCGACAGGGACATCAGCTAGCTTGGCAACAACAGTGAGCGTATTATTCCAGCTTTGTATTAATTGGTCGTAATTGGCGATAATTCCCCCAGTATTCTAGCGAGCATATTTTCCACATAATACTAATTACTGATTATTTAGCAATCAAAATCGCCAGATAAGCTAAATGTTGCACGGGAGCAGGAATTTGTTAAGAGGTTGTCGATCTCAAACCAAGCTTGTGCATATAGCTTGGTTTGAGAGCTGAGGCCGTTATTTTACCCTTTAGTGCAGCGCTGCTCTAAAGCTTAAACCTTCGCATATTTTTGCTTCAGCAATTAATAGCTCTTCTAAGCGGGTATCGACTTCTTTTTTGTCGAAATACTCATAGGCAAGCTCGACAAACAAATCTTTATGTTTAGCTTCTGATTTGGCGATAGCGGCGTAGAGTTCTTTATCTTTACCCGGTTCAAGCACATCGGCGACCATCGAAAAACGCTCATAACCACGTGCTTCAATAATGCCAGCGACCAATAACCTGTCCATAAAAAAGACGTCTGAGCCTTGGCGAAACAAGGCGCGAATGCCTTTGATGTACGGATCTTTATGATCATGTCCGAGCGGCGCATTACGCGCATGCAGTAGTTTAAGTACCTGTTTGAAATGAATTAATTCTTCAATCGCTAAATCGGTCATTGCCTTAACTAGCTTAGTGCGATCGGCATAGTGACCGAGCATTGACATGGCCATTGCCGAGGCTTTTTTCTCGGCCGCCGCATGATCTTGTAAAAAGGAGGTAAAATCAGCGAGAACAGCATCTGTCCACGCTTTAGGGGTGTGATATTTTAATTCAAACATAATCAGTAACAGTGATAAAAATTATCCGTGAGTTTACCTTAATTGGCGATAAAAGGGCGGACAATTTATTTATCTAGCCCTCTAAATTAACCAGAAGTTATACCGGGTCAATTTTTCCCTTGTCAGTGGAGGCTATCTTTAGTGGATGTTTAACTTTTTTCCATGCCGTGACCTTGCCGCCAATATTCATTCGCTCAAAAGTATCTTGGCTTGAGGTGGCGCCGACAAAACTTAATAATTGCTTAAAACTGTTACCGTGGCTGACATCAATGGTTAATAAATCCTGCGGCCGATCAGCAAAGTAATTAACAATGCCTTGTTGATGGCGCTGATAGCAGTCGATTAAAAACTGATCGTTGGCAATGTTATCTAAAGTTAATGGATAAAAAATTTCATTGTAACAACGTCGTAATGTTGGGTTTGAACCACCGTCAGTACGTTGCAAGTTTACATACATTCGCTCTAATAACTGTCTAATTGACGGCAGCCAGCTTGATAACTCACGCGATAAATAGATAAACTTTGCATTAGGATAGGCGATGTCTAACGCTTGGTAATCACAAAATATCGGGGTATCGGCAATCACTTGTGCATCACGCATCGCTTGCTTGGTATAGGCGGTGTGGGCGGTACTAAAACCTAATTCTAACATCGCAGCACAGACACTGGTGGTAGCTGTTCGTGGCAAGCCGATGATAAAAATTTTGTGCGCTGTCATTGGGTAAACCTTGTTATAAATGTATCAAGCGCAGTGTTACTGCTCAACGTTTTTTTGATAGAGATTAATAATAAAATCAAGTTCAATTTCAAGCTGACAGGCCCCAGCAATGTTAGCGGTAACTTGCTCATTGGCGCGCCACGCGAAAGGGGTCATTTGCAACAGCGCCATGCGATGATCGCTATCTGGGGTGACGGTGTAACTTAGGCGCTGTGAATCAATAAGTCCAAACCCTGAAAACTGGGTATCTTGGGTATCATGCTCTCGTACGTCTTGGTAAATAAACTCTCGCAATTGCCACAGATGACGAGGTGCTGGGGTAATGGTAAGTAATAAGCCATTGTCGGTAACGACCCGTTGCAGTTCTTGCTCATTAGCTGGTGCGTAAACCTTAAGCACTAAATCGATGCACTGATCAAGTAAAGGCAACTTGTCAGAACTGGCGACTGCATAATGGCCGAGTTTGTCTGCTTTGGCCGCCATGACTACTGCAGGTTTCGAGATATCAATGCCATATTGTTCAATGGCGGGCAACTGTTGCTTTATTGCACGTGAGTAATAGCCCTCGCCACAGCCGATATCTAGCATGGTAAAGTTGTTGCTACTCTTTTCGTCGTCCTGATGCTTGTTGATCTGCTGTGATATAAGTTGACTGATTTTTTCTGCCAGTGGTTGATAATGCTGCCCTGCGAGAAAATCATGGCGCGCGTTGATCATCTCTTTGCTATCACCCGGTTGTTTTGATTTTTTATGTTGAACCGGTAACAAATTAAAGTAACCTTGTTTGGCACGGTCAAATTGGTGATTGTTAGTGCAGCTAAGTCCTGAATTATTTGTATTTTCTTGTAATGGATTGGCGCATAACGGGCAGTTAAATTTATTCATCTTAAAGATCTTTTTACGGCGAAGAAATAATCAAGCGGGCCACATGATTGGACTCGCTTACGGCGGAGCAAATGCTGATCGTTATTGATAACGACCCATTGTTGAGAAACGAGTTAGCAACAATATAAAAAATTGCGGCATTGTAAGCGAAAATGAGTACTAAGGCCAACGGCACTGCCTATTTTAGAACAAGACTTAGCTCAATATCACAAGGCGAGCTCTAACAGCGCAACGTCATGGTGCTGATCGAACTTAACCCCAACTTGATTCATTAAGCCGACCTGTTCAAAACCATACTGTTGATGCAAACGTAACGAAGGTTTGTTGGGTAGGGTGATTAGGGCGTAAGCACGATGAAATTGATGTTGCTTAAGATGTTCAATTAACTTGGAGTATAGTACTCGTCCTGCACCTTTAGTGGTTGTTTTAGGCGCGGTATATACGGTAAGTTCAGTAGAGTCTTTAAAGGCCGCTTTGGCTAAATAGGCGCTATTGTACGCAAAACCTATCATTTCACCTGTATTGTCTTGAGCGACAAATACTCGGTAACGTTCATTGCTAATTAGTTGCGAAAACCAATGTTGGCGCTGTTCTAACGACCATGGCTCTATATCGAAAGTGATAGCAGTATTAAGGATGTAATGATTATAGATTTGATTGATTTGTGGTAAATCGTCGGGGATCGCGAGTCGGATGGTAATCATGAATTAGCCCAGATAATGAGCTGCCCAAGCTAGCAGTGTAAGAACTGTGTTAGCCAGGGCAGGGTATTAATATTTAAAATTCGAAAGTAGACCAGATTGGCGCGTGATCCGATGGTTTTTCAATTGCGCGTAATTCATAGTCAACATCAGATTCAACACAATATTGGCTTAAATTTTTGGTTGCTAGAATAACGTCAATACGCAAACCACGGTTGTCGTCAAAACCACGTGAGCGGTAATCGAACCAGCTATAACATTCGGTGCGCTCAGGGTGGATCAAGCGAAAGGTATCGTCAAGACCCCAACCTTGTAAGGTCGCTAGCCACTCGCGCTCTTCCGGTAAGAAACTACATTTTTGCGTCTGCAACCAGCGTTTTGCATTCACTTCACCAATGCCAATGTCTTTTTCTGCTGGTGAGATATTGATATCGCCCATCACAATCAAATTTTCATCATTGGTATGGTTTGACTCAAGATATTGTTGTAAATCTTGATAGAACTTTTCTTTGGCTGGAAACTTGGTTTCGTGGGTGCGGCTTTCACCTTGTGGGAAATAACCATTAAGTACCCGAACTTTACTGCCCGATGCTGTGGTTACCGTCGCCATAATCATCCGGCGCTGAGCATCTTCTTCGTCTGTTTCATAGCCGTACTGCACATCTTCAACCGCTAGCTTGGTCATTAGGGCGACGCCGTAATGTCCTTTTTGGCCGTGGTAAAACACTTGATAACCCATCGCTTCAACGGCTTCTAACGGAAATTGTGGATTGTCGACTTTTATTTCTTGTAAGCCGATAACATCGGGCTGATGTTTATCGATGATTGCTTGCAACTGATGAAGGCGGGCGCGAAGACCGTTAATATTAAAAGAGATTACTTTCATGATAATTTGCTCTATTAGCTTATTTACTTATTAATTTGGTACTCAGGCGCTATGTTACGTCGCTAATCACCACCTGAGATAAAGGATGTGTTTAATTAACCCAAGTAAAAATTGATGCTTGATCGTGGGTTTAGGTATTCAATAACATCTTGCGGCAATGAACTGATCGCAAGTGCCTTTTCAATTTTAATTGCTTCTTTTTCGGTATTAATGATTGCCGCTTCATTGCGCGGAACATTAGCATCATAAATTAAAACATTAGGAAATAACAAGCGGCGACTGTCAGCGGTGATAACTATACCAAGCTGATCGCTTGATAGTTTCACGAAGGTGCCCGGCGGATATATGCCCATTGTTTTGATAAAGGCGTTAAGCTGTGCTTGCTCGAACAAGCGGGCTTTATTTTTAAAAATATAAGCGACTGCCTGTGCACGACTTCGTGGTCGCTGATTCTCATCCATTGGATGGCATAAATGCTCATAATAATCGACTAGGGATAAAACGAGCGACAAAGGATGCAGCTGGCTAATCGTTTTGCCGCTTGGGTAACCGCTGCCGTCAGCGAATTCGTGATGTTCTAACACTATCTTTTTAACGACATCGGATATGTCTGGCGACAAATTAAGAAAATCGACCGAATAGCTCGGGTGCTTTTCGATCACAAACTTGCGTTTGCTCGGGCTAATATCTTTGCCAGTATAAAATTGCTGTGGGATTTTTAGTTCGCCAATATCATGTAATAAACCTGCGACGCCAAGTTCGATAATATCGCTATTTGCTAGCTCCAATTGTTTACCAATCATCATCGCTAGCATTGACACACAAATAGCGTGTTGTTGCATTTGTGAGTCATCACGGTCGTCATCAACCAGATGCAACACAATATTGTCTTTTACCAGCAGTGCATCACTTATCGAATGAATAACTTCATTGGCTTCGATCATTGCCTGCAAGGGGCGTGATTGCACTTTGTGTGTCAAAGCGCGTACTTTTCCAAGCGCAATGTGATAGCTAGCTTCACATTTTTTGATCGAGCGGCGATAGGCTTGCATTTGCTCAATTTGCTCAGTTTTAAGCTTGCTCATGGCTTGCAGTTCAAGATCTAACTTGTCATCGTCTTGCATCACCATGTCATCTAATGCTGCCTCTGGCTCGGGCAGTGGCTTGGCACTGCTTTTGGTTGGAATGCCCCAGACATGCGAGATATTGACTTTACGCAGCAGATCTATTTGCTTTTTTGAGCTGATTTTAAATTGATTAAACATAAACGGATGATCATTCCACGCTACCGGCATTTCTATATAGATTCCCGGCTGTAGGCGATCGATGGGTAATTTTATCCGTTTCGGATCTGATAGCATGGTTTAGTTCAACAGTTATAAAATGAGTTGGTAAGCATTAAGGTAATACTTTTTTATACGGCTTGACGGTGACTTTGTCATAAACACCCGCTGCAATATAAGGGTCGGCATCAGCCCAAGCTTGAGCGTCAATTAATGAATCAAATTCTGCAATCACTAATGAGCCTGTAAAGCCAGCTTGACCGGGATCTTCGCTGTCTATCGCAGGGGTTGGACCTGCCACTAATAAACGACCTTGTTGTTGAAGGTCTGTTAAACGCGCCAAATGATCAGGGCGGGCCGCCAAGCGGTTTTCTAGGCTGTTTGCAACATCTTCTGCATAAATCATGTACCACATAGTATTAATTCTCCTCGTTGCTTTGCTCTGGCAAATATTTATAAAGGTAGGCCCCTGTGGCCAAAAACAGTACGAAAGTGATGGCCGTTAAACCAAAGACTTTAAAGTTAACCCAAGTATCCATATCAAAGTTGAATGCCACCACGTAGTTCAATAACGCGGCTAACCAACAAGAAATAATCCAGCCAATATTAATGTTGCGCCACACATGATCGGGTGCACTAATATCTTTGCCGAGCATCTTCTGTGGGATCGGTTGTCCTAACCATTGATAGGCACCTAGCAATACGCCAAATAGGGTATAAATAATAGTGACTTTCCATTTGATAAACGCATCATCATGGAAATACAGAGTCAGGCCGCCAAAGACAACAATCATGCCTAGCGTTAGCCAGTGCATTTTTTCGACTTTTTTATACAAAATTTGCAGTAACGCGATTTGTAAAATTGTGGCAGTAATTAAGGTGCCAGTCGCGATATAGACGTCAAACAGATAATAAGTGACTAAAAACGAGAGTAGAGGCAGGAAATCGAGTAATTGCTTCATAAAATTCCAAAGTAAGAGCGGTAGCACAATATTTAAATTTTGCTTATGTAGATATGGTAAAACAATGAAACACGAGATGCCATTAATAAATGACATCTCGTGACATTAGCTGACAAGATACTAGACTAAAGTCGCGGCTTTCATTGCAGTGACAAATTGATGTAGCTCAGTCAGTTGCTGCTGTGGCTGGTCCAAGTTCTGCTCGATGATCTTAACCACGGCCGAGCCACTAATGATGCCATCGGCACCTGCAGCAAGTCCTGCTTTAACATCCTCAGGGGTTGAAATGCCAAAACCTAATAACAAGGGCGCTGAGTTAAATTGATTAA
>Ga0209292_1007468_pt1 | contig 10359 bp, 11 predicted proteins | sample GOMGulsemesocosm_2_FD_184634 | JGI IMG/M metagenome (GOLD analysis project Ga0209292, IMG submission 184634) | Methane-oxidizing microbial communities from mesocosms in the Gulf of Mexico - GOM9C Gulf of Mexico (SPAdes) (version 2) | ecosystem: Environmental > Aquatic > Marine > Cold seeps...
CAGAGCCTTTAGTGCAATTAGGTTGTTCGTTTTTAGCTTCTTACGCTCATAGAATTTCTTGGCCTTTAAGTTGTACCTAATGGCAAAGTTTGCAGCTTCGATAAAAGCCCAAGCCAGGTACTTATTGCCATTCTTCCGATTGCCCATCCCTTTCTTTTTACCGTTACTGGACTTACAGCTATCTACGCAGCGGCAGTAAGGGGCATAATTACCAGGGCTGCTAAAACGGCTGATATCACCGGGCTATGGGGTCACCCATTAGGTTTTCTCAGTCAAGAGGCCGTTTAAGTTTCTCCCGATCACCGGGTGCGACTGTTATTGAGTTAATAATATGTACGCATCCGTTACTTCAGTAGTAGTTGTCGCGAATCCACAGCGTCAACAGTCACCCATCAGGATCAAGCGATTAAATCGCCCTGGCTTTCGCCCCAGAAAATCTTCGGTTTTATACACTGTCCAAAATACTTGTTACAGATCTTTGGCTTGTTTTCACATCCAACCCCTTAGTCGGCTCAGTGTGCTAGCGTACATTCTTTACTCAATATTTATAAGTGAATGACACGGCCCAATCAGGTCTGCTGGTTATTGGCCAACCCCGCAGTTGGTTAACCGTGCCACTCAAGCCTTACGAAAATATCTTGTTTTCATCAAAAGGTACGCCTTGCTTCATGATGTAATAACAAGCCCTGGATAATTTATGGGCCAGAGCCTTAAGAGCAATTAAATTGTTGGTTTTTAATTTCTTGCGTTCATAGAATTTCTTGGCCTTTAAGTTGTATCTAATGGCGAAGTTGGCTGCCTCAATAAATGCCCATGCCAAGTACTTATTGCCATTTTTACGGTTACCCATGCCTTTCTTTTTACCGTTACTCGACTTGCAACTATCTACGCAGCGACAATATGACGCGTAGTTACCTGGGCTCTTAAAGCGGCTGATATCGCCGGTTTCAAGTAGTATGGTTTCGGCAAGTACGTCACCAATACCATTGGTGGTTTTTAACAGATTAAAGGCTTTGCATTCTTTTACTTGGTTCATAATGCTTTTTTCAAGAAGCTTAATTTGTACTTTGAGAGCTTTGCACATATTTAAATTGGCCTTCATGGCCAGTTGTACGTTTGCATCCCCCACAATGGGTAAACGAAAGAGTTTAGAATTTATTTTATTGCAACTTAAGTGCTGTCCTGTTTGACGCTGATATTGTGTGTTTAAGCTGTTTAGATATCGTGTTCTGTCTTGAACCAAACGCATTCTACGGCGCAGTAAATCACGCAGACCACGTTGCTCTAACGGATAAATATAACCCGTGGGTAAAATACCCAAGCGCACAAGATGCGATAGGAAGAATGCATCGTAGCGATCACCAGTACGTTTTAATCCTTCATACTGAATCACCTTGGCTGTATTCACTAGTCGCACTTCAAAACCCGCCTCTATAAGCGCGTCTGCCAGCCAGTACCAGTTAAAAGTGGACTCAATGGCTACCGCCATTAATCGCCGTTTAAAAGGTTTCAGTGCCTGAATAACTAGGTTTGCATCGTTATCAAACTTAGCTTCAAGCAAGCGTTTATCTTTACCGTCAATTACGCATAGGTAATTGTTATTTTAATGTAAGTCGATAGCAGCATAAAGTGTCATAGTGGTCTCCAGTTTTGTTAGGTTGCACTAATCAATTTAGTCCGTTTTACGGACACTGGGGGCTTGCCTATATGATTATCTGGTCTTGCGTTTTGCCTAAACGCAAGACCTGCCCTCGAGTCCTTTAGGGCTTTGTCTTTTGTCTTAAGGGCACCAAACAAGACCCAAAACCTGCTGCCAATTTCACCTCCAATAAATCGCAAGCCATTGATTTAATTCAATAAAACTCCAACTGGAAATAATACCCTGCAAAAAGTCTTGACCGATCGTTATAATTAAATCATGCTAGTTTAAACCGATCGGTACATACCTTGTTGCGACAGGATTTAAACCGATTGGTATAAACAGGCATGATCAGATAATTATGGAATTCTCTATGACAACCTTTGCAACTCACACACATCAAACCGCCCCCCAAGCGGCGCAACCCTTCTTACAAAAAGCAGAAGACGCATTCACTTTTGTACCCAACTTATTGGGCACTATGGCCGAAGCCCCTGCTTTGTTAGAGGGGTACATGGCCTTGGCGGATATATTTGGCAAGACCGCTTTGTCCGAGACAGAACGACAAATAATCTTAATGACCAACAATCGCTTGAATGGCTGCCAGTACTGTATGGCGGCGCACACTTCCATTTCACAAATGGCAGGGGTTAAGGCAGATGTGATCGAGGCGCTGCGCACCAACACCGCCATTGCCAACCCAAAACTAGAAGCCTTACGCATATTCGCCGCGGTGATTAACGAAAGTCGTGGCTGGCCAAGTGAAGAACAAGTGGCGGCCTTTATTTCTGCGGGCTACACCCAGCAAAGCGTATTAGAGGTTGTCTTGGGCACTAGCCTTAAAACCATGTCTAACTACACCAACCATATTGCACAAACCACTCTGGATGATGCGTTTGCCGCCAATGCATGGTCTGCTGCCGACAAAGCTGCGTAAGAGCGTATCGATTAACTAGGAAATTATTCTCATGAAAACTAAAATATCACTGTTGTTACTGCTCAACGCAATCTTGGTCATCACTGGCCATGGCGCTTTGGCTCAAGAAGCCGACCCTTATTCGGGTTTTAAAGTATCGCCGCTCGAGGTTTCGTCTGAGTTTCCGTACGAGCATGAATACGTGAGCGTACTGGGTTCAAAGATAGCCTACGTTGATACCGGTAAAGGCGATCCAATTGTCTTCCTGCACGGCCAGCCGACGTCATCCTATCTATGGCGAAACATATTGCCGCACATGGAAGGGCAGGGCCGTCTGATTGCCCCAGACAACATCGGCTTCGGTAAATCTGACCAACCCGAACTTGCCTATACGTTTGCGGACCATTATCGCTATTTCGATGCGTTCGTGAAAAAACTCAAGCTGCGCAACATCACCCTGGTTGTTCACGATTGGGGTTCCAGTCTTGGCTTGCACTACGCCGCGCTGAATCCAAACAACGTGAAGGCCATTGTTACAATGGAAGCGTTGATCGCACCTGAATTGCCTGCCGCGAGCTATGAAGCGATGCGCCCTGATCTTGGTAATTTCTTCCGCATGGTTCGCGAGCCTGTAAAGGGTCGTAAGATGCTGGTTGAGGACAATGCGTGGCTGGCAGAAGGCGGGATATTGGAAGGGTTCATCAACCGTCCACTGGCATCGGAAGCGCTCGACGTTTATCAGGCACCGTTCCAAACCGAAAAGTCGCGCATACAGGTTAATCAGTGGCCGAACGAAATCCCCATTGCCGGTCACCCTGCTGAAACGACTCGGATAATCACAGACTACAACGCGTTCCTTGAACGCACCGAAATTCCGTGGCTGTTCTTGTACGCCTCACCAGGTGCAACCGCGCCTGCTAACGCGGCCGACTATTGGGCCGCACGGGCGAAGAACATCGAAACTGTATACATCGGCGCAGGTCTGCACTACGTGCAAGAAGACCAGCCCTATGCGATCGGCCGAGCGATCTCTGATTTTTATCGTCGACTGACTTCTAAATAAGCCATGGCGCCGCCCAGCTGCGTAATTGACTGGGCGGCGTTATAAATCCAACAGGAGAAAGATCATGTTATTGAATACCCCTACTGCCGAACTCGGCTGGCAAGCACAACCTTTCACTTTGTCAGACGCTGACGGTAAATCCTACAGCCTCAGCGACTTGCAAGGCAAAAATGGGCTTATAATTGCCTTTATCTGCAACCACTGCCCTTATGTGCAAGCAATTGCCGACCGGCTCGTAGCCGATGCCAACACGCTGCAAAGCGAAGGCATTAACGTCGTGGCCATCAACTCTAACGATTATCGATATGTGCAGGCAGACAGCCCAGCGATGATGAAGCTGTTTGCGGCGCGCCATAACTTTAGTTTTCCATACCTGGTAGATGAAGACCAATTCGTGGGCCAAGCCTATGGTGCCGTTTGCACACCAGATTTTTTTGGCTTCAATACCGATGGTGAGCTTCAGTATCGCGGCCGTTTAGATGATGCACGCATGGGCAGTCCAGCCAATCGAAAAACGGAACTTGTGAACGCCATGCGCCAAATTGCACTGACTGGACACGGGCCCGACGTTCAAAACGCGAGCATCGGTTGCTCGATTAAGTGGCGCTAATCATGAGCAAAAGTATTGAAGTTTTATTGGTGACCAAAGGCCACATCTTTGAGCGGGAGCCGTTCTTTAAGATGATTGATGACTTGCAAGTGTTGGATGGCGGCACCACAGTCAATTGGACGCACGTTGAACACCCCGCGGCAGGTGCACTGCTGCATCCCGATCGCGCCGAGGCATTCGACGCCATTGTGTTCTACGATATGCCCGGTGTCACTTTCACGCGCAGTGATCCAGCGATTGTTCATTTCGATCCGAGTGAGCAATACAAGAAAGATTTCATGGCACTGGTTGAGCACGGAAAAGGAATGGTCTTTTTACATCACGCCATTGCGTCCTGGCCGAGCTGGCCTGAGTTCGCGAATATAGTCGGCGGCCGGTTTCACTTTCTACCTGGCGAGCTTGGCGGAAGGCAGTATCCCGGATCAGGATTTCGCTTCCGTGTGTCACAGACCATTTCCGTTGTCGATGAAAGCCACCCAATTGTAGCCGGTGTCGACCGCGAGTTTTCGATCGTTGACGAGGCCTACTTATTCCCCGTGTTGGAAGATGAAGTTGTCCCCTTACTGCGCAGTGACTTCGATTTTCATGCCAACAATTTCCCCATGGGCGGCGTGGGATACAAAAATCATCCAGAAGGTAGCAACCTAGTGGGTTGGACAAAGCGGTCTGGTAATTCATCCGTAGCATACCTGCAACTGGGCCATGGTCCAGAAATTTACTTTGATAACAACTTCCGAACGTTGCTACGCAACAGCGTGAAGTGGGTGAGCCAACAGTAAATGGCGTAGGAACATAATCGATCTTTATACGTGGGCTGCGCCTAACGGATAGGGCGCGGGGCAGGGCTTGCCTTTTGCTTTAAACGCACAAAACAAGACCAGCCTCTGGGCCCCGACTTAGAAAGGGGTATAGATAATTATTTAGGAATTCAGGGATTAAATTCATAGCCGTTATAATGCTGCTGATCTGCACCACCGTGCACGCAAGCACTGAATTTGAAAAGCTAAAAGAGACATACTGCTCTGCGTCAAAATCAATTTGTATAGAAGGAGCCCTAAAATTTGACCCCTCAACGGGTATTCTTACGTTTACGGGTCATGTAAAAAGTGTAAGTGGGCCAGGTAAAGCTAAAATTGTAATTCTGGGGAACGCAGACATTAATGCTAATAGAACTTTCCTGGGAAAATTTTTGAGTTTTGATACATCTGGAGTAGAAGATCAAAAGATAATCCTAAAAATGAACACTAGCAGTGCCAAAGGAAATACGGACATGATTTGGCGCGTATCTAGTGTATTGTATTTTGATGATACGGCGTTCCATATCTGTAAGGTATGCTTAATCAGTGGTGCGCTTTGAAGTTGAAATCGGGCTTATAGCCTGACTAAACTTAATGCCTGTGCAGCCACCATACGTAAAGCGGATTCATCCGACACCCCTCTGCCCAGTACTCTGATCGCGACTACCATAGAATATAAACCCTTAGCCGTAGAAACTGGATTAATTTCCTTAGGCAGCTCATCTCTCGCTTGAGCAACTTCAATTCCCCGTTGAAAAAATCCCTCAAATTCATTAACGCTTTTCTTTAATAAAGTCTGAACTTCAGGTCCATGGGAATCAAATTCAATAAATGTGTTTACAAAAAAGCAGCCCTTGTCATCTTTAACGGCCTGCGTGACTAAGGTGTCGAACAAGGTCCTGAATGCCTGTACTGGATTATCAAGATTCTCCAAGTCGGTCAGCATGTCGCGTCGGATGGCATTATCATACTGGGCAAGCGCCAGTAGAAAAAGCTGGCGCTTCCCCTTAAAAGCATTGTAAAGACTGCCCTTATTAATGCCAATACTGCTAACCAGATTAGTGATTGATGTGGCTTCATAACCTTTTTGCCAAAATACGTTTATGGCTTTATCAACAGCTTTCGCTTCATCAAACGATTTTTCCCAAGGCATGGTATGCACTCCCACATTCTTAACGTAATTGTAATAGTAATGGTTTATACCAGTCATTTCAAACAATCATCATACAGATGAAGGCTATTTCAGCGAGTTTCCTAAGATTATTTAAATTAATAATAACTAAGACTAATAATAACTAAGACAGTCACAGTTAGAAAGAAGTCGCGATGATTTATCCAAAATGGTTTTGTCTATAAATGGCAAAGCCATTTTCTATTTAATGTTTAGGATTTATGGCTTTATTGCAGTATTTCACTTAAAAATACAAATCGCAGGCAGGGTGATTCTAGAGTGAAGTATTTATGTGTTTAGGTGGGTAAAAGTCTATTTTAACTTAAAAGCGCCTGGCAGTTTTGCAAGCTTGGTCGCCGCTTTCGATTGAGCAGGGCGATAGCATCGTCTAATAACGTTGGGCTGCCCACCAAATCCTTAAAGTTTTCCTCAAATTTTGTGGTGAGTTCCATCCAGTTTTCAGGTTCTATGCCAAGGCGTTGCAAAATAGGCGGTATGTTGTGTTCAATGTGGCCACGTTTATCATCACGAATGACTCTGCCCGTTAATTCAACCAGTTCTAAATAATCAGTGAGTTTAAACGGCAAGCCTGCTGGCATGTCATTACGCGGGTTGCCTGCAAATGGCATGAGGTTTTTTACTTGCTGGTTTGTGTTGTTCTATCAAACCCGCATAAAGATGCCTTACGAACACAGCACCCCTTTATAATGAAAGAGTGCAATGGTAGAAGGGCGTGGCTTCTAAGCAGATTGGTTGTTTCCTTGGCTTTGGCATAGGCACCGCCTCTTTACGCTAACTGTCTGTATAGACCCTCAAATAGAGCCTGATCGTCCTGCATCGCATTATTTCATGAAGTGAATAAATCTAAGTTGCACACTAGATCTGCTATGCGCTGTATGAATGCCGACATCTGATAACCAGTCAAATGGAAACAGTGAGTCCCTTTTCACCCTATTAATCTCTATATGACTTTCAACTATTCTTGTATTCATTGAATCAGTCCTTTCGTTATTCACTTCAAAGATGGACGCAGACTGAGTAATCCAGACTTAATCGGTCTATGAGGAGCAAATAATGAGTATTTATAAAGTAGGCAATAAGCGCATTGATGGTTTGATTCCAGGCGCCAGTGGCGAACGTGCGTTTCCAACACATGAATTAGGGTACGAAGCGCAAGGCGAGTTAAGCGGTACAGACCCTTTTATCATGCTTGACCATATTGGTCCGTCGAAGATGGAGGCAGGCTGGCGATTGGGTGGTAATCAAGGCATTCATCCGCACCGTGGTTTTGAAACCATTACCTTTATGTTTAAAGGCAATTTACATCATTTGGATACGGTATTTACTGAGCGTCCTTTGTTGACGAATGGCTCGGTACAGCAAATGAATGCGGGTAAAGGCATTCGCCATGGTGGAGATTTTTGGGCAGATGAAGATGGCAGTGAGTTTCATGAAATTCAATTGTGGGTCAACAATCCTGCCAACGAAAAGATGAGTGAACCCTACGTGCGTAATTATTCTGCCGAGCAAATTTCCAGCTTTAAGAAAGACAATGTGCAGCTGCGTTTAATCGCGGGGAATTATCAAGGGCAAACAGGGCCAGTGCAGACATTTGCCGATATCCGTGTTTTACATGGCACGCTTACTGGGCAGAACAGCAAAGATAAACCCAGTCAAATCGCTCTCGAGCAACAGCATGCGAGTCAATTATTATTTGTGATGACGGGTAGTGTGCACGTGAATGGCGAGTCGGTGAATGCCGGTGAGACACTGGTATTAAAACATCTGAGTGAAATAGCGATCAGTGGTGCAGATAACAGTCAATTCTTGTTGATCAGTGGTACTCCGTGGCAACAACCCATTGTCTTTGATGGGCCATTTGTGATGAATACTCGTGAGCAAATACAACAAGCGTATGCTGATGCCGAATCAGGTGTGTTTTAAGGTTTAATTGATAAAGAACAAAATAAGCATTAGGAGAAAGGCATGAACATAGATCATTCCAATAAACGTATTTTAGCGCGCGGCTGTGACCCAGTTGCATCACAGATGGCGGCGCAAGCATTACCGCCATTGATGGGAAATCCTGAATATGTGCCTACCAGTGATGACGCCGATTTTATTGAGAAGTTAAACAGCGAAAAATGGTCGGTGGTGTTTTTTGCCCCCGGTGCTTGTCGATTTAATGCCGCGAATCATGCGATTCCCGGTGGTAATCGACAAACACAAGGCTGGAGTTTAGAGCAATACAAAACACTGGTGCGCCAAACTCAAGGAGACGACATTCAAATCGTTGAGACGTTATCTGAGCAAGAAACTGTTGCGCATTTAAAAGCCGCTTTGGCAGCGACAGTATAGGATTGGGGCGAGGGCCAGGCGCGAGGGCCGGTCTTGCGTTGTGCCTTAAGCGCACAAAACAAGACCGTCGTCCCTCAAATACACTTCAAGATGGCAGTAATTGATCATTGATAAATATGACTGTCTGATTTGTGTGTGTTTACGGGCGCGAGGGTTAGAAACCTCGCGTCCCGGGACTATTCTAGTGGATCGTATATATATTTTTTATAGCTTTGATCAATTCCCTTCAATAACGGGTTGTCGATTTTAAATATGGTTCGGTGTTTTAACTTTCCTCTATTCAAGGCTTCACTGTAAAATTCTCGCCACAGTTTCAGGTAAGATCCATCCCGATAGGCTTTCTTCAAACCTTTTTCCAGGCGTTTCAATCCCTTGGCATTACTGGGGTGAGTAAAATAAAATCGAGGCAGCGGATAATAAAGACATATATTTTTATCATACAGTAAGTTTTCGATAGTTCTCTTTCGTGCATCGTACTCATGGAATAGTTCCGTAACCCCACGCCCATACAGGTCAAATCGATTTAAGGTCACCATTTTAAACAACGTTTCGTAAACAGGCGTAGTGACAACAGAGAAACCAGCATTTTCCAATATCTTGACGTCGGCCCATCCGGTTCCCTGACCGATGGTAAATTGCTTTAAATCATCGATCGTTTTAACATTCTGCATTTTCCTGGAACTCTCCGGAGAGACAAAAAAGGTGCGATAACCAATAATCCCCCTGTTCACTGGAAAGGGGATATAGATATAATCTAGCATTCGTTCCGGAGTGGCATTACTATCAAGTATGAGGTTATAGTTCTCTTCATCAAGATACACTTCAACTCGCTGGTATGTCATTTCATCAAGTGTTTCAATTTTGTACGGACCATACTCATCGACGGTCTTTTCCATGGCAAGCTTAAAAACTTGACTAGAAAAAACCAGCACGCTCCCGCCCTCGCGAGGGGCCCAAATTCGGAATACTTCCGCACTGGCCAATGCTGTGGAGGTTGGTAACAGCATTAATATTGCTACACTAATTGTGAAGATAGATTTAGTTTGTGTAGTTTGTTGCAATGTATATTTTCCCATTGCTTTTCCTCTCAACCCTATAGCTGGGCAATATATATGCGATACCATTGCCATCTAAAAGTATTAGTGTGCCCTAAACTGTTTTTCAAATACTTCTTTTGAATATGCTTAAGCCCCGACGACCTTAAGCGCCGTAGGCGAGGGTCACCCATTAGGTTTTCTCCGTCAAGAAGCCGTTAAAATTTCTCCCGAATACCGGGTGCGACTGTTATTGAGTTAATAATATGTACGCATCCGTTACTTCAGTCGTAGTTGTCGCGAGTTCACAGCGTCAACAGTCACCCATCAGGATCAAGCGATTAAATCGCCCAGGCTCTCGTCCCAGGAAATCGTCGGTCTTGTACACTGTCCAAAATGTTTATTACAGATCTATGGCTTGCTTTCACATCCAAAGCCGTAGTCGGCTCAGTGTATTAGCGTACAACTTTTATTCAATGTTAAAGTGAATGGCACGGCCCAATCAAGTCTGCTGGTTATTGGCCAACCCTCGCGTTGGTTAACCTTGCCACTCAAGCTTTACGAAAATATTTTGTTCTCATCAAATGGTACGTCTTGCTTCATTGATAAATATGACTGTCTGATTTGTGTGTCCATAAATATGACTGTCTGATTTGTGTGTCCAAAAGCTTGGAGAGAATGGGCTGTGTAGGTTATAAATATATGCATGGATATACTGTTATCTACTATAAGTATTCTTATTAAGCCCTATAGCGTCTACGACGGATCGAA
>Ga0209292_1007469_pt1 | contig 10359 bp, 5 predicted proteins | sample GOMGulsemesocosm_2_FD_184634 | JGI IMG/M metagenome (GOLD analysis project Ga0209292, IMG submission 184634) | Methane-oxidizing microbial communities from mesocosms in the Gulf of Mexico - GOM9C Gulf of Mexico (SPAdes) (version 2) | ecosystem: Environmental > Aquatic > Marine > Cold seeps...
CATCTACTGATTCATTCTCTTCTTCAAATAAGTCTTTAAATTCAGTTTCACGTAATTCTTTCAACGCTTCATTTAGAATTTTTTGATACATTTCAAATCCAATATCCGAAATAAAACCAGTTTGTTCGCCTCCTAATAAATTACCAGCTCCTCTAATATCCAAATCTCGCATTGAAATGTTGAATCCAGACCCCAAATCAGAAAAATGAGATATAGCTTCCAATCGCTTACGAGAATCTTCAGGTAAATTATGCATAGGTGGTGCAATTAAATAACAAAATGCTTTCTTATTTGAACGCCCCACTCGTCCACGCATTTGGTGTAAATCACTTAACCCAAAATTTTGAGCCTGATTAATGATCATTGTATTGGCATTTGACACATCAATACCCGATTCAATAATGGTGGTTGCTACTAACACATCATACTCATGATTTATAAAATCCATCATGATACTTTCCAGCTTTTTCCCATCCATTTGACCATGACCTACACATACTCTAATACCTGGACAAAGCCTTTGAATCATTCCTGCTACTTCATGTATATTCTGAACTCTGTTGTGAACAAAGAAGACTTGCCCTCCTCTTTGTGTTTCATAGGTAATGGCATCTCTAATAGTCTCTTCATTAAAACCAACCACTTCTGTCTGTACAGGTTGACGATTTGGTGGAGGTGTATTAATAATAGATAAATCTCTTGCCCCCATTAATGAGAATTGTAATGTTCGCGGAATAGGTGTAGCCGTTAAAGTCAACGTATCAACCGTAGCTTTTAACGTCTTTAATTTATCCTTTACACCTACACCAAACTTTTGCTCTTCATCAATAATAATTAAGCCTAAATCTTTAAACTTAACTTTTTTACCCACAATGGCATGCGTTCCAATTAGTATATCAATTTTGCCTTCCTCTAATTTTTTAACCGTTTCGTTAACTTGCTTAGTACTCTTAAACCTATTGATGTAATCAATATTACAAGGAAAGTCTTTTAGCCTTTCTTTAAAGGTTTTAAAATGCTGTAATGACAAAATAGTTGTAGGCACTAAAATAGCGACTTGCTTACTATCCGTTACAGCTTTAAAAGCTGCACGAACTGCAATTTCTGTTTTTCCAAAACCTACATCACCACAAATTAATCTATCCATTGGTGAATCTGATTCCATATCAGTTTTCACATCAACAGTTGCTTTCAACTGATCTGGCGTATCTTCAAAAATAAAACTGGCTTCTAATTCATTTTGCAAGTACGTATCAGGCTCAAAAGAAAATCCTTTTTCTTGCTTTCTTTGGGCATATAACTTTATTAAATCGTAAGCAATTTCTTTAACTTTTGCCTTTGTTTTATTTTTAACCTTATCCCATTGTGGAGACCCAATTTTATTCATTTTGGGTTGCGTTCCATCTTTACCAGTGTATTTTGAAATTCTATGTAAACTGTGAATAGATACATACAAGACGTCATTGTCGCGGTAAACCAAACGAATTGTTTCCTGCGGTTTTCCATTCACATCAATTATTTCTAATCCAGAAAAACGACCAATTCCATGATCAATATGCGTCACAAAGTCTCCCCTGTTAAGGTTATAAATTTCTTTTAATGTTAAGGCTTGTTTATTCTTTCTAAACCCATCTTTTAATTTGAATCTATGGTAACGTTCAAAAATTTGATGATCTGTATAGCAGGCAATTTTTAAGTCGTTATTAATAAACCCTTCATGAAAAGACACGTCTAATGTTGTGAAATTCGCATCAGCTTGTAAGTCCTCAAAAATAGAATAAATACGTTCAATTTGCTTGGGTTGATTAGATACAATCATTGTTGAAAAGCCAACTTGGCTCATCTTTTTTAAATCCTCTTGTAATAAATCAAAGTTTTTATTGAATGTTGGTTGAGGCGAAATATTAAAATGAATCGTTTGACTCGATAGTACTTCTTGACTTGCAAATTCCACCACGTTTTTAGATTCCAATTGTAAATCAAAAACAGATTTTTCAAAATATAAATCTGATGGTGGAGATGCTTTTCCAGGTGTGTCAGGAAGCTCATTATAAATATCTAATGCCTTCTGGTATTCTTTATCTAAAATACCTTTCGTGAATAAAATATCTTTTGCCCAAACTATGGTGTCTTTTGGTAAAAACTCAATAAAACTGGCACGCTTTTCAGTCGATACCTGACTTTGAACATTTGGCACAACAGTCATTCTAACATGCTTAGCAATTGACAATTGATTAACAGGATCAAAGGTTCTAATGGTGTCCACCTCATCTCCAAAAAACTCTACACGATAAGGGGTGTCATTTGAATATGAAAAAACGTCAATTATTCCTCCACGAACAGCAAACTGCCCTGGTTCATACACAAAATCAACCTTATCAAAATTATATTCAATTAACAATTCATTAATAAAATCAATTGAATATTCAGTGTCGACTTTAATTTCAAGTATGGTTTTAGCAAACTGCTTTTTAGTGATTACTTTTTCTACTAATGCTTTTGGATAACTTACAATAATTGAATTATTACCTCTATTAATACGTTCTAAAACCTCAGCTCTAGATACCACATTAGCATTATCTATCTCCTCTAATTGATACGCTTTTTTATAAGAATGTGGGAAAAATAATATATTAGATGCATTTTTATTTAAACTTTGGAAATCATTTAAAAAATAGGCCGCTTCTTCTTTGTCACTTAATAAAATAAGGTGATTTCCTTTTAATTCAGACATTACTGTGTCCATAAACACAGACGAATAAGAACCATATAGCCCTTTTAGGCTGATTTTTGAACTGGATTCAGATAATGCGTTAATAATTTCCTTTGCCTGTTCCGTTTCTAATACTGCCGATTTTAAATCCTCTAATTTCATTACCGACAAAGATAATTATTTTTTTGGGCGTTTATACCATTTAGAAAAACACAAATAACCTAACAGGTCTTCAAAACAACATGCGTTGGACCTGTTAGGTTTGGACATACACATCTAATCACACCTAACAGGTTAAGAATTTTCGGAAGATAAACGGGTTAGGAGAATTACATACATTTTAACAAATCGCTCTGTTCTCGATACATTTACCTTAAAAACTATCGTTTTTAAATAAACACTCGAACTGACGCTACCACTTATTACACAAACATTTTTATAACAAAAAATCAAGTCAAAATTAATTTTGACTTGATTTTATACCTAATAATTTTTACACTTAAATATGTCTAGCAGGAACTTTACCAGTAATTATTTTCTATTTGATGGTAACAGACATTATAATGGCAAACAAAAATAAGCCTAATTGGTCTGCCTTTAAAATTAAGAACGTCCTAAATAAAATTTGACCTCTATATTATTTTCAACCTTTGTCACTTTTTTCTTGATAAAAAAGTAACGAAAAAATCAAGTTCCGCACTTTTATTTTAGTGTTTATTAGCAAAACATTTCACTATGCCAATAAAACTCGGAAACGCCATCTATGATTTTTTTAAAAAAAATCAATGGCTGACCTCAAACAGTATTGACATTTACGCTACATTTTTTTGATAAACATTAAAAATTAAACTGATGAACAAGTACATTCTATATGAAATTTCACATCCTTAATACTAAGTTTACATCTTAAATATTATAAAGTTTAGGACGAGATTTTTTTTAATTCACATTACTGATAAAGTACTCGATAGGCATTAACTTAAATTCTATCTTTCTATTGTAATGTACACTTCTTGCCCATCATACTTCAAAGTAGATTTAGAAGAAAATTCCATTACCTTACGTTTGTGACGCATCACTTCATATTGTCCAGTAATGTCATAGGCTAAATAATCTAATTCACTCAAGGTCTCTCCATCTTCATTAGCTTGCTGTACATAACTTAAGTGAAACTCTTTTCCTTTGTTTAGGAACTGCCATTCAAAAACAGCATTTCCATTCAAATTTGTCCATTCCACAGAAGGTACAGTTTTTTCAATATCAACCCCTTGGCTAACTTGCCAAGTTCCGTTCAAATTTAGGCTAGTTCCATCCACCGTAATGTCCGTCACATTCCATGTTTGACCATCCATTAATCTGTTAGAGTACTTGTTTTCTTTGTGGCAACCTACGGTAGTTAAAAGCAGGATGCTTATTGCGATTATTTTAAAAATTGTTTTCATAGAATTATTAATTAATTTTACGACCAAATAAATGGTATGATGGGTAACCTTCATGGGCTCCAAGTTTTATTTCAATACTTGTCGGTTTGTTCAATTTTAAATAACAATCATAATTGAAACCCAAACCATTCGGTTCAAACCAAAACTGTTTATAAGTTATACCCCAAGTTCTAAAAGGTAACTGTACATCTTGTCCATCAACATTTTTAAACACAAACACATCACCCCAATTCACATTTGTCGGTGGATACACATAGCTATGATTTATATCAATACTAACATCAACACTATCATTGGAGTTTATATCTTTCATTCTATACACACCTTCAATCCTAAAATTAGTATCAGTATAAAATTGACCCCAGTCTTCATCAGCCACTGTAACATAACGAGTTATAGAATCGTAACCATCATCATTAGGATAACAAATTATATTTGGATCTTTTTTAACCACCAAGTGTATAGGTAAAGTTTGTCCAACCAAAGATGCATCAAATGTTCTAATGAAAGAACGTTCATTTATTGTTTCAGCACCAACATACCACGTATAGTTTGCCAAACTGTCATTTGCTTTAAACAAAACACTGTTAGTAGCGTAAACGATATTTGTTAAACTCTTATTTTCAGGAACGCTACCTTGAAATTCTTCAATAGTAAATTCTGCACTTACTTCATGCGTCAACTCACAAGGGTTTTGAATATCATTATTCATTTCAGGTTGGTCTTTATGGCAGGCTGTAATAGCCATACACACAGTTAAAACTGTAAATAGGATTATTCTTTTCATAGTATTCTGTTAATTCACAACAAAGATAATCAAAAAGAAGGTCAATAAATATTCAGTCTTCTTGTTTTCGGTAGAAAAAATGAAAATTGAATCGCCAACCGTTTCATTTGAATAGTGAGATTAGTTCATTACCCTTCTGTTCTCGATACATTTGTTATAAAAGCTAGCGCTTTAATACCAAACACTCCCTGTCAGTTGACAGACTGGGAACTGACGCTACAAAATTCAATTACATGATTAAAAAAAAGGACACTTAAATTAAGTGTCCTTTTTAGCTATTTCTCTTTATATATAGACTGTTCAATTAACCTAATTTCATATCAAAAACTCTTAATTTATTTAGTTTATCAATTAATTCTTTAGCCTCTGTCATAGCCACTGCTCTTCTTGATGGAGTATTTGCTTGATAACCATTTTCTCCTTGCGAATTACAAAAATTAGTAACATAAGATTGATCAACTTTAGGCATTGGCTGTGAATTATCTAAAACAGGCTGTATTTGTAATACTGCTTCTTCAGAAATATTAGATTCACCTACAACATAGATCTCAGTTCCCGCTATAAAGTCCACATGATAATTATTAGCGATCGTTATATCACCGTTAATTGTAATATAATCATACACCTTACAAGTATAATTATTTCCAACTAGAACACACCCCTCAACCTCTTGACCAGCAAAATAAGTGTTGTTGAATTCCAAAACTTCAGGATACTGTGTGAAATCCATATTTGAGCCTGTTAAACTTTGAACTATGGAATTTGGTGTTGTATTAATATCTGATTCATCAATTTTATAAGTCAACATTAGTGTTGTACTATTATTCACTCCATCTGAGTTTATCGTATTAAACACAACATCTACCATTAATTTCAATTCTATTTCAAATAAATATTTGAAACCATGATTTATTGGCGAAACTCCGTTATTAATATGAACGTTCTGGTCATATTCATCTGATGAATATGATTTGAATAATATTGATTCATTCAGTAAACTGATTCCTGAAGTAAAAGGCATAAAAGCATCAATTGGCACATTCAACGTTTGATACAATATTGAGCTATCTTGATTATGAGAATATTCGGGTACTGTTGCAAAACTAAACCAATTTGTATCTGTAGTTGTGGTATTATAATATTTATAACTTTTATGATCAGAAATAATCGGATAGCCTAAAGTAGACACATTACTATTCAAAGCATTTACATTTACATTTTCAGAACCTTGTCTTGCGTTAACAAAACCACCATCATCATCATTACCAAAACCATTAACAACTGGCTTAGCTTTAATATTAAAAGCAGCATTAATGCTATAGCTTTTTATATCTAAAACATCATTCAAAGCATATTTCAATTCTTCACTTAACTTGAATTGATAATTTCTTTCCCAATTTTTATAGCGTTTTGTTAGAATCTCATTACTAAAAGTTATAGGATTAGTTCTTTCTTTATAATCAAAAGTATTTTCTCTTACTTTAATTTGTTCAGAAATTATTACCTTAGGACTTTCTAACAAAGCAAAAACACCTAAAACTTCATTGTAAACAGGGTACGAATAATGACTTCCCAATCCAAATGGAGTCAAATGTTGTGAACCATACACACCAGGTGTATGAAAATCTACGCCACCAACTTGTGTAGCAGATGTAATACTTCCATTAAATTTCATTTCTGTCAAAGTCACAGAAGGCATTGTAGGTTTACTTGGTTTATTTTGAACTTCAAAATTATTAGCAATAAAAGTTTCACCTGATTCACCAAATATTTTTTTCACATTCTTCATTACCTTTTTTGTGTCAAACAATTTACTGCCATCTGCTAATAATGTTGTATACCCTTTATTCAAAGACTGAACTGACACCCACAAGCTATTATCATTCGAAAGTACAGCATTCGCTGCATTTAAAACATTACCATTTAAAGCTGCAATAATAACTTTTGAAGCCTTTAATAGCATTAAATTTTCATTTACTTTAGCATTATGCTTATTTACAAGATTTAGTTGGGTTTTAAAATTATCATACTTTTTAACATATTCATCAACAGCAGTTATAATATCTTTATAAATCAACATCCCCTCTTTACTTCCTGGTACGGTATTACGCTCAAAACCATTCAAGAAATCACTCACATTTGAATTCAAATTACCACTCGCATCTACCAAATCAGAATCTTGAGAAATAGCAAGTCCAGAAAGGTTAACAGTACTAACAGTAATTGATTTAAAAGTTAGCTTCAACTTAGACAAATTAAAGCATGTACAAGGATCATATGTAATTTGAAAATCCGAACTTGCCCAGTGTGAACCTTGTGCCGACTTTACAACTATTGACGTCATTTCATCAACTTCTGTTTCCTTATCTAAAGTTCGATCACCACCTCCATAAAGTCTAAACAAACCGCTAACATCTGGTATTAGCGAACTTGTAACATAACCAAGAGTAATTTCAAAAGCATTTCCACCAACAATTCCATCAGTATCCTCTCCATAGGCAATAAAAACTCTTATTATACCAGAATATTTATTATATAAAACAATATAAGGTAACGCAGAATTATCATTTAACCCGATCGGAATTTCATCAATATTATTAGGGTAATACCCCAAATTAACCAACAACAACTCCCATCCATTTTTTAGTAATGGTGCAACCTCTTGGCTTATATATTCATATTCAGGAATTGAATAAGCCATGATATTGTTCATCACATAAGGCGTACCATTAAACATCATATTTATTGCTGAATATTGTGGATAAGAAGGTCCATTACCTTGTAACCAATCAAAATTATTTAAATATTTATCATTACTTGAAACATTAGTACCGTTATCTATAAAATAAGGCAAATTATTATTTGTTGGAAACAAAGGATCTGTACTTACGTCACTTTTACAATCTGTTTGTCCAAAAGCAGGTATTATTATACTTAAAGTAAGTAAACTCAATATTATTTTAAATTTCATAATTTTTTAATTAATTTTTCGACCGAAAAAATGATAAGAAGTAAACCCCTCATATCCTCCTAATTTCAGTTCAACATTTGAAAACGAATTTAAACGGAAATAACAATCGTAATTAAAGCCAAAACCATTGGAATTAAACCAGATCTGTCTATATGTATTACCTTTTTCAACAAAAGGTATTTCAGAATTTAAACCGTCTATATTTTTAAACACAAAAACTTGTCCCCAATTCACATTTGTAGGCGGATACACATAACTATTATTCATATCAAGTATAATATCGACACTATCATTGGAGTTTATATCTTTCATTCTATACACACCTTCTATTCGGTAATTTGTATCTACATATTGATTTCCAGGATCTACAACAGTTATGTATTTTGTTATAGAATCATAACCCTCATCATTAGGATGACAAATTAAGTTTGGATTTTTTTTCACAACTAAATGCATAGGAAGGGTTTGTCCAATTAATGAAGCATCAAAGTTTCTCACGAAAGAGCGTTCTGTTAAAACTTCAGTTCCTATATACCATGTATAATTAGCTGTACTATCCATTGCAGTAAATAATAGGTTAGCCCCACTATACATTGAATCAGTTTCACTTAACTTATCTGTAAAAATAGACATGTACTCCTCCATAGTAAAATCAGCACTTACTTCATGCGTCAAGCTACAAGGGTTTTGAATATCAGTATTCATTTCAGGTTGATCTTTATGGCAGGCACTTATGGCTACACAAACAGTTAAAACTGTAAATAATATTATTTTTCTCATTTTAATTTGTTTTATTATACACAATACTGACATACTCCAAAAATATTTGAAATTTCCCATTGAAAGGGAACAATGTTCAGAAAATTAAGCCTTATAACTTTAAGAAAGGTTGATTTATACTTAAATAGAAAGGAAACAAACTTTCTTAAGTCGTTTTTATTTTTTTTCTAATTTAGTTAATCTTTCTTCTAATTGTAAGATATACAATGTTAATTCTTCCGTTTTTTCTAATAGTAAACGGTTTAATTCACCTAAATCTACACCTGTTTCTCCGTATTCAGCGGCAGATGGAATATTTGGTAAATGATGATTAGTGGTAATGTATGATTTTAAATCAGCTAAAGGCATTAATTCGTAATTAGTATCAAATACATAATCAGGAATATTAGCTAACGTAGTTGTATATTTTCTTGCAAACACAAACCCGTTGGCTTGTACAGAAAAATTTCTATCCGTACCAGTTGTCCCCATTACTTGAATGGCATTATCTGTTAAACTTCTTGTTGCTATTGATAAACCGTATTTTGAAGCTGTGTTTGTTTGAATAAAAACACCATTTTCGTTGGAAGATGCATTAACATTATACATTGCAAATATTTCAGGAGTAGTACTAAACGGAACATTTCCCAACCAAAGTCTTTTAGTTTGTGCTTCAAAATTCAAATGTAAACCGTTTGTAGAAATACGAATATTACCATTCTCTTGATTATTTAAGAAAAAATGATGATTAGACAATTTAAATAACATTCCGTCAGTTGCTGTTAATCCTGTAAAGGCATTTGTCATTAAGAACCTTGACGTTGGTGAACAAGCAGTTGACGCTTTACCACCTTTTATTTCTTCGCAGAAATCATATACACCATGTACTTGTAAATTTACTCCTCCTATGGGACCAGCAGTTGGTGTTCCAAAATAAACAGACCCACCAGTGGCAGTTGACGTTCCAATAAAATTGTTTTGAGCTACAGCTATTGTAGACACTCCTAAAAATAGGGCTATTAATTTAATTCTTTTCATAGTAATTATTTTTTATTACGCCACAAAGAAAAAAAAACGACTCCAACAAATTTAATTTGAATTAAAAAAATATGACTTTTGTTAGTTTTAATGGATATATTCCATAACATTATGAATATCAAGCTAACAGGTTAAAAATTTTCGAAAGAAAAACGGGTTAGGAGAACAATATACATTTTAACAATACCGCTCTGTTCTCGATACATTTGTTATAAAAGCTAGCGCTTTAATACCAAACACTCGAACTGACGCTACATACCTAGTTCATTACATCTAACAGTTTAAGAATTATTGGAAGAACGGGTCAGGAGAAACATATGTTAACCCAACTTCATATCAAAAACATTTAATTTATTTAGTTTATCTATTAGCTCTTTACTAATTTCCACCTTTAAGTTTCGCGAAGGCATGTTTAGCTTGGTTTCTGTTTTATGATCTAATAGCACAAATTTCACTCTACAATCACCTGGGTGTTCCGTTATCGCAATATATAACTCATCTAACAAACTATCTGTTATATCGGATTGTTCAACCGAAAGGACAATTTCTTTTGTTCGCTTTTCTTTTAAATTGGATAATAATTCAATTGAAGAAGGTGAAAACTCTAATCCATCCCCCCATTTTCTAGCGCCCACTTTTCCAGTTACCA
>Ga0209292_1007471_pt1 | contig 10358 bp, 11 predicted proteins | sample GOMGulsemesocosm_2_FD_184634 | JGI IMG/M metagenome (GOLD analysis project Ga0209292, IMG submission 184634) | Methane-oxidizing microbial communities from mesocosms in the Gulf of Mexico - GOM9C Gulf of Mexico (SPAdes) (version 2) | ecosystem: Environmental > Aquatic > Marine > Cold seeps...
CCATGCAGGCCGGAGCAGACATGTTGATCGGGCGGCACGACTTCACCACTTTCCGCTCCACCATTTGTCAGGCCGAAAGCCCGGTGAAAACACTGGACGAACTGCGCATTGAGCGGGTCGATGGTTTTTCGGGCCCGGAAATCCACTTTCACGTCCGCGCCCGCAGCTTTCTGCACAATCAGGTGCGCAGCTTTGTTGGCACGCTGGAACGGGTCGGCGCCGGTTCGTGGTCGCCACAGGATGTTGGCGACGCACTAGCAGCCCGCGACCGCGCTGCCTGCGGCCCGGTCTGTCCGGGTCATGGACTGTACCTTGCGCGGGTGGAATACCCCGAACCGGTATTTGACTGATTACGCCCTTATCACCCGCAGCGCCCGGCCAAGAAACAGCCCGGAGCACAGCCCCAACACCAAAGTAAAAGGCAGCACAAACGACAGCTGCGTCAATGTCTCAGGCACCACATCGGCCAGCACGCCGCGCAGGAAATTTGCCCAGAACATCACCATTATGGTGATCAACGTCAGCCACTCACCTGCTAGCAAAACCGAGTTGCCCTGGCGGTTGAGAACCCAGCGTTTCTGCAGTTTGAACCCATACAGGGTCGCCAGTGCATATCCGATCAAAAACCCACCCCAAGCGATCGGCCCAACCGGCAAGGCCAGGACAGTACGCAGCCCCAACAGCCCCAATAGCGGCATAATCCAAACCAGCCGCACTTTGGTGGATCGCTGTCTGGTCGATTGCAATCCCAATACAATCAGCCCGGCCAACAACGGCCAGACCCAATAAGGCGCACCGGTAAGAAATTCCATAACCTCAATCCCAACAATCATATTTGATCCTCAGCGGTCCTTATCGGGGTTGCCTGTGCTGCGCCAGAAAACAAATACCCCGACACGCTGCAAAGATTTCGTCGCCGCGCTATTGCCTCCGAGAGAATTGCCTTCGTGCAAACTCCCCCTACCTCCAAAACCAGAAAGACCGGCCAACAGACCTCGGCCAGCATCACATGGCATCGCAACCAAAGGTGATACAATGCCCGACGACATTCAAACGCTTGAAAGAAAAGTCCAGAACCTCGAAAAAACTCTTGTGGCCAAGCTGCAGACCAACAAACAAGAAGACGCAAAACGCGCGGCCCAGATCGTAAGCCAGGCGGATCAATCTGCACAAAACGTGCAAACTCTGGTGAAGAAATTCAACGAGATCGACAGCCATCTGAAAACCAACGACACCCAGATCAAAGCCAATACCAATGACACCGAAGGCAATCGTCAGGCGCTGATCCGAGCTAAAAAGTATGTCGATACCGAGGTCAAAGGCATGTCCTCGCAGATCAAGACCAACGCCGTCGAAGCAGAAGAGAACCGTCTGGCCTTGTTGCGGGCCAGGAAATACGTCGATGATCACGACAGCACGTTGGAAAAGAAGATCACCGAACTCAAGAAAATCATCTCGGATATGGAAATCCGACAGACCAAGCTCATCGACAGCCAGATCAAGAACTATGACAAGTTGATCCGCAAAGTGATTTCGCAGGAAATCGCGAAGGTTGCTAAAGGTAAGCGGTAGGAGACACTAGAGTCGGCTCGGCCGCCACTTGGTCCAGCCAGCCGCCGTAGCCCCTGTTCGCAGCGAGATCCGCTCAAACAGGGGGACAGTTGTTGCGTTACATCTTTTCTTGCGTGTACTTCTTCAACTCAACCCGCGCCACCTGTCGGCGGTGCACTGCATCCGGGCCATCGGCCAGGCGCAGCGTGCGCACATGGGTCCAGGCCTGCGCCAGCGGTGTATCCTGTGAAATGCCCTGACCACCAAACATCTGCACCGCCTCGTCGATCACCTTCAGTGCCACGCGCGGGGCCACCACTTTGATCTGGGAAATCCAAGGCGCAGCCGCGCGGGCATCGCCCTGATCCATATACCAAGCCGCTTTCAGGCACAGCAACCGAGCCATTTCGATCTCCATCCGGCATTCGGCGATGATATCGTAATTGGCCCCCAGCTGCGCGAGCTTCTTGCCAAAGGCCTCGCGCTGAAGCGATCGACGGCACATCTGCTCCAGCGCAATTTCAGCCTGACCAATCGCGCGCATACAGTGGTGGATGCGTCCCGGCCCCAAGCGGCCTTGCGCAATCTCGAACCCGCGCCCTTCACCCAGCAGGATACTCTCGGCAGGCACCCGGACATTGGTAAAGCGGAGATGCATGTGCCCATGCGGTGCATCATCATGGCCATAGACCTGCATTGGCCGCAGCACCTCGATACCCGGTGTATCCGCCGCCACAACAATCATTGACTGGCGCTGGTGTTTCGGCATCTCGTCGCCTGCTGTCTTCACCATCACGATATAGACTTTGCAGCGCGGATCGCCGGCGCCGCTGGCCCACCATTTCTCGCCGTTCAGCACATAATCGTCACCGTCGCGCACACAAGACATCGATACATTGGTGGCGTCCGAACTCGCGACATCCGGTTCGGTCATCAAATAGGCCGAGCGGATCTCACCAGCCAAAAGCGGTGTCAGCCACTGCTGCTTCATCGCATCCGAGCCATAGCGCTCAAACACTTCCATATTGCCGGTATCTGGCGCCGCGCAATTGAACACCTCTGCCCCCAGCGGCGTCTTGCCCATCTGTTCGGCAAAATAGGCGTATTCCACGGTACTCAGGCCAATGCCCCTGTCACTGTCGGTGAGCCAAAAGTTCCACAACCCGGCTGCCTTGGCCTTGGCCTTCAGCCCTTCCAGGATTTCAGCCTGACGTGTGGTATAGGTCCAGCGGTCCCCCTTGGCGATCTCGCCGTGATACTCATCTTCCAGCGGCATCACCTCGTCCCGGATCATCTCGACGACCCGATCCAACAACGCCCGGGTTTCATCCCGCATGCCAAAATTCATATCCATCAGCCTGTGCCTCCCAACATTCGCCATATGCGTGCCAAGAGCATGTCCCACCCGTCGCACACTGTCCACCAAAGTGACGAGACGTAACGGTCAGGAGCCAGAGTAAAAACGCTCTCCAAATCCTTCTTCTTGTTTCAAATGCCTTTGCCTAAGGCCCGCCCCCTTTCCCTGCAAAGGCGCCACAAAAAAATGGCGGGCCCAAGGCCCGCCACTATCTTCTAAATCAAACCGATTTTACAGGTTCTCAGCCAATGAACTTCTGATACTCAGCTTCGTCCATATAGTCGTCCATCACCGACAGATCCGAGGCCTTGATCTTGAAGAACCATGCGCCACCCTGCGCGTCTTCATTGACCAGACTCGGCGTATTCGCCAGCGGATCGTTAACCTCAACAATCTCGCCGTCCAGCGGCGACAGGATATCCGAGGCCGCCTTGACAGACTCGATCACCACAACCTCTTCATCCTTGGTCACTTCCATCCCTGCCTCGGGCAGTTCAATGAACACAACATCACCCAACTGCTCGGCAGCATGTGAGGTAATGCCAACCACAATCAGATCGCCTTCGGGCAGCAGCCACTCATGTTCTTCGGTAAATTTCATCTTCAGTTTCCTTTTGACCCAAGGATTATACGTTGCGCTTAGGCTATCAACCGCGCCTCACCCGTTCAAGCCTCAAACACTCAGACTGCGGCGTTGAACATACTCAATACAGGTTGAAATACTCCGCTTGTTCCCACTCGCTGACGGTGTTCAGATAGCGATCCCACTCAAACCGTTTCAGGTGCAGCAGATAGTCGACAAAATCCTCGCCCAGCATACGGCGAAACAGTGGCGACGCCTCAAACGCCTGCAATGCATCCCCCAATGAACGCGGCAGTTGCACACCTTCCCCGTCATATGGCGACAAAGTCGGAGCGGGTGCAACGCGGCCAGTGGCAATCCCTTCCGCCCCGGCGATCAACTGCGCCGCCAGCGCATAATAGGGGTTGGCCGAACTGTCAGGCGCCCGGTTTTCCACCCGGCTGGCTCTGTCGCCCTCTTGCAGCAAAGCCCGCAGCATGGCGCCTCGGTTGTCCTCGCCCCACTGAATGCGGTTCGGGGCCAGCTGGAACGGCAGATACCGTTTATAGCTGTTCACGCTGGGCGCAATCAGTACCGAAGATGCAGCCGCGTGTTTCAGCAGTCCGGCAATCCAGCCACTGGCCTGCGGCGTCAGCCCGCCGCCTTCATCCGGCATCAGCAAATTGCGGCCAGTGTTCAAATCCAACAATGATTGGTGAATATGCCAGCCATTAGCGCAGGTATTCTCGAGCCGAGGTTTGGCCATGAAACTGGCATGTAGCCCCTGCGCCGCGCAGACTTGTTTGACCATGGTACGAAACATCACCATGGCATCGGCTTGGGTCATTGGGTCGGCAGGGTCAAAGGTAAATTCAACCTGGCTCGGCCCCATTTCCACCTCGACCGAGCGCACCGCCAGTCCCAGCCCCTGTGCATTGCGCCGCAGAGTGTCCAGGATCGCTTCCATCTCACCATATCGGGTTTCGGTCAGGTACTGATAGCCCTGCGCCAGATTGCGGGTTTCCACTGGTGCCCCCGGCATACCCGACTGCCCGTGGTTTGTGGCGTTATCAGTGCGCTCAAAAATGTGGAATTCGACTTCCAGGCCAATGACGGCCGCCATCCCCTGATCTTCCAGACGATCCATTGCGCTGCGCAGCACATGGCGCGCACTGAACGGGATCGCAGAGCCATCGCGAAACACCACATCGCAAAAGATCCAAGCCGAGTGCGGCGACCAGGGCAACACCCGAAAGGTCTCGGGGCACGGCACCAGCAGCACATCACCCGCCCCCCGCATCGGTCCAGCCTGATTGCCACTATCGCGCGACCAGACATCAAATGCGGTGCGGTGCGAGGTATCCTTTAGCAACAATGTCGAGGGCACAGCCATGCCGCCGTCAAACACCGAAGCAAATGCGCTGGCGACGATGGTTTTGCCGCGCAAAATGCCGTGTTGATCGACAAACAACACCCGCACGGTCTCGATGTCTTGCGACTGCACCTGCGCCACCAAGTCTGCGGCTTTGGCACAGTCATCGGGCGACAATAGCCCTTTTTGGGCCAGTTTCCCGGCCTTGAATGTCTCACGCATCATGCGCTCCTAGCGGTAGGTGACTTTAGATGCTGGCATCCCAAGGGCAAGCGCTGCGGCGTGCTTGGTCTGACTCGCCCGTGGCCTTGCTCCAGTCACCATCTTTGGCAATGGCATCGTTGGACACTGGGCCAAACAGGGTGGTCAGGTCCAGAGCATTTCGCATCGGCAAGTCATCCTCGCGTCCTTCTTTGACCGCAGCAATGGCCGCACGCAGCATGCGACGATAGCGAATGATCGCTACATCCGTCTTGCCAAGGTGCTCTTGCGTGCGATCTTGAATCGCCCCCATGCTTTCAACGGCCCACTGATCATGCACGTTGATATCCAAACCCATGCCGGTATAGGTCTCGCTCTCTTGCTCACCCGCATCATAGCCATAGTTGTTCGAGGCATTCTTAAGCGGCGCATAGTCCGGCAGGCTGTGTTCTTGCAGCCGCTGATCCCGCATCCGATCCTTGTCCACCGGCGCGTCATAGCTGGTAAACATTGAATACCAATAGCAATTTTCATCATCAACAGGCACATGCCACTGAGTGATGGTCATCTCACGCGACATTGGGATACAAATTGCTTCGGGAAAGATCTGATTGGTCACCCGCACATGGGTCTGCCCGCTGTCGAGATGGCGCAGTGCGGTCAGTTTCAGCCCGTAGTCCGTTTCCTCTACCTGGATCTCAGGCCGGGGATAATCCCGCAGCAGTTTGGTCATCGGGATTGCGGTATCTGCTGCCGTGTCGCGAAACTGCTTCCCATAGCTGTCAGCCGGGTCTTCATCTTGCAGGAACCGATGCAGAAACGAAGCATGCGCCGGGTCAATCCCCACTTCCATCGCCTGCAACCAGTTGCATTGCCACAACCCCTTAAAGGCAAAAACATGGGTGCCCGGAGCCCGGAAACAGTCGAAGTTGGGAAAGGCTGGCGGCTCGCCCGGGCCCATATAGGCCCAGATGATGCCGTTCTTTTCGACCACCGGGTAAGACGTCGATTGGACCTTTTCAAACATCCGACTGCCCTCGGGCTCACCTGGTTGTTCAACGCATTGGCCGTTGCGATCAAAATGCCAGCCATGGAACGGACAACGCAGCCCGTTGTCCTCAAGCCGACCAAAGCACATGTCCGCACCGCGATGTGGGCAATGACGCCCGATCAGGCCCAACTCGCCAGCGCTGTCACGGAACAACACCAGTTCCTCGCCCAACAGTTTCACAGGCACCACCGGGCGCCCCTGTTCCAGCTCATCCAACAGTGCCGCAGGTTGCCAATAGCGCCGCAACACCTCGCCGGCATCGCTGCCTTTGCCCACACGGGTAAGGCTGTCATTCATCGCTTGGCTGATCATGCTGGCTCCTGTTCGCTGGCTGATCGATTTGCGCGGGCTTGACTTTGTTCAAATGCCGCACTAATTGATCTCTATTCGACCAAACTTGCAAAGGACCTGTCAGTCTGTCAAGGCTGCTCGGACCCAAAAAGAGATTCAGCCATGTCCGCCACCGAACAGGACCGCAACATTTCATCCAGTTTTGCCAAGGGCCTAGAGGTGCTGGCAGTATTTGACGCCGCCACCCCCAGCATGAGCCTGGCCGAGATTGCCCGGCGAACCGGACAAGACCGTGCCACCGCGCGCCGCGGCGCGTTGACTTTGGTAAAAGCCGGATACCTGCGCCAGGACGGGCGTATGTTGTCATTGGCACCAAGGGTGCTCGAGCTGGCCGGAGGTTTCTTGCAAGCGAACCAATTTGGCCTCAGGGTGCAGCCGCTTCTGGATCATCACGCCACCAATCTGGGGGCCGCAATCACGCTGGCAATGCTGGATCGTGAGCAGGTCTTGTTGCTGGCGCAATCCACTGTCGGCCATGGTCCGGTGACTTACGGCTTCACTGCCGGCGCGCGTATCCCCTTGATACACACCAGCTTGGGCCGCATGCTGCTGGCCAGCCTGCCAGCCGATCAGGCCGAGATACTGGTCAACAGCGTCAAGATTCCCAAATATACCGAACAATCGTTGCAAGACCGCGCAGAGATCCTCGAACGGATTGCCCAGGCCCGCCAGGACGGCTTGGTGATCACCGAAGGCGAATTTGAATCCGGCATCATTGGCTACGCCGTTGTGGTCTCGCTGCCGGGCGATACACCCGTGGTGGTGGGCAGCTCGGCCCCACGCGGCCTGGGTGCGCAGAAACAACCCGAAACAATCCTGAAAGAACTCCAGCAATGCGCGGCAGGATTGCGTCAAGCCGGGGTCATCGAAGGGCTGTAACCTCTCCTAACGCGCCAAAATTCTTCAAAGAATTTTCCGGAATATCTCGCAAAGGCAGTCGCCAATTTCGTAGCGCAAAGCGTTGCGCCCTGAAATTTCAGGGCTGCAACACCCAAACACCATCAGCGTTTTTACAGCGCCGGGTGTGGATCAGCACAGGCTTGTCCTTGCCGCCCGCCAATGCCTCGTGGCGCAGCAACACGCAGTTCCCTTTGACCTCTTGCAGCGTCACCGTCCCCGACGCACCGCTGTCACCATTGGCCCACTGGGCCGAGGTCCCGGTCTTGGGGCTGCCACGTTCGTACAGGCCAGCAGCATATTGCCCCATCAGGTCAAAATCCTCGCTGCTAAGTCCCGTTTCCGCCAAAATGCGCGACAAAGATTTGGCGTCAGCCGTGCCGCTTACCGCAATCAAAATGGCGCAAGCGCTAAGAAACGTTTTCATAAAGAACCCTCAATAATACAATGCCGCAAAGGCGGTGCTCCCTCACCAGTACCCCCTCGATCCGGATTTGTCCAAAGCCCGCCCGGCGATATTCAAATTTTTACGAAGAAAGCTATTGCGCCAGGCCACCTTTCGGCGCGGCGGTGACGCTCGCATAGTTGCGCCAAACACATGGAAAGGATCGCAAATGGCATCGCCCACCTATCACACTCCCCATGGTGGTCACCCGGGACAGGACCAGCTGCTGACCGATCGCGCCATGTTCACCGACGCCTATGCTGTGATCCCCAAAGGCACCATGCGCGATATCGTGACATCGTTCCTACCGGGCTGGGACGGAATGCGGATGTGGGTCATCGCCCGCCCGCTCAGCGGTTTTGCCGAGACCTTTTCACAGTATATCGTCGAGTTACAACCGGGCGGTGGCTCGGATGCCCCCGAAAGCGACAACACGGCACAGGCCGGTCTGTTTGTCACCCAAGGCACCCTGCAGCTTACCGTCGACGGAACGACCCATACACTAACACCGGGCAGTTTTGCCTACGTCCCCGCCGGCGCAGACTGGGTAATCCGCAACACCAGTGACGACACTGGCGCATTCCACTGGATCCGCAAACGCTGGCACTCTGCGCCTGGCGTGCAAAAGCCTGCATCCTTTGTGGTCAACGAGCAGGACATCGCCCCCAACGTGATGCCCGACACCGAGGGCCGCTGGTCCACCACACGATTCATGAACCCCGAAGACATGAGCCACGACATGCATGTCACCGTAGTCAGTTTTGAACCCGGCGGCGTCATCCCCTTCCTGGAGACCCACGTGATGGAACACGGGTTGTTCGTGCTCGAAGGCAAAGCGGTCTATAAACTGAACCAGGACTGGGTCGAGGTCGAGGCCGGCGATTTCATGTGGCTGCGCGCCTTCTGCCCGCAGGCATGCTATGCCGGCGGTCCGGGTCGGTTCCGCTACTTGCTGTACAAAGACGTCAATCGGCACATGCCGCTGGGCTGATAGCCATTGCATGTGGCGCAACCTGCGTTAGGGTTGCGCCATAAGCATTTAAGCGGAGAATTGTCATGATGAAACAATTGACCCTGGCCACCGCGCTGGGACTGGCTCTGACCCCTCTTGCCCAAGCCAAAGGCGTTGAGGGCAAGCAGGTTACTGTTTTGGGTCGCAATTGGATCGTGACAGCCGTTGAGGACGCGCCGGGGCGTTACCGCGCCGAGCGACAGAATGTCGAGCTACTACCCTTTCGCGCACCAGCCATGATCGGATCTCGTCAGGCTGCACGTGCCTTCAAGGCCGCCACCGGATGCAGCGCCAATATCGATACCATGGTGCAATCCATTGATGGGTCATACTTTGCCCAGATGATCTGCCCGAACTAGAGGGCCGCCCGTCAGGGCACTGCCAGTTGATAAGCTAGGCTGCATTTTGGGGTCGACACGTTCGAATCTGAAGCGATCTCGGGGGCAATTCCAAGGCGGTCTTGTGGCTCCGCCCGTTCGAACCTGAAATGATCCCCCGGATCATTTCCAAGACGGTTCTCACTTCACAAAATGTGATCAAATTTCGCCCCAAGGTGGATTGAGCCAGCTCTCAACCCCTGCCATAGCTTACCCATGAGACTTGCAATCAACGGATTCGGCCGCATCGGCCGCGCGATCCTGCGCCAAATCCTGACCTCGCCACGGGGCGCAGGCATTGACGTCGTGCGGATCAACGACATCGCACCCTTGGACATGTGCGCCTATCTGTTTCAATACGACAGCACCTTTGGCCCCTTCCCCGAACCGGTGGAACACGGCGACAAGATGCTCACCGTGATGGGCCGGTCCATACCAATGAGCCATCATGCCGACTTAACTCAGGCCGACCTGAGCAATGTTGACGTGGTGCTGGAATGCACCGGCATTGCCCGCACCTCGGACGTCGCCGAGCGCGGCCTGGCAGCGGGGGCCCGTAAGGTGCTGATCTCTGGTCCCTCTCCCGCTGCCGAACAGACGGTGGTGCTGGGCGCCAATGACGATGTGCTGGACGGTGCGCGGATCATCTCCAACGCCTCTTGTACCACCAACGCGCTGGCCCCGCTCGTCAAATTGGTGGATCAGATCGCCGGGATCGACACCGCGCATATGACCACCATCCACTGCTATACCAACTCACAGCCCATGGTCGACGCGCCGCGCGGCGATTTTGCCCGCTCTCGAGGGGGCGCGCAGTCAATGGTGCCAACCAGTTCCTCGGCCACCCACTTGATCGACACAGTCCTTCCACATCTGGCAGGCCGCATCAGCGGCGCGGCAGTGCGTGTGCCAAGCGCCAGTGTCTCAGCCGTGGATCTGGTGGTGCAATTGTCGCGCCCCATGGCCGAAGCCGAATTTATCACCACCCTGAAAGAGGCGGTTGCCACATCCCCCGTTTTGGGCTGGACCGAGATGCCGCTGGTGTCGTCTGATTTGCGGGCACGCCCTGAATCGCTGGTGATCGCCGCCCCCGAGACCCGCATGGTGGGTGATCGCCAGATCCGCATCTTTGGCTGGTATGACAACGAATGGGGCTTTTCCGCCCGCATGCTGGACGTGGCG
>Ga0209292_1007472_pt1 | contig 10357 bp, 11 predicted proteins | sample GOMGulsemesocosm_2_FD_184634 | JGI IMG/M metagenome (GOLD analysis project Ga0209292, IMG submission 184634) | Methane-oxidizing microbial communities from mesocosms in the Gulf of Mexico - GOM9C Gulf of Mexico (SPAdes) (version 2) | ecosystem: Environmental > Aquatic > Marine > Cold seeps...
AGCAAGAAATATGACTTATGTTGACATCGCTGACATTTTTGATGTTTCTGAAAATACAGTAAAACGTATGCTAAATGCTAAAGATATTGGTTTTGACCGATTATTGATCTTGGCCGAATTGTCTGGGCTACAAATAGATGAACTACTAAAGGAAGCAAAAAAACGTCCGACAGTTTGCAATTTCTTCACTGCTCAACAAGATGAAGCTTTTTATAAAATGCCTCATTTATGGCATTATTTTAGTGAACTTTTTTATTATTCAAAATCACCAGAATCTTTAAAAATAGATCACGATATAACAGAATTGTCGACCTACAGATATTTACGTGCACTTGAAAAACTTGGTTTATTAGAATTATTACCCAACAACAATATTAAGTTTTTAGTCGCTACCCCGATAGGGTTTTCGTCAGAAAGTTTAGTCCTCAAAACCCATATCGCACGGTTTATTAAAAGCACTTGCGATACGGTTATATCTGGCGAGAAGTCACCTCGGCATTTTATGTGGGTAAAACCGATACGTATGCCATTAACCCTATTCAAGAAAATGAATGAAGAACTTGTAGCAACAATAAATAAATATACTGAAGTTGCTGAAATAGCTTACGTAAATGATTTAACATTACCCGAATTTCAAACAACCCTGGTAGGTCACCCTCTTGATTTAGGTGACTATAAAGACGCTGATATAATCGATATCGATGAAATTTAAATGTCTGTGAACTTTAAAACGATAGACATAACACGATAATTGGCCATTTAATACCTACTAGAAATGTCAGTTCAACGGTCACTAGATAAAAAATGGGATCGTCAGCTTTATCTATACAGTGATTGTAAACCTACATGCTAACGATAATTTTGGTTACCAAAAAGACAATGGGGTGTAATTAAGCGTAATGACTATATTTACTTTTCAAATCTTATGATGCATTAAACATTATTGTTAACAAGCCACACATATTCATTCAATAATAGCTAATCTCGTTAATTATGAGATCCTTCGAATTTCAACTCTCGAAAAATTATCGACTTCTCCTTTATGAAGATGCCCAGTTTGATTTTACTAATACATATTGCCAAGACTATAATTCAATCGACCATAAGACTCTAATTTCTTGCATTAACGCTTTGATTAATGGTTCGTTAGATCTATTTTTAGCAATAACAAAATGTATGGTAGCCGTAAAATCTAGTGCTGACATTATTTTTAATTGTTTATTTTTTTCAGCCAAAAGTGCTTCTTCTTTTTCGAGAAAACTCAAGCCTAGCCCCTTTTTAACTAACGCTAAGCGAGTACCGTCATCACTTGTTTTCATCACCGAGGGAATGTCTTTACCAAGCTTGCTTTTTAAAAAATTATCGAAAGGACAATAATCCCCCATCATTATCCACTGATGTAAACGAAGGTCGGCTTGTGTCAATATTTTACTACAATCAAAAGTTAATGGAGCAACGGTCGTTATCGTTTGCTCCATAACAGCGATACCGATGAAGTCGTCAGGAATATCTCCAAAAATGTAACCTCCACCTAATTGCTGATCTCTTATTGCTTCAATGATTTTTCCGGTAGACTCTAGATGAATATCTAAGCTGATACCCGGACAGTTTTCTTGCAAGTTTTTTGCTAATTCAGGGAGCTTCATTTTTTCGGCGGATAGGTTAATGCCTAAATGAAAAGTCCCCATTATTTCATGTTGGCTATCAGCGGCTAAATTCACTAAATCTACTGCGCTATCTAGAGTAAGCTGTGCTTTTTTCAGTAATAATTGTCCTTTATCCGTTAATGACATGCCTTTATTAGATCGGATAAACAAAGGAGTCGACAACTCCTCTTCAAGTGCTTTAATGTGAGCGCTTATTGCTGGGGGAGTTGTATATAGACGCTTTGCTGCTTGAGTTAAATTACCCGTTTGAGCTACAGCAACAAAAGACCGTAAGTGATAAAATTCCAAGAATAAACTCCTAACATTATTGCCATTGAGTGCTGAATGGCATTATTTTTTAATCGTAAATATAACGGTAATTTGACGATTCTACCATTCAGTTATCTTGAATACAGACTTCAGCAATGGTGAATTTTAAAGGGCAGCCAATCAGAGTAAATTGCTTCACCGAAGACAAATAGTTTTATTTGTTTAGGATAACTCAAAATACGAGGAGTATTTATGCAAACTGATACCAACGCATTTTCTTACCCTGCTGCACCAAGTCAACAAGCAGTCGATTTTTTTACAACTAAACTTGCTTGTGAAACTGATTGCTCAGATGTTTATAGTGATATTAAAGCCGGTAATAAGAACTACATTTTATTAGATGTACGCTCTAAAGAAGCCTTTGATAAAAGTCATGCAATAACCGCAGTAAGTATGCCACACCGTGAAATAAATAGTGGTGCATTTGCGAATTACAATAGCGACACTTTGTTTGTTGTTTATTGCTGGGGGCCTGGCTGCAATGGTGCAACTAAGGCAGGGTCAAAAATTTCAGCTTTAGGCTTTAAAGTAAAAGAAATGATTGGCGGCATTCATTATTGGGAAGACTTTGAACGTTATCCCGTTAACCGTCGAGTAACTGATGTGCAAAAATAACGTTTAATGTTATAGAAGTAAGCGTTTAAATGAATGATGCTTACTTGCTTGATTGTCATTAAAAATTTTACTTAAAAATGGAGTTATCAATGGTTACTTGTTTTATTGAATATATTATCGACGCGAATAAAATAAAGGAATTTGAATATTATGCCAAACTATGGATCCCGCTAGTGAATGATCTGGGCGGCCAACACCATGGTTATTTTTTACCTTCAGAGGGCGCTAATAATAAGGCACTGGCTTTATTTACGTTTCCTAGTTTAGCTGACTATGAACAATATCGACATGCGTCTATTAAAGATTCAGCATGTATTGCTGCTTTTGATTATGCAGCTCGAACTCAATGTATTCAAAGCTACCAACGTAATTTCTTCCGGCCACTTTTTAAATAACCCGACCTCAGGTTTACAACAAATTTTAAGAGATGTTATGGAATACTGTATTCAACTGGCAACAGATAAAGATAAAGCCTCCTTATTGTTAATGATGAAAGAGCATGCAACATTTGAAGGTCATCACCTCGAACTATCTAAAAATCAGCAACATTGTAAAATAGAAAACCTCCCTATTACCCTTTTTGTCGTCTATTCCAATAACAAGCTAGTTGGTTATATGTCGGTGATAAAGCAGTTTTCTACTTGGGATATGGATTGGTACCTATACCTGGATTGTTTGTATTTAACTAAAGAAACAAGAGGGAAAGGTGTAGGTGTAAGTTTAATGAATAAGCTGAAAGCTTTTGCAAAAGAAAATATGATCAAGACCATACAATGGCAAACACCTAAAGACAATTTACTTGCCATTGAGTTTTATCTAAATTTGGGTGCAATTAAAAAAGAAAAACAACGTTTTTTCTGGTCTGTTTAATCGATTTATTATGCTAAATTGGCTGGTATGAAATTCATTTTAACGTAGAAAAATAATGCGTGTTTTTTTGTTTTTCAAAAAACTCTACACTACTAAATTTACGTTTCATTCTCATTTTGGATAAATAATGGAAGACCTTAACAAGCAATTAAATTTTATCATTGAGTTAGACAAGCTAAAGGCTATTTATCGACAAGCCCTTTTGAAGTCAGATAACAATAGATTTGAAAATAGTGCCGAGCATAGCTGGCACATCTCTTTAACCGCTCAAATACTGCATGAATATGCTGTAGAAAAGGTTAACATTACACGTGTAATGAGTATGTTACTTATTCATGATATTGTGGAAATTGATGCTGGAGATATGTTCGCCTTTTCTGATAAAAAAGATCTTGCAGAGCAAGAGGCTAAAGAGGCCGCTGCGGCAAATCGTATCTTTGGTTTATTACCTGAACAACAGTTTCTACATTTCAAAAAATTATGGTTTGAGTTTGAAAAAGCGGAAACTGTTGATGCTAGATTCGCTAAAGCCATAGATCGTATTTTACCCTTATTACAAAATATGAGAAATGAAGGAGGAAGCTGGGTTAGGCACGGTGTTAAAAAATCACAGGTTATTAAACGAAATAAGTACCTTGAAGGTTTAGCTCCTAAATTATGGTTATACGTGTGTGAACAAATCGACCTTGCTGTCGAAAAAAATTGGTTAATTAATGCTTAATTTTTGACTCAATAAATTTTCTAATTAATACCATAAGCTAGTGTTAATTTCAGGTTGTAAAGTAAGTTTAGCAGCATTGGCTTATTAAGCGGATGGGTTAGATGAACATCATGATAAAAGTAGTAAAGTCTATAACAAATCCAGTTATAGACTTTTTTACTCATCAATGTCGCAATATTATAAATTTATAACTAATTCGTTACTTTCTGGCCTTGAAACACACAAGCACATTTTTCCTGATGCTCTTTCTTGCTCCGTTAAGCAATTATCAAAATGTTGAATCGCTGATGTTACAGGCACTTCAACTACACAACTTTTACATTGACCTGACATGCAACTAAAAGGAACGTCTACACCAGCGTCTAGTACCGCATCGAGTAACGTTTGATCACTAGCCACGTCAATTTTAACATTAGATTTAGCTAACGTGAGTTCACAAGCTTGTACTGTATTATTCTGCTCAAGCGAAAACTGTTCGTAATGAATGTAGTCGCTATCAATACCCTGTTCGAGGGCACATTGTTTTAATTCATTTAACATAGAAGACGGGCCACAAAAATAGTAATGACTCTTGATATTGCTCTGTTCCATTATCTTTTTCAGCGACATTCTTCCGCTATCTTTTGATGGATATAATGATAACTTGCGACCTAACTGACGAGTTAACCTGTCAGAATAAGCCATATCTTTTTCAGATCGACCAGCATAATGTAATTCAAAAGTTATATTTGAATGTTTCTTTTGATGGTTAAGTAAAGCTAATGCCATAGACTTAATTGGCGTAATACCAATACCACCAGCAATTAATACCACATGCTGGTTATGTTGAAGCTGATTTATCGGCAGACTTTCCATTGTAAAAAAGTTTTCTGGCGCTTTACAGTTAAGTGTTAACCCAAGTTTGTATTGTTGGTGAACCGCTAACGAGCCACCATTGCCATTTTCTTCTCGTTTTACTGCAATTTCATAACAATCAGTTCTATTGGGGTTACTACTAATAGAATAACTGCGCCACATTTGTTCCGTATTTTTTGCACTGTCATTAATTCGGGGAATAGGCACTTGAATATGTGAACCCGCAGTTATGCTTGGTAGCGGTTCTCCTGTTGGGCTTCGTAATTCATACGCACGAATATCAGGCGTTAATTGTCGGATACCGGCAATGACTAAAGAAAGCTCACCATTTCCTAGTGAAGTTTCATTCACTTGTTTGGAGGTTTTGTTTTTCTCAAGATTTTTTTGTTCTGTTAACTGTTTTATTTTTGCTTCTAATGGTTCGATTAACGCTGATAGTTCAGCTTCACTGTATCTTGGAGTGATGTGTTGCGGGCAGTTCCAATCAAAGGCTGTTATTTTAATAATAAAGGCACGTTCCACTCGTGCTCGATAATGGTCGTCTTCTAGTGATGCGAGTTTCTCCCAGTCATCTTCATCGACTTGTGATATATAACCAATAATCTTTAAACGGCGACGATTTGGGTAATCCATTAAAATAAGAGACACTTTGTCGTTTGTTCTAAAATTACCAGTGCTAATGTATTGACGATTTCCTTTATAATCTGCAAAGCCTAACGTTTTCTCATCAATCACTTTGAGAAAGCCTTTTGGACCACCTCGATGCTGAACATAAGGCCAGTCAGTTTCACTCACACTCGCCATATAGAAGCTATCACGGTTTCCAATAAAATCACTTTCTGCTTGAGACATTAAGAAATTGTAGTCTGCTCCTGTATCCATACCCGCATAACCCGCACGGCTATTCTGTTCTTTTTGTACTTGCCTTACAGATTCTGTAAAAGCGATTTTTGCGTATTGGTGAGCCATAATAATCTCCTTGGTATTAGGATATTGTTTGGAAAATATACGTTAAGATAAGAGAAGATTAATCCTCTTATCTTAATAATAACGTTCTAAGATCTTAGCTGCTAACCTTAAGATGCTTTTTGTAATTCAATTTTTGGAAAATCGATTTCTACCCGGCTTGCTTTACCTAGAATATTGGTTAATACATTCATACCCACATGAGTAATAATTTCAACAATTTCTGCATCAGAATAACCTGCATTACGAATTTCAAGCAGCTCTGCGGTTGTTACGTCACCATTGTTTTCAGCTAATGAACGTGAAAACTTAACGGCTACAGCCGCTTTAGCGTCTTGGCTACCACCAGCACGATTTGCTAAAATTTCATCGCCAGACAATCCAGCATTCTTACCTATAGCAGTATGGGCGGAAACACAATATTGACAAGCATTTTGCTCTGCTAAACCCAATGCAATACGTTCTTTAGTTTTGGCATCTAAGTCACCTTCATTAGCGATGTTGTGTAATCCTAAAAAGGCTTGCAATGCTACTGGAGAGTTAGCAAATACTTTCAAAAAGTTAGGCACCATACCTAATTGATTCTCAATGGCTTTAAATAAAGCTAATTGTTGTTCGTTTGCTTGCTCTGTTGTTACTACGTTAATTCTACTCATGGTTCATTCCTTTTTTAAATTTGGTTAATAATCAAACCGTTTGCTTTATCCCTTTGTTAGGATGAAGCTAGTGTGCAACAAAACACTTTCATTAAGAATAACCAAAATATACAATTGATTATTTCAATAATTGGAACAATCGATGCTGGATCAAATTCAATTAATGTCTGTATTTGTTGCTGTTGCTGAAGAGCAAGGGTTTGCCGCTGCTAGTCGACGCTTAAAGATGTCTCCGCCAACGGTAACTCGAGCAATTGCCTCGTTAGAAGACCGTCTGTCGGTTAAGTTATTTAACCGGACCACTAGGTATGTAAGAGTGACGGATGCAGGCATGCGTTACCTAGATGATGTAAAGCGCATTTTAGATGATATTAAATTAGCCAATGAAGCAGCGCGAGGTGTAAACGCAACGCCGCAAGGAAGAATAAGCGTAACGGCACCTGTGCTTTTTGGTCAGCAATTTGTATTGCCTTCCGTCTTAGAATATTTAAGGGCCCATCCTAAAACCAATGTTAACACCGTATTCTTAGACCGAATAGTGAACTTATTAGAAGAAGGATACGATGTGGGTGTTCGTATTGGCGAATTATCTGACTCTTCAATGAGAGCTAAAAAAGTTGGCTCTGTACGTTTAGCGCTAGTTGCATCACCGGAGTACTTGGCAAAAAATGGTATCCCGCAGCACTTTTCTGAATTAGACAGCCATTCACTGATTGAAGTGCAAGCGGGTAGCCTTAACCCCGAGTGGAAGTTTGTTGAGAACGGTAAACTTATTAATCAGAATATAAAGTCAAGATTGAGTGTTACCACCAACCAAGCAGGAATTAATGCTGCAGTGGCCGGTTTTGGTATAACACGGGTAATTTCGTATCAAGTATCAAATGAACTAGCGAGTAATAAGCTCAAATTTGTACTGGAATCTTTCGAGCAACCCACTTTGCCTGTAAATATAGTGCATCGGGAAGATCGGCTGTCTTCTGCAAAGGTCAGAAGTTTTATTGATATGTTGGCAAAAAACTTATTGAACCATACAGCACTGAATTAAGGTTTAGCTTCAACCATGCTTTAGAGAAAAATGTTGCCAAAAATTTTCAAGCATACCATTGACTAAAGACCAGTAGTCTCTTATAGTGCAAATAAGAGACCACTAGACACTTAATTAACATAAATGAATTGGCAACGAGCAAGAACAGACGAAAATAAAAATGAGCGAAAAGTGGCTATCTATCAAGCTGCTTTTACGCTATTTAAAAAGAATGGATATGATAAGGTCAGTTTTAACGGTATTGCTGTTGAAGCCGGCTTTACTAAGTCCAATATGTATCGCTACTTTAGTTCAAAAGATGACATTTTCCTGAATGTTTTTGCTGACTTGTTTGAACAATGGGTAGATGATTTTAGCGAGCAGTTACATGCTCTTGAACAAGAAGTCCCTGCAAAAATCTTTGCTGAAACATGGCTGAATTCGCTGTTATCACAACCCAAATTGTTAGATTTAATGCCGATTCTTTTCACTTCATTAGAAAGAAATAGTTCATTTGAACAGTTGCTTGAGTTTAAGCGTTTGTCGATGAATTTACTCTATCGCCTCACTTTGGATATCACCAGGATATACCCTGATATTGAGGGTGAAAAAGCCTTTAAACTGTTGACCTTAAGTTATGCAGCTACGGCAAATTCTTGGGCTGCAACCATGCAAAGTGCCCCGCTAAAAAAAGTCTATCAACTCGATGAATTTCAGGCATTGAAACCAGACTTTGAAAGAGATTTAACCACATCCGTCGAAATAATTATTCGAGGCTTAAAAGCAAGTAATTAACCCAATAGGTTGAGATAAACAGACAGAAGTATTCCGTTAGTTAGCGATTAGCTACTAATAGTCATTAATTAAAATAAGGTAAATATCATGGCACATCATTGTGAAAAGACATTAAAAGTTAACGTATCAGCAGAGAAAGTTTGGCAGATTCTTGAAGACTATAGCGGTATTGAAAAGTTTGCTTTGACGATTAAATCGTCTGCTAGCGTCAACGATATTAGCTCAGGTTTAGGCGCAAAAAGATCATGTACTTTTAATGACGGCTCAAGTCTTGTAGAAGAAATTATTGAATACCAAGTCGGGCAAGGATATAAGATGGATATATCTAATCATTCAATGCCACTAAAAAGTATGCAAGCAGAAATGAAAGTGACGGCAATTGATGAGAACAGCAGTGAAATCTATATGTCAGCTGATTTTGTTGTCAAAGGTGGGCCACTTGGTTGGGTAATGGGGCAATTGATCATGCGCCCGGTAATGAAAGCCATTTTTAAGAAAGTAATGGCTGGGTTAGCATATCATAGTGTTACAGGGGAAATTATTAGTAAAAAATTACCGCCTAATGAAGAGCTAGCTAAAATAATTATTGCGTAATTATCATTAAAAACCTAAAAGCTAAATCTCCAAAAAGATGATTTAATGTTGTAGGTTTACTGATCTTACATTAAAACTATTTCGCCGCTTTGTTTCATTAACGTAAAATCAATGTATTCAAAAGCACAGATAAAATAGGGAACTCAAAGACAATCATCGTGTTAAAAATTGATGATTGAATTTGATCAATTTGTTTATCTAGACAAGCAGTTTAAATTGTCTCGTTTTTGTGACCATTACCTTCTGCTTGTTCATTATCATCTTTTTCTTGTTCGTCATCGTCATCGTCATCGTCATCGTCAAGAATATCAGGGGTTACGGTATCGACAACATCTATAGCTCCACCAACAACTGTTGTTGTAACATCAACGGCGGCAGAAACAACAGTCGCAGCAATACAACCAGATAAACTAAAAAGTACGTAGAGCAAAAAAACACCTTGTGCTATTTTTTTCAAGATGACTCGTCCAAATGTATAAATATAGAACTATTTAGAATACGCTTATTCAATGGAGAATCAACCGTTGTTTTAAAACCACTTTAGTAACAAAATAACTAAAGATTCGTACTAAAAATTAAGCAAGAAATCATATCTCTCATATTTCGGATAAGTCTTAGCAACCCCCCTAATAACCACCCATACCAACTGTAACACCTTGATTATATTAATAATTATGTTCAATTTAATTTTTGGTGTAGCAAAAGCGAATTATTTTTAGTTTCTAAAGCGTTGAAATTATGTGATATTAATGCGAATTAAATACGAGTTTTGAGTCAGACATTTCTGAAGATGTCTCCACAATAAGTCGTTAACATGAATGGAGTCAGTTAAATTGAACAGTCAAAAATTATTACTTTTATTTTTATTAATTTTGTTTTTACCAAATTCAAAAGCAATGTCAAAGTTAGATGTAGGTGTTGTTCCACCCAATTATCTTGGAAAAGACAATGATGGTTTAAAAGTAAACTTAGCTGACAATAAAGGTAAGGTAGTTATTATTTCTTTTTGGGCATCCTGGTGTTCACCTTGTCTTAAAGAATTACCTATCTTAGAAAACATTCAAAACAAACTTGGTAAGGATAAAGTAAAAGTAGTTGCTATTAACTTTAAAGAAAGCCGCAAACAATATCGACATATTAAAAAAACACTGTCTAATTTAGAATTAACTTTAACCCATGATAAACGTGGATATATAGGTAGTAAATTTGGGGTTGAAGCCATCCCCCATTTATTTATAGTGGGTAAAAATGGGAAGCTTATTTATCAAAATATTGGTTACGGGGA
>Ga0209292_1007474_pt1 | contig 10356 bp, 11 predicted proteins | sample GOMGulsemesocosm_2_FD_184634 | JGI IMG/M metagenome (GOLD analysis project Ga0209292, IMG submission 184634) | Methane-oxidizing microbial communities from mesocosms in the Gulf of Mexico - GOM9C Gulf of Mexico (SPAdes) (version 2) | ecosystem: Environmental > Aquatic > Marine > Cold seeps...
TGCCCACCTTAATCATTTTAGAAAGAGATAAAAAATGTCGGTAAATTTGTCTGTATTTGATGCCTTTCATCAAATTAACGGTTTGAAAATTGGTTTTAGTAATGCGGGAATCAAACAAACCGAACGACAAGACCTTGTAGTGTTTGAATTAGCCGACAGCGCCACCACCGCCGGTATTTTTACTCAAAATGCCTTTTGTGCGGCCCCAGTACAAATTAGTAAAGCCCATCTGCAACAAACTAGAACCCAGTATTTGGTCATCAATACCGGTAATGCCAATGCCGGCACAGGTGCGCCAGGTTATCAAGATGCTATTGCTATTTGCCAAACTTTAGCAGATGCCAAGGGTGTTGACGTAGCGTCTGTGTTGCCATTCTCTACCGGCGTTATTGGTGAGCGTTTACCAATGGATAAAATCACTGCTGCTATACCCGATGCGCTTAAAAATATGGATGCAAATAAATGGTTTGAAGCCAGTCGTGGAATTATGACCACGGATACCTTGCCCAAGGGGACATCCACCCAGTTTGAATACCAGGGCAATACTTTTAGCATATCAGGCATCTCCAAAGGTGCCGGCATGATCAAACCTAATATGGCTACTATGTTGGGGTTTATTGCCACGGACGCCAAGGTGAGCAAGGAAATACTGCAATCCATATGCCTGGAGCTGGGTGAAAAATCCTTTAACCGCATCACCATAGATGGTGATACCTCCACAAATGACTCATGCATGTTGATGGCTACTGGTGCCAATGAAGCGGCTGAATTAACCGATAAAACCGATGCTTTTTATGAGGTGTTAAAAGCCGAATTAGAGAAAGTATTTATTTGTCTAGCTCAGGCGATTGTGCGTGACGGAGAGGGGGCCACCAAGTTTGTGAGCATTAATGTAAGTGGTTGTGGCAATAATGCGGAAGCGCTGGATATTGCCTACACCGTAGCCCATAGCCCGCTAGTAAAGACTGCCTTGTTTGCATCAGATGCCAACTGGGGACGTATCTTGGCGGCTGTGGGTCGCAGTAACGTAAAAGATATTAAAGTAGACGACATTCAAATTCATTTGGATGAAGTTTGCATCGTTGAAAATGGTGCACGCGCGCAAAGTTACACTGAAGAGGCGGGCAGTGCCGTCATGGCTCAAGATGAGTTAAGCATTAATATTCACATGGGGCGGGGTGACGCCGCTGAAACGGTTTGGACCACAGACTTGTCACATGATTATGTGAGTATCAACGCAGATTATCGAAGTTAAGTATTATGAAGAAAGTTGAAGTGGTCGCGGCCGCCATCTTGTCTGAATGTGGTCAGCAGGTTTTTATCGCCAAACGCAATGCCAATGCCCATCAAGGTGGGCTTTGGGAGTTCCCTGGCGGGAAAAAAGAAGCTGGTGAGTCCGCGCAACTGGCTTTGTGTCGTGAGCTGAAGGAAGAGGTTGCCATTAAAGTAATAGCCTCTCAAAGTCTGATTAAGCTTAGTCATGACTACGGGGATAAACTGGTAGAGCTGGACGTTTATAAGGTCACCAAATTTACTGGTGAGCCAAGGGGGGCTGAGGGGCAAGAAACTCGCTGGGTGCCACTGAGTGAGCTTAAAAACTTCGAATTTCCTGCTGCAAATGAGGAAATCATCCAGGCGTTATTGCAATAACGCTTGGTATTCCAATCTATATTTCTAGTGCAGCAAATTAGGGTCTATTTGCTTAAGCTGCTCACTCATCAATTCATCTTCTTCGCTGCTTCCTGGAATAGCGTGACCGTCACTGGCCCATTCCCCTAAATCAATTAGCTTGCAACGTTCTGAGCAAAAGGGACGGTGCGGTGACTTTTCACCCCATTCCACTTCTTTTTGGCAAGTAGGGCAGTTAACTTTCATCTTGTTGGCTCATCGTTAAAAATTCTTTGTGAAGGCTGGTCACCTGTTGATGCAAATAATCCAGGTCTTGATCATTCACAATCACATGGTCGGCATGTTTAAGACGCGCCTGACGTGGCAGCTGAGCATTAATGATAGCTTGAACTTGCTCAGGGGTATTGTTGTCACGGCTAATGGTACGTTCAATTTGTAACTCAACCGGCACATCCACTACCAGAGTTTTGTTTACCAGCTTATTTTGCCCTGATTCAATTAACAAGGGCGAGGCCAAAATTACATACGGGCTTTTGGCACTTTGCAAACCATGAATAATCTCCTGGCGAATAAGCGGGTGGGTGAGTTGCTCAAGCCATTTTCTTTGCTCGGGTTCTCTAAATACAATGGTGCGTAGAGCAGCTCTGTTTAAATCACCATTATCCAATAAAATATCAGGGCCAAATCGGGAAGCTATTTCTTGTAAGGCAGGTTTACCATTGGCCACTACCGTGCGGGCGGCCACATCGGCATCCACGATGGTGATGCCTAAACGGGTAAATTCATCGGTCACCGCGGTTTTACCGCTGCCTATGCCACCGGTTGCGCCTATTACCAGCATGTTAACGAATACCCGCAAACTGGAAATATGCAGAGGTTATATCATTGCCCCACAATGCTGCGATAAAACCCGCTGCCGCCAAATATGGGCCAAATGGAATGGGAATGTTTTTGTCTCGGCCCATGATCATAATGCCTAAAATGCCTACTACAGCGCCCACTACGCTGGACAGTAAAATCACCACAGGCAGGGCCTGCCAACCTAACAATGCACCAATGGCAGCAAGCAGTTTAAAGTCACCATAACCCATGCCTTCTTTGCCTGTGAGCAATTTAAATATCCAGTAAATGCTCCACAATGATAGGTATCCGGCGATAGCACCATAAACCGCACTTTCCAGGGTGGTGAAAAGCCCAAAGCTGTTGGCGATTAAGGCAATCCAAATCAGAGGTAATGTAAGGCTATCGGGCAGTAAATACTCATCCATATCAATCAGGGTCAATGCCACCAGAAAATAGGTAAAGACTAATAAGGCGGCAGTTTGCCAACTGGCACCAAATTGGTAGGCTACCAGTAACCCCAGCAAGCCAGTGGTGAGTTCAACAATAGGGTAGCGGACACTGATGCTGGTTTTGCAGTTGGCGCACTTACCTTTAAGCCACAGGTAACTAATGACTGGGATATTTTGCCATGGTTTGATTGGGCTCTTGCATTTAGGGCAAGCCGAGTGAGGGGTGGACAAGTTGAATTCCGGGCGCTCTTTCGGTTCTTTTTCAAAGAGATCCAGGTAGTCATCTTCGACCTGATTGCGCATCATTAAAGGTAGGCGATACACCACCACATTTAAAAAGCTGCCGATACAAAGGCTAAATACAAATACATAAACCATAAAAGTGAATGGATCTGACAGGAATACATCAAACATAATTATTTCTTAGTTTGTTAAATTGATTTAATGATGAGTTTGCGGGTTTTTAAACTCAATTAATGGCTAAAAACCTGTAGGAGGCTGCTTGCAGGCGATAGAAGCAAAGAATCTTGTCGTCCAATAGCCATTACATGGCGTCGCCCATGGCAAATATAGGTAAGTACATGGCAATCAGCATGCCGCCCACCACTACCCCCAGGAAGGCCATAACCAGGGGTTCAATCATGGCAGTAAGGCCATCTACTAGGTTATCGACTTCTTCTTCATAATAACTGGCCACCTTATCCAGCATGGCATCCAAGGCACCTGATTCTTCACCTATGGCCACCATTTGAGCCACCATGCTTGGGAACACTCCTGTGGCTCTGATGGAGGCATTCATTTGCACACCTGTGGAAACATCATCACGAATTCTTAATATGGCATCTCGGTAAACAACATTACCAGAGGCTTCGGCAACACTCTCCAGTGCATCAACTAATGGAACGCCGGCTGCGAAGGTGGTGGATAAAACTCGGCCAAAACGTGCAACAGCGCCTTTTTGTAATATCTGGCCAACAATGGGGAGCTTCAATTTAAGCCTGTCCATTTGCTCGGCCAGTTTAGGACTTTTCTTAACAGCCTGTTTCATGCCAATAATTACACCAGCAATGCTGCCAAATAATATTACCCAGTTAGCTTGTAACCACTTAGACATGGCAACCACTACCTGAGTAGCGGCAGGTAATTCACTGCCAAAACTGGAAAACATCGCCTCAAATGTAGGTACTACTTTTACCAATAGTATAACCGTAACAATAGTGGCAATAATCAGAATAGTGATTGGGTATTTCATTGCTTTAGATATTTTTTGCTTTAAAGCTTCAGACTTTTCTTTGTAAATAGCCACGCGATCTAACATTTGTTCCAGAGCACCGGCCTGCTCGCCGGATTCAATTAGGGCACAGGTTAATTGATCAAATTGATCAGGGTATTTCTTTAAACAGCTAGCAAAGTCGTTACCGGCTGCCACGTCATCTTTAACAGCTAGAACAACTTTTTGCATGGCTGGGTTTTCTAAACCATCGGCCACTATCTCAAGGCCCTGCATTAAAGGCACGCCCGCCTTGGCCATGGTAGCCAGCTGGCGTAAGAAAATGGTGATATCCATTGTTTTTATTTTCTTGGAACCGCCACCGCCACCACCCATGCCAAACAAACCTTCAGATTTGCGCTTAAGTTTCTTTGGGGTAATACCTTGCTTGCGTAGTTGTGCTTTAACAATCGCCGAATTTTCACCCAGCATCTCACCTTCAATTTTCTGCCCACGTCGATTGGTTCCCTCCCACTGGAACGTGACGGTTTTTACTTTTGCCATGTTAAAAATTCCTAGTGTTCAGAGGTGACACGGTTGGCTTCTTCCAAGCTGGTGACCCCTTGGGCCACTTTTATCAATGCCGATGTACGTAAGTTATTAAATCCGGCTTTTTGGGCCGCATCTGCAATCTCGATGGCGTTGCCACCGTCCATTATTATACGTGATATAGCGTCGGTTATTTTCATTACTTCATAGATGCCTACACGTCCCTTGTAACCCCCTGAACAGGCATCGCAGCCCACAGCTTTATTAATAACGGCATCTTCTAACATGGCATCGGTAAAGCCTGCCTCTATTAGAGAGGCTTTAGGGATATCAGCCGGTTTTTTGCATTTACTACATAACCTACGACCCAAGCGCTGTGCAATTATCAAGCTTACTGAAGTGGCTATACTAAACGAGGGGACACCCATGTTGGCCAATCGTGTCAGGGTCTCGGGTGCGCTGTTGGTGTGCAAAGTGGACAGAACCAGGTGGCCGGTTTGTGCGGCTTTAATGGCTATACTGGCGGTATCCAGATCTCGTATTTCCCCCACCATGACAATATCAGGGTCCTGACGCAAAAAAGCTCGCAAAGCCTGGCCAAAGTCCAGCCCTACCTTGGCATTTACGTTTACCTGGTTAATGCCCTCCAGGTTAATTTCCACCGGGTCTTCTGCGGTGGATATGTTGCGGTCTTCGGTGTTTAGGATGTTCAAACCTGTGTATAGGGATACAGTTTTGCCCGATCCTGTGGGGCCAGTTACCAAGATCATGCCCTGGGGTTGCTCCAGTGCTTCCATATAAAGATCTTTTTGTTCTGGCTCATAACCCAAATGGTCAATGCCCATCTGGGCACTGGATGGGTCTAGAATACGCAAGACGATTTTTTCACCCCACAAAGTAGGCAGGGTATTCACTCGGAAGTCGATGGCCTTGTTCTTGGATATTTTCATCTTGATGCGGCCATCCTGCGGCAGGCGGCGTTCAGATATATCCATGCGTGACATGACTTTTATACGGGCGGCAATCTTGCCCGCCAGGTTTATGGGCGGGGAAGAGACCTCATGCAGCACGCCATCGGTGCGATAGCGTACCCGGTAACGCTTTTCATAGGGCTCAAAATGTAAGTCAGATGCTCCGGTGCGTATGGCATCTAAAAACATCTTGTTTACAAATTTTACTATGGGGGCTTCATCGCCCTTGTTCTCTTCCTCATCGCCATCGTCTTTTTTAGGGTCGTCGTCTTCTAAATCCAGGTCTTCTCCCAGATCATCAAAAGCGTCGTTACCGGCATTGAGCTTTTCTAATAAGACATTAAGCTTGTCATATTCTACTACGGTGGCGTCTACCGTCATACCGGAGGCGAACTTTACTTCATCCAGAGCTTGTAGGTCAGAGGGGTCTGCCTGCGCTATGTAAAGGCGGTTACCCCGTTTAAAGATGGGCAGGATTTTGTGTTTTTCTAACAGCTCACTGCTAATCAGGTCGGTGACGAAGTGTTCAGGGTCCATGGCGGACAAATCCAAGAAGGGCAGGCCAAATTCGGAAGAGACCAATAGTGCCACATCTTTGGGTTTGCAGGCCCCGGAAAGCAGGCTTTGCATGATGAATGAGCGCTGCTCTTTATTGGACTCCTTGTTGAGATCCTGAGCTTGTTGTTCATTTATTAAGTTGCGCTCGACATACTGGCGAGCTATGCCGCTGAGATTGGCCATATTGCAGAGGTTCTTGTTTTAATTAGACATTTATCATACCCAACTTAATATAATTAAGCAGTATAGTGATGGAAATTTTAGGTGATGAATGTCTTAAGTTAGGCTATTAACAGAACTAATGAATACAGCTAGGTGCTTGAGCAGAGGTAGGCGTGGAAATTTAAAGGAGATTGAGTTTAGCTGCTTTAAAATAAAAAAAACCCGCCGTAGCGGGAATTTTTATTTTTTTAGCAGCTAATTAGTGCTTTATTAGATGGTACTTAAAAGCTTCAACTTAGGAAATACTTTTTTAGGAACATCAGTCGCTCCAGCACTATCATCTAGGTAAAAGTTAGTATGGCCAGCTTCGTTCATAACAACAGCTATAACAATCTTCTTTCCATTGAGTGGAGAGCCTGTAGGGTAAGCTAGTGCAATGGTATAACTCATTATCTCTCCAAGAGTTCCCCGTGTTGCGTTATTAGCGTTATGAACAATAGATGTAATTTCATTGGGCACTGCAAACTCAAGGCCTCCAGCGCTATAGACCGCATCAGCTGTAGTATAAAAGCCTACAGTTGCCAATTCAGCCCATGAATCTGGTAGATTACCATAAGTGGATGTGTATTCTGCAATCGCGTTATCTAATGATCGAGTATTGGAAGTCACTGATGTCGTTAAATCTGTGCGCGCTATATAGTTCTGGTACTGAGGAATCGCCACCGATGCCAAGATACCGATGATTGCTACCACAATCATTAATTCAATTAGTGTAAAACCTTTTTGGTTTTTCATAGTAGACCGCTCCACTTGGGTTAATAAATTAATTTTTTTGTGGCTGCTTTAAATAGCAGCCTTTATTTAAGCTTTCGCTTGTTTCAATTTACACTGTGTTCTTTGCAGAAGCTGTGCCAACTGTTAAAACATAGTATTCATTATTATTTAGGCAAAAGGAAGGCTCACAAGTCTCAAAACCCTATGACTTTTGATGGATATTTGTGCACTGGATCACAGTCGTTTGGTTTTTGAACTTTAGTGTCTTGTAAATTGTGACAATTTACGTCACATACTGACTTTGACTGGTATGTGAAAGTATAAATAAAGCTTTTGAAATGAATGGACCGTACTGGCTGGTGCCTGGAAGTTTTTGGATTTTCTTGGTAAAAATAGGCGTTAGGGGATTGGAGGTAAATTGAAAAAATAGATTTGGAGGCTGAACCCAACAGTGTGTAAATGTGTGTTGGGTTACGAGGGTATTTGTTTATTAAATTTAACTTAAAGCATGCGCATGGATAAATCCACTGCCTTAACATCCTTGGTGAGCGCCCCGATGGAAATATAATCCACCCCAGTCTCGCTAATCTTAACTAAGGTCTCATCGGTAATGCCGCCGGAGGCTTCTAATTTGGCCTTACCGCTTACATGCAGCACAGCCTTTCTAGTGTCTTCAATGCTAAAATTATCCAGCATAATAATGTCAGCCCCCGCATCCAATGCCAGGTTCAGCTCATTAAAGGATTCCACTTCCACTTCTACCGTTTTTCCCGGTGCAATTTGGTGAGCCTGCGCAATGACCTGTTCAATTCCGCCACAGGCATTAATATGATTCTCTTTAATCAAAAATGCATCAAACAAACCAATTCTATGATTGTGGCAACCCCCTTGGGTCACCGCATACTTTAATGCGCTTCTAAGTCCTGGCAGCGTCTTGCGAGTATCCAGTAATTTTACCTGGGTGTGTGCCACTTTTTGGCTGTATTCAAAACATTTGGTCGCCACGCCGCTTAGGGTCTGTAAAAAGTTAAGGGCGGCACGTTCACCGGTTAATAAACTGCGTGAAGGGCCGCTTAGTTCAAACAAGGTTTGATTGGGAGTTACTCGGTCACCGTCTTGTACCTTCCAAGTTACCACCACACTGGCGTCCACTTGTTTGAATACCTCATTAACCCAGGCCACGCCGGCAATCACCGCATTATCGCGGCTTATGATGCGTGCTTTGCTTTGGTTGCTGGCGGGAATCAATTGCGCGGTGATGTCACCACTGCCTATGTCTTCTTTTAAGGCCCAGGCTACCGTGTCTTGAATGTCTTGGCTTAGGTCGTTCAGTGTCAGGTTCATGGGCTAGGCTGCTTTACTATCTACTGCTGAATTAAGAGTGCCGCGCTAGGCGGTTAATAAGCGAGGATATTACCCTGAATAGGCCATTTATGCACTTGCCCCAGTTCGCGTCACGACAGGGTTGCCAATTAAGCTCATTTCATCAATGCTTGCGCTAACTTAACTATAAACGCCTTACAACGTGAAAATACACAATCACATCATCACCAGTGCCAAATGGTGCCCCACAGCCAACTATAATGAACGCCCCACGGCCGACATCGATATGCTGGTGGTGCATAACATCAGTCTGCCGCCAGAGCAATTTGGTGGCAGCTATATAGAAGACTTCTTTTGCAATCAATTGGATTGCACTGTTCACCCGTACTTTGAAACCATTAAAGATCTACAGGTAAGCGCTCACTTACTGATTCGACGAGACGGCTCTGTGGTGCAGTTTGTGCCCTTCGATAAACGAGCCTGGCATGCGGGTCGCAGCGAATTTAAGGGGCAGGTCGAATGCAATGACTTCTCCATCGGCATCGAACTGGAAGGCAGTGACCATATCAACTACGATAAACGCCAGTATGAAGTGCTGGCCCAGGTCACTGAGCTATTATTACAAACATACCCGGCCATGAACCCGGAGCGTATTGTGGGCCACAGTGATATTGCCCCAGGTCGCAAAACCGACCCAGGCCCCAGCTTCGACTGGCCAAAATACAAAAACTTAATCAATAAGTAACCGTGATATGAAATTTATCGTTCTTCTTTTTACTGTGCTTTTGCAAAAACAAACCCGTAAGCAGGGTTATGAGCGTGATAACCAATGGTTTAAGCGCTTAACTGGGCCATTTAATGTGGCAGATATGGGGTTTAAGGGACAGTTGGGCGTGTATTGCCTCACTGTGTTGGTGCCTTGTTTATTGGTGGCGTTATTCATGGCCAGTCTTGGAGGTCTAATTGGCGGCGCCCTATCATTGGTGATACAGGTAGCGGTGTTGTTGTACGTATTGGGGCGCGATGATTTTAGTTTGAGATTTGAGTCCTATAAAGAGTGTTGGAACAAAGAGGATTACCAAGGGGCGTTTTGTTGCGCGCAGAATTTTTTAAACTTGCAGAATCAGGTGGAGTGCCAAAGTCCATTTGAATTACATCAAACCGTACGTCAGGCCATTATCTATGCTTGGTTTGTGCGCTTCTTTGTATTTGTCTTCTGGTTTTTAATGCTGGGCATTAGCGGCGCTCTGGCCTGTTTGTTAAGTTTTTGGTTTTATCGCCAGTTTAAACTGCCCTGGGTGAAAAGCTTGTTAGGGGCCATAGAGTGGTTGCCATCTCGCTTGTTGGCGGTGAGTATCGCCCTGGCGGGGGATTTTGTTAGTAGCTTTCCGGTGGCATTGAAGTTTGCCACCGATTTTCAAAGCACTAGCCGCAATGTATTGACTCAAACTGCCCTAAGCGGTGACAAACAAGGTGAAGCCGACTTTGATTGCCAGACGGCTCAGCAAGTTTTAATGGATACCAATCAGTTGATGTTTCGCTGCGCGGTATTGTGGTTGTTGATTGTGGCCTGTTTGACGGTATTTGCTGGCTTCTGAATAAAAGTCGGGCAGGGGGTGCACTCGTACGAGGCCACCCCGTGGCCGATTAGCGGATCACCCTACTTAACTAACCAGTGGTTTCTAGCTAAATAAGCAGCACCGCGCACGCCGCTTGAATCCCCAAAGATATTCTTCACCAACCTAGTATTCACCTCATCACTAAATACATACTTCCCCCAGCGCTTAGGTACATCCAGGTACAAGCTATCTACATTGGATAAGCCGCCACCCAGCACAATCACGTTAGGGTCCAGAATATTAATCACACCAGCCAGGCTTTTGGCCAG
>Ga0209292_1007476_pt1 | contig 10354 bp, 9 predicted proteins | sample GOMGulsemesocosm_2_FD_184634 | JGI IMG/M metagenome (GOLD analysis project Ga0209292, IMG submission 184634) | Methane-oxidizing microbial communities from mesocosms in the Gulf of Mexico - GOM9C Gulf of Mexico (SPAdes) (version 2) | ecosystem: Environmental > Aquatic > Marine > Cold seeps...
ATACAAGAACAGCACCTAACCGTTACTTGGCTCAGCAGTACTTAACGATTAGGGGGAGCCATTGCAATGACCACAGCCAGTTTAGTCTGTAATAATAAAAATAATATTGATTTAGTCCTAGAGCCTATCAAAGGTGGCGACACCATATCAACGTCGAGTATTCAAGATCTTATTGGTGCTTCAGAATTTATAAAACTTCGTATTAATAACGGTAATATTAAAAATGCTGTTGCTGAGTTAAATGATGTTTTAAAACCCCTACAAGATAAGAAAACCGGTAGAACAATTACCTATCAAGTTCTTGAACGCGTTGATGCAAAGATTAATATTACAATCGAAACAGATGAAATGGGCGCCCGTGCTGAAATAACAAGTGCACAAGGTGGTAAACATCTGTCCGCAAAGGCTATATTAACTGCTGCACAAGAAGCAGGTGTAAAAAAGGGTTTTAGTAAAGAGCATTTAATTGAGCTTGCGCAACTTGCCGCCAAAGAAGCACCAAACAGTCAAGTTGACATGCAAATTGCCACGGGAAAGCTAGCAAAAAATGGTAAAGATGCCCTGATAAAACCACTTGTTGAAAGTGCTCAATCACGAATATTAAAACCTAAAAAACAAGAAGATGGTAGTGTCGACATGCGTGATTTAGGTGACATTATTTGTGTAAAGGTCGGAGACCCTCTTGCTCAGAAAGTCCCCCTAACACAAGGCATACAAGGTTACACTGTCACTGCGACACCTTTATCACCTGAGCCAGGTAATGATATAGAGTTGGTCGTTGGTGAAGGTACAAACTTAAGCCCTAAGAATAACAATGTTTTAGTATCTGAAAAAGTTGGTTTACCTAAACTCATTAATAACGGTATGGAAGTTGATGAGGTTTATAAAATTAAAGATGTCACCGTTGCCACTGGTAATATCAACTTTACCGGCAGTGTCATTATTGACGGAGACGTCACTGAAGGCATGAAAGTAATCGCCTCAGGTGATATCACCGTTGGAGGTTTTGTCGAATCGGCAACACTAGAGTCTGGTGGCGACATAACTATATCGGGAGGTATAATTGGTCGTAAACATGATATTGAAAAAACGCATATTACCGATATTACCATGAGTGTCAATATACATGCCAAAGGCAGTATTTATGCAAAATATAGTCAATATGCCCAAATTAGTAGTGGTAAAGATGTTCGTATTGAAAACCAGTTATTACATAGTATTTTAGATATAAATGGACGATTATGGGTAGGAAAAAGTGAACAAGCTAGCGGAAAAATCATTGGTGGATACACAAAGGTAGGCACTTCAGTTCATGCCGGTATGATTGGTGCGACAGCAGGTAGTAATACTATTATTCATTTTGAGCATAAAATACAAAAATTTAACGATGAAATTCACCAACTGGAAGAATTAATCAAGATAGAATCTGATAAATCTAATGAATTACAAGCGGCAATCAATAAATTAAAAAAATTACCAAAAGAAAAAGCAAAACCAGAATTATTAGCCAAGGTAGTACCTACTTATCAATACCACGCTAATAAAATGGGTGAATTATTAAATGAAAAAGAAGTGCTTGAAGCCAGCCTTCAAGAATACATGGCCAGTGTTTATATTGAAGCGACAGAGAAGCTTTACCATGGCGTTGAGCTAATTGTTGGTGACTTTAACGACAGATCTCGCCGTGAATATGGACCAAGTAAGATGATTTACCGTGAAAGAAAAATAATAATTGACCCTATTGTGAATACTTAATGGCTATAGCTAACAAATCTAGACTAAAAATTAGTTTATTCTCATTAACACTCTTACCTTTTTATCAACAAGCCTATGCGCAACAATGCTCTATTAATCTAAATTATGGGGTCATTATTGACCCTAAACATATACGTATTGTTGATAACGGTAAAACCCAAGTACAAATCAACAATACCAAGCAACTTTTTATTGGCGGCAGAGAGTTTGCATTATCTAAAGAGCAACAGAAACTCCTAAATAGCTTTAGTGAAGGTATTCGTCAGCAAGTTCCTGAAATAGTATCTATCGCTATAGAAGGGGTTGATATTGGGCTAAAGGCAGTTAACGAAGTGGTTGCCGCCTTAACCGGAGAAAATAGTGCTTCACAACAAAAAGTACAAGCGAAATTTGAAGAACTAAAATGGCGGATACGTGCACGCTTTAATCAAAGTGCGAATAATTACTACATTGCCCCGCAAGACTTAAATGATTTTGATGAAATGCTCACCGGAGAGTTTGAACAAGAAATTGAAGCAATGATTTCAACCTCTATTGGCTCGATATTAGAAGCCGTTGGCCAATCAATTCTTGTAGAGGACAACAGTAGTGAGTACGGTGGTGAAACACGTATAACTACTTATGATAAGCGGTTAACAAACATCAGCAAAGGCTTAGAGTTAGAAGTAACCCAACGAGCAAAAGCATTAGATAAAAAAGTGGCTGTTTTTTGTCAGCAACTGACTTATTTAGATGAACTAGAAGCAGAACTTCATCAAGCCATACCTGCATTAAAAGATTTTAATCTTATCGAAACATCTAACTAGTAAAAGAACTTCCCTCTTCTCATTTAAACCTCTACAAAAAAAAACCAATACACTAACTAGAGCGTATTGGATTTTTTTAAAAACAATAAATAATTAATACATAACACATAATATAAATTACATATTTGGGTAGTTTGGTCCACCCGTACCTTCAGGTGTTACCCAAGTAATATTTTGACTTGGGTCTTTAATGTCACAGGTTTTACAGTGAATGCAGTTTTGTGCATTAATAACAAACTTGTCCCCTTCTTCGGTTTGCTCTACTTCATATACGCCTGCAGGACAATAACGCTGTGCCGGCTCATTGTATTTTGTTAAATTAACTCGAATCGGAATATCAGCATCTTTCAGCTTTAAATGACAAGGCTGCTCCTCTTCATGGTTGGTATTTGACAAAAAGACTGAAGATAATTTATCAAAGCTTAACTTGTTATCTGGCTTGGCATAATTAATTACCGGCATCTCTGCAGCAGGTTTTAGCTGAGCATAATCGACAGTATCATCTTTAAAGTTAAACGGTAATTTACCGCCAAAGAAGTTCTGATCTACCATGTTATAAGCGCCACCTAACATGGTGCCAAATTTATGCATTGCTGGCCCAAAGTTACGAGTATTATATAACTCATCATATAACCAAGAATCTTTGTAAAGCTCAGTAAAGCTTGTTAAATCTTGTTTACCTTCTGCTGCAACACCTTCACCGCCAATCAATGCTTGAGCAATAGCCTCTGCCGCTAACATACCCGATTTCATTGCAGTATGATTACCTTTGATTTTGGCAAAGTTAATGGTACCGGCATCACAACCAACTAATAATGCACCGGGCATAGTCATTTTAGGTAGAGAGTTAAAGCCACCTTTAGCCATAGCACGGGCGCCATATGAAACACGCTTGCCACCTTCTAGGTACTGACTAATTTTAGGATGATGTTTGTAACGCTGAAACTCATCAAATGGGCTTAAGTGTGGGTTGCTGTAATTTAAATCAACAATCAAACCAACAAAAACTTGGTTATTTTCTGCATGGTAAAGATAACCACCACCGGTAGTATCTTTATCCAGTGGCCAACCTGCGGTATGAACAACTAAACCTTCTTGGTGTTTTTCTGGGTCAATGTCCCAGATTTCTTTAAAGCCTAAACCGTAATGTTGTGGCGAGCTTTCTTTATCCAAGGAAAATTTTTCAATTAGCTCTTTACCTAGATGGCCTCGACAGCCTTCAGCAAAAACAGTGTACTTGGCGCGTAACTCCATACCAGGCATAAATCCATCTTTTTCTTTACCTTCGGCATCTAAGCCCATATCACCGGTGATAACACCGCCAACACTACCATCATCATTATAAATAACGCTTTGTGCAGGAAAGCCAGGAAAAATTTCAACACCTAAACTTTCAGCTTGCTCAGCTAACCAACGACATACATTGCCCATGCTAACAATATAATTACCATCATTATGCATCGTTTTAGGCACAGAGAAATTTGGGACTTTAATACCCGAGTCTTCACTATTTAATAAATAAATATCATCGCCAGTAACCTTAGTGGTTAATGGTGCCTTTTTTTCTTGCCAATCAGGAAATAATTCATTTAACGATCTTGGTTCAAATACAGCACCTGAGAGAATATGTGCACCGACTTCAGAGCCCTTTTCAACAACACAAACCATTAATTCTTGTTGTTTCTCTTGTGCTAGTTGCATTAATCGACAAGCCGTTGATAAACCTGCGGGGCCAGCGCCAACAATGACTACGTCAAATTCCATCGATTCGCGTTCCATAAGATCTCCCAGTATTATTATATTTAGATTTAAAATGCAGTTATACCAATCGGACTAATTAACTGATCACTTAGCGAGAATTAAAAGGCTTAGAGGCAAGGCATTGATTGAAGAGAATGGTTATTCCCTTGTCAAAATCAATAACGCCGCATATAAGCCTTTGCCTTTTATTAGGTACTCGTCCTTTGGGAACTCAGTAGCAAACTGATAACATCATAAAATGAATGAAATATAGATTAACTATGTTTAACTCATTTTACTTGTTCTAAGCTCGCTACTGTAGTTCTAAGTTGGTCAGTTAAATAATCCGTTTGGTATTAGTTTAAAACATGCGTTTGATATTCAAACAAGTGTTTGATAGTATCTTATAACAGATGCCCAAGCAAGGCACTGATATGAGCATTTATTTAGATTGTATCTTAGTTTAAAAGTTTTCACCAAGATTACGTTGACGTTTACGTCAACCAAAGGTATCTTTTAACTATATTTTTGTAAATTAACAAACCTTTTCAGAGGCAGCGATGAAAGTACTAGTTCCTATAAAACGTGTTATTGACTATAACGTCAAAGTTCGGGTAATGCCCGATCATTCCAATGTTGATCTTGCCAATACAAAAATGGCGATCAACCCTTTTTGTGAAATTGCTGTTGAAGAAGCTGTTCGTTTAAAAGAAGCAGGTACCGCAACAGAGATAATTGCAATTTCTATCGGTAATAAATCATGCCAAGAGCAATTGCGTACAGCCTTAGCGTTAGGTGCTGATCGTGCTATTCAAATTGAAACAGATGAAAGTTTAGATGCACTAAACATTGCCAAGTTATTACAGAAAGTTGTTGAAGAAGAGCAACCACAACTTGTTATCTTAGGTAAGCAGTCAATTGATAGTGATAACAACCAGACAGGCCAAATGCTTGCTGCACTAACAGGATTACCACAAGGTACTTTTGCTTCAGAAGTGAAAGTTGAAGGCGATAAAGTTAATGTTACCCGTGAAGTAGATGGCGGTTTACAAACTGTTGCCCTTAGCTTACCTGCTATTGTTACTACCGATCTACGCTTAAATGAACCTCGTTATGCTTCATTACCTAATATTATGAAAGCTAAGCGTAAGCCTTTAGCTGTTCGACCTGCTGCTGATTTCGGCATTGACTTAACACCGCGCACTAAATTATTAAAAGTGACTCCTCCAGCACAGCGCGAAGCAGGTGTTGTAGTAGAAACCATTGATGAATTAGTAGAAAAATTGAAAAATGAAGCCAAGGTGATCTCATGAGTATTTTAGTAATTGCAGAACACGACAACAGCGCGTTAAAAGCTGAAACGCTGAAAACAGTAGCTGCGGCACAAAAAATTGGTGGCGATATAACATTACTCGTTGCTGGTTTTAATTGTCAAAATGTAGTTGATGCTGCCGCAAAAGTTAACGGCGTAAGTAAAGTATTAGCCGCTGATAATGCCGCTTATGAACATCATCTTGCTGAAAACATCAGTTTATTAGTGACTGAGTTAGCAGCTGATCATGAACATATTCTTGCAACTGCTTTAACAACTGGCAAAAACTTCATGCCTAGAGTTGCAGCCTTATTAGATGTTGCACAAATATCTGACATCATTGATGTTGAAAGTAGCGATACTTTTGTACGCCCTATCTATGCAGGTAATGCTATTGCAACAGTGCAAAGTTTAGATGCTAAAAAGGTTATCACTGTACGTACAACGGGTTTTGACGCTGTTGCAACGGATGGTAATGCTGAAGTAGTGACTTTAGATACGGTTACCGATGCAGGTACATCTAGTCATGTAAATGATGAGTTGACTGTATCTGCACGACCTGACTTAGGCGCAGCTAGCGTAGTTATTTCAGGCGGTCGTGGCATGCAAAATGGCGACAACTTTAAGTTACTTGACGGTATTGCCGACAAACTTGGCGCTGCTATTGGCGCATCTCGTGCTGCTGTTGATGCTGGCTTTGTTCCTAACGACATGCAAGTTGGTCAAACAGGTAAAATTGTTGCCCCTGACTTATATATCGCAGTAGGTATTAGTGGTGCAATTCAACATTTAGCAGGTATGAAAGATTCAAAAGTCATTGTTGCTATCAACAAAGATCCTGAAGCACCAATCTTCCAAGTTGCAGATTACGGTATTGTTGCTGACTTATTTGATGCGTTACCAGAGTTAGAAAGCAAGCTATAGAAGCTGCTAACGATAATATATAGGTAACAAGCTGTTTTCAGCTTGAAGTAGCCTTGATATAATAAAACCACGCTTATGCAAATAAGTCGTGGTTTTATTTTGTCTGCCATTTGTTTAACTAATTTAACGGTACCGAGTGAGATATGAAAAAGAGTTTATCTAGTTTAAGTGATTTAGCCGCTGCTTTTGGTAAGGCTCCTATTGAGTCTGATAACTTAGCGCCTGCAAGTGATGATTCATTAGTTTACTCTACAGACTCTGGCCGAATCAGCAAACCAAAGCAACAAAACGTAACGCCAAGTGACGGTTTTGCCCGAGTAAGACGTGAAACAAAAGGTCGAAAAGGCAAAGGTGTTATTGTCATTAGTGGTTTAGGTATAGATGCTAAAGCATTAAAAGAACTAGCTAAAAAACTAAAGAAAACCTGTGGTACGGGTGGCTCAGTCGTTGGTGAAACTATCGAGGTTCAAGGTGATAAGCGTGACGTAATACAACAGGTTTTAGAGAAGGCAGGCTTTAAAGTTAAATTTACCGGCGGATAAGGCTTCCATCAGCCTTATCCTGATGGAAGTATTAGACTTCGTAGCTTTTCCTACCCGATAAAGCATGAGATAAAGTATTACCATCAACAAATTCTAATTCTCCACCTACCGGTACACCATGGGCTATTCTCGAGATATTGATTTGATATTGTTGAGCAAGCTCAGCAATATAATGCGCTGTAGCCTCTCCTTCTACTGTTGGATTTGTCGCTAAGATAACCTCAGTAAAGTGACCCGTAGAAAACTGCTTTGCTAAAATGTCTAAACCTAAGTCATCAGGACCGATGCCATCAATAGGCGATAAGTGCCCCATTAATACAAAATACTTGCCAAAAAATTCGCCTGTTTGCTCAATAGCAATAACATCACCAGGGGTTTCAACAACACACAAAGTAGTTGAAAGTTGACGCTTTGGGCTCTGACATATTTCACATAAAGCTTCTTCAGTAAAGTTACGACACTCTTGGCAGTGACCAATATCAGTCATCGCTCTTGCCAACGTACTGGCAAGCTTACTGCCTCCACGGCGATTACGTTCAAGTAATTGAAAGGCCATGCGCTGTGCGGACTTAGCACCAACACCCGGTAAACACTTTAGTGAATCAATTAACTCTTGTACAAGTGGACTAAATTTCATAAATAACAGCTACCTTTCAATATATGGGCTAATTTTAATAAAATTAACTAACAAATAGTAGCGCTTATTGAAAAACATTTACCTTCACTCAAGCTACTTATGCAAAAGACGTCTCCGAAGGTATCACAGAAGATGTATCTGAAGACAAGCGCTGCTGTCTCAGCTCAGACGGTAACTCATCAAACATCAACTTAAAGTGACGACTGAAATAACTATGATCAGAGAAACCCGATTGATACGCCACTTGAGCAATAGGTAGTTTTGTTTCAACTAATAATCGCCTCGCATTATCCAAACGGATCTGACGAATAAATTGCTTAGGGGTTTTGGCCAAGTATTTTTTAAAGCGCCTTTCTAATGCACTAACCGACAAGTGTGCCACTTGTGCTAGTTTCTCTATTGAAAGCTCGGTATGAAAATTATCCCTTATGTATTGCACTGGAACTTTTAATTCATCGATACCTGATAAGGTTTTCACTGTTTTTTGTAAATGTCGAGTCACTCCATATGAGCCAATGATTACAGAAATTTCATCAAACAGTGGCCGTTTGGATGTAGAAAACCAAGCAAGTTCACCTGATTTATTGATATTCATTTCCAAGCGGTCAGTAACCGTTTCACCTGACATCACTTTTTGATCATCAGCAATAAATTGTTTTGCTATATGGTTGGGAGATAAATCACTATCTGACTTGCCCAAGACTTGCTCTAGATTATTATAACCAAGATGATCAACAAACATTTGATTAGCGTAAACCACCCTACCCTCAATATCTTTTATCCAAAAAATGATATCAGGCAACATATCAAACATAGCCAGAACTTGTTTAACACTTACCTTATTTAATAACGAATTACGATACATCGTGGTCACATAATAAAGACATAGTCATTAATAATAACAAATGACAAAAATAAGTAAACGCCGATTTTATTGCATCAACAACCGATTTTATATTAACCATTCTGGTTTGTGGTCGATATACTGAATTCAATAAAAATTATCCAACTAAGCTTATCTTCGTTAGTTTTCATAGTCAGTTGAGTAGCAATATGAATAGTGTTCGACCAAAAAAAGTTCGTTTAGGTATGGTTGGTGGTGGTGAAGGTGCCTTCATTGGTGGTATTCATCGACTTGCCGCACAAATGGATGGTCAAATTGAATTAGTCTGTGGCGCATTTAGCTCCAAGCCTGAAAAAGCAAAAGCATTCGGTAAAACCCTCTTTCTTTGTGATGAACGTTGTTATGCCTCTTATGAAGAAATGTTTGCACAAGAAGCAGCCTTAGACAAATCAGAACGCATGGAGTTAGTTGCTATAGTAACGCCCAACCATCTGCACTTCCCAGTCGCTAAACTAGCACTTGAATATGGCTTTCATGTGATTAGCGATAAACCTGCGACGTTAACTCTTGGCCAAGCAATAGAGCTGAAAACTATTATTCAAAGCTCAGGCGTGCTTTACGGTCTTACTCATACTTATACCGGTTACCCCATGATTAAAGAAGCCAAATACCGCCTTGGAAAAGGACAGCTTGGCCAAATTAAAAAGGTTGTAGTTGAGTATCCACAAGGTTGGTTGGCGACTAAAGATGATGAGACAAGTAAACAAGCCTCTTGGCGATTAGACCCAAGCAAAGCTGGCATTAGTTGCTGTATGGCTGATATTGGCATACATGCGGCAAATTTAGCTGAATATGTTACAGGTCTTAAGATAACCTCCTTGTGTGCAGAGTTAACCACTAATGTTGATGGCAGAATATTGGATGATGATGGCACAGTTATGCTGCGCTTTGATTCAGGCGCCCATGGAGTATTACTTGCCAGCCAAGTCTGTGTTGGTGAAGAAAATAGCCTCAAGCTAAGAGTTTATGGTGAGCATGCCAGCATTGAATGGTCACAACTAGAACCAAACAGTTTGTTGTTAAAATTTCCAGACCAAGCTTCCCAATTAATAAGAACTGGGGTTGGTCATATGTCAGATGAAACACAAGCTTGTATGCGTACTCCCGCAGGACACCCTGAAGGCTATTTGGAAGCTTTTGCCAATATATATCTACAGTTTGCTAAACAAATTCGACAGCATCATGATGACAATACTGTAGCTAACAGTGCTAATGCTAAAAATAATGTTAACACGAGCTGTAGTATCCCTGGCATTGATGAAGCTATCAGAGGCATGGCATTTATCGAAAATGTAGTAGCCGCAAGTAAATCAGAATTTAAATGGCATGATTTCTCGTTAAACCCTGCAGATATTAAACCAAGAACAATCAATACAATCATAAAAGTTAACAAGGAAACGAGTGATGAATAAAATTAAAGGCCCCGCCATTTTCCTTGCTCAGTTTATGGGTGATGAAGCTCCCTTTAATGACTTAGCTTCTCTTTGTAGTTGGGCAGCAAGTTTAGGTTATAAAGGTATTCAATTGCCAACTGATGAGAAGTTAATTGATCTGGCTAAAGCAGCCCAAAGCCAAGAATACTGTGATGAAATTACCGCTATAGTGAACAAGGCAGGCTTACAAATAACTGAACTTTCTACGCACTTACAAGGGCAGCTTGTAGCGGTTAACCCTGCATATGATCAGATGTTTGATGGCTTTGCTCCTGAGCATGTTCGTAATAATCCAGCAGCA
>Ga0209292_1007482_pt1 | contig 10349 bp, 11 predicted proteins | sample GOMGulsemesocosm_2_FD_184634 | JGI IMG/M metagenome (GOLD analysis project Ga0209292, IMG submission 184634) | Methane-oxidizing microbial communities from mesocosms in the Gulf of Mexico - GOM9C Gulf of Mexico (SPAdes) (version 2) | ecosystem: Environmental > Aquatic > Marine > Cold seeps...
AATAACAGCTGTTTTAATGCCATATTTACTCAAGACACGATTAACCTCATGCCCCATACGCCCATAACCACAAACAATCCAAGTTCCTACAGGTGGTGCAATATATCGCTCTAATGTTGCCCCTTTCTCTCTTACCAACCATTTATTAAAAGCATAAAAACCTGGGTTATGCATGGCAGCAGCAAGCACTTTAGCAAAGATTTTAAAGGGGTCAACAATATGTACTTCCCCACCTAATGTTGCCAAAGTTTCTTCAAAAACTTCAACCTTAGACATGGTGATAATGCCTACATCGGGATTTAACAATCTTGCTAAAGCGGATATTTTTAAGTTTGCTTCTTCACTATTAGTAATCGCAATAACAGCTTTACAATTAGATTGCCTTAAGCCAGCTTCAAGCAAATGCTTAGGTACACTGGCATCACCACAAAATGAAGGTGTGGCAACCGTATAGTTTCGTAGTTGCAACGCTTTTATTCGCTCTTCATCGCTATCAATAATAACAGCAGGAAGACCATAATCACTTAGCCCCCGCATCAAAACACTTCCAGTATCACCAAAACCACAAAGAATAACAAAAGGCGTATCAATTCGCTGTACACCTCTAGAAAATTGCCACTCTGAAAGAGCTCTTAGTAGGAAAGGATTTTGAAATAAGCGAATAATCGAACCAATCGCATAAAACCAGGTAATTACACTAACGTAAAGACAAATAATGGCCCAAAAACGCTGAGCATCACTAAACTTTATAGGGATTTCACCAAAACCGGTTGTGGTTGCCGTATAAGTCATAAAGTAAAATGAATGAAAAATACTCATATATTGCACTTCACCATCAACTTCTATTCCCGGTATAAAAACCATACCTAAAATAGACGCTGAATACACAGTCAACAAGGCAATTAGAGGGCCTCGCATTTCGCGCATAACAATAAAGGTTACGCGACTTAAATCAACCGATACTGCCATGCTAATTCTCTATCAGAAATAATATCAAAATATGTTTAATACTTATAAACGATTAAATAAAGTTTCAGAAACCAAAATAATGGTTGAGATAACATTGGCTAATAACGCGCCTCCTGTTAAAGAAACAATACTCGACATAATCTCTGGAGTTAACCCTGTACCCGTAATATGTACAGCAAAAGTCCAATAAGTGGCGGCGGCAATTAATTCTAAATCAGCCACCAAACTAGTCGCCAATAATACTGCACCAATTTGCGATCTATCACCAAACTTTAAAACAGTCGCAATTAAATTAACCACAATCACTGCAAATAGCTCTAAAACATTATGGTGTGCCGGATTATCCATTTCCCCAAGAAAGAATCCAAAATTTAATGTTAAAGCCAGCACTACAAAAAAACCAAATATGACTTTCTCTAGATTCATTTCCTTCACCTCTGCCGTTGATAGCTAACTAAATATAAACAAAGAAATTAAAAAATTACTTTGAAACATTCTATTTTAACGCTAATTACAACTTTCAGAAACGTGATTTTGAAAAACCAGCCCATCTTTCACTCAATCTCAGAAAATATTTAAAATAAAACTAACACCCGTATATTATTTATTGCTAATATAGATTTTTATTTTGGAGTATTATTATGTCTATTACCGCACTGGATCTTGTTGCCTCAGCAAAAAAAAGCATCTCTGTCTGTGATGTTGAAACTGTAAGATCTGATCTTTCTACTCATTTAATTCTAGATGTTAGAGAACCTGCTGAGTATGCTGCTGGCTGCTTACCTGGCGCAATCAATATTCCCCGTGGTGTATTAGAATTTAAAATTGGTGCCCACCCTGCTTTTCAAGATTCACAAAATGCAAAAATATTTGTTTATTGTTTGACAGGTGGACGCTCTGCTTTAGCGACAGAATCATTAAATAAACTAGGCTACGCCCATGCTTGTAGTATGGAAGGTGGCTTTACTTTATGGAAAGAAAGCGGACTTCAAGTAGACACACCTTAAAATAATGTCAGAACTAGATTCTATCCGAATTGATAAATGGTTATGGACTGCGCGTTTTTTTAAAACGCGCAAACTTGCTAGTGAAGCCGTTTCTGGTGGAAAAGTACATCTTAATGGGCAACGTTGCAAACCTGCTAAAGAGGTTAGTCCAGGTATGGAATTAACTATCACTAAAGACCAATTCCAATGGAACCTTACCGTTATAGCAATTAATAGTCACCGCCGCCCAGCTAAAGAAGCTGTTTTACTTTATCAAGAAGATCCGGAAAGCTTTAATAAAAGACAACAACAAATTATTCAGCAAAAAGAACAGCGCGCGTTAACGCCTCATATAGAACGCGAACATCGACCGAATAAAAAACAAAGAAGGCAGATTCATCGTTTTAAACAAGGTTGATTTTTTCTCCTCACCCCTTGTCCTCTCCAGCAGGAGAGGAAGCAAGAGAGGATCTCAAGCTACAAACAAGTTGGAGGTTTAGGAATCCCTGCTATCTTACAAGCATATTTTAAAGGCCCTTCAGGAAATAGTTTATGCAAATATCGACTATTGCCTTTTTCTTCACCAAACTCCTTTTTTATCGCTTTGGTAAAGACTCTCGCATTAGGCAAATGTTTAAATTGTTGATAATAATTTCGTATAAAAAAAACAATTTCCCAATGCTGAGCACTTAGTTCCAGCTTATTTAATCTAGCGATTTCGATTGCAACTTCTTCATCCCAATCATTTAAATCAACTAAAAACCCATCATCAGTTGTATTTAAAATCTTGCCATCAACAATCAATTCCACGTTTTAATAACCTTATTACTCTCAGTCAATTCAACAAACCCTTGATAATTAATCACCTTAATTCCTTCAATTAACTCTGCAATATTAATCCCTCGTGTTTCAAGCTCAACATCTAATACATAAAAATTAATTCTGTTATTGAGCATTTGTTCAAGTTCTGGACTTAATGTGCCATTTTTATTAATTTGAAAAATTGCATTTTCTAAAAAAACCACACTATCCAGACTACTTATTCTCTGTAACAATGCATTATCAATAGCTGACTGATAAATTAAATGTAGCATTCAACTTACTCGACATGGGTTAATTTAAGCCCAACAATGCCTATAACAACTAAACAAATTGATGACAGCCTCATCCAATCCGCAGACTCTTTAAAAAGAAATATACTTAAAATAGCGACGCCAACAGCCCCCATGCCGGTCCATATTGCATAAGCAGTACCTAATGGTAATGTTTTTATAGCCAACATCAACAAATAAAAGCTAGTTCCCCCAGAGGCCATAGTCACTAGACTTGGGTACAATTTAGTAAACCCCATATTATATTTTAAGCTTAGTGCAAAGATTATTTCAGATAGTCCTGCTGAAAACAAAAACAACCATCCCATTTACTTCTCCTACTTACAGGTGCAAAAAAAAGCTTTTTATTCTACAATAGATCTTTATAAACCAATAATTAACATTACATTTTTAATGACTGATATAGCAAAATACATAGTTAGAAGCGAAAAACAAGTTCTCGCTTACCTAAAACTATTATCTACAGAAAGATGTTTGATTTCTGCGGCATTTGGTCAAAGTGATAAAGATACTTTTTTAACTGCAATTATGGATATTGATGAAAAAAAGAAAACCATCACAATTGATTGTGGCCCCAGAGATTATCTAAACAAAAAATTAATAGACAGCGCAATTATAAAGTGCACAACAGAGTACAAGGGGATAAAGGTTGAGTTTGAAGGCCGAAAAGTAAAAAAAACAGGTACTGCTAGCCAACCATCTTTTTTAATTCCCATTCCTAGTTCAATTTTCTGGGTACAAAGAAGACAGTTTTATCGCATTAGATCGCCTTTATCTAAACAAAGCTATTGCGCTGTTTCATATAAAGATACTGAAACTGAACAAGAAACAACCCTTAATCTTCCCCTTAGCGATTTAAGTGCTAGTGGAATTTCTTTTTTAAATGAATCAAAAGAATTAAAAGAGCAGTTAAAACCTACAGCTGAATTTAATAAATGTCGTCTAGTTCTTCAAGATGAGTCGCCTATATCTGTTGATTTAGAAATCCGCCACACTTCTCCTCAACAATCAAAAACACCAGGAAAAGTAGAACGTATTGGTTGTTATATAACAAATTCAACACCTAGAGTTGAATCAACTATATTACGTTATATGCAAAATATAGAGCGTGAAATACAGCAAATGACAAAATAATTCTCAAACTGAGCTATTCTTACATTTTTCAACATTTTATAATTCTGCTTTTAGATGGAAGAAATTTCAAATTATTTAGTTAAGAACCCAAAACAAATAACTAATTATTTAAATACACTTTCAAAAGAAAAGTGTCTTATTTCTGCAGTTTTTGGTGAAAACAATTCATTTTTAACGGCTATTTTAGATATTGATGAAAAAAAGCAAACAATTATCATCGACTGTGGACCTAAAGAATACCTTAACAAAGAGTTATTAAATGCTGGCCTTGTCGATTGCTCTGCTGACTTTAATGGAATTAAAGTTATATTTAAAGGTAGGCAAGTAAAAAAAGCAGGAAAGCCAAGCAATCCTGCTTTATCCATTCAAATCCCTGATTTATTATATTGGGTGCAACGCCGCCAATTTTATAGAGTCCGCTCCCCCTTATCTAAAAATAGTTACTGTAGAATTCCTCTGCAAGAAACAGAAAATGAGACACTACAATCATTCAACTTTAAATTATTTAACCTAAGTGTTTCAGGCTTCTCTATTACCGTTGAAGAGTTAGCATTAGTAAATAAAATCACCTTAAATTTAGAATTTACAAATTGCCATTTAATTCTAAATGAAACCGAAACGCACGCTATCTCTTTTATCCCTCGTAACATAATTCCTATAAATCCAAACAACCCATCTAAAGGACACAGGATAGGTTGTGAATTTATTGATATTACGCCAAGAGAAGAAAATGCATTTGCCCGTTATATGCAAGCAATAGAACGTGAAATAAAAAAGAATTTTGATTAAAAAGAAAATATATAGCGTTTCAGAACTCAATAAAGAAACCAAAGACTTACTCTCAAATCACTTTGCTTTTATTCAAGTTGCAGGCGAAATATCTAACTTAAGCCAGCCTTCTTCTGGGCATATTTATTTTTCTCTAAAAGATAAAAAAGCACAAATACGCTGTGCTATGTTCAAATCGCAATTACGCCGACTTACTTTTTCACCCAGTAATGGTAAACAAGTTGTGATTTCTGCTCAGGTTAGTTTGTATGAAGCCAGAGGCGATTACCAATTAATTGCAGATAAAATGCAACAAGCAGGTGAAGGGGATTTACAACTAGCGTTTGAGCAATTAAAAACCAAGTTATTTAATGAAGGTTTATTTGAGCAAAATATTAAACTAGCCATTCCAAAATACCCTAAGCATATAGGTGTCATCACCTCGCCTTCTGGTGCTGCTGTTCATGATATTTTAAGTGTTCTAAAAAGAAGGTTCCCCGCTATTCCTGTCGTGATCTACCCTACTGCGGTACAAGGTGAAGAGGCAAAATTTCAAATTTGTCAGGCTATTGAAAAAGCTAACCAACAGAAACTTGTTGATATTATTATTTTAGCCAGAGGTGGCGGTTCAATAGAAGATCTTTGGTCTTTTAATGAAGAGACTGTTGCTCGTAGCATTATAAAAAGTAAAATCCCTATTATTTCGGGTGTGGGGCACGAAGTTGATTTTACAATTGCTGATTTTGTTGCTGACTTACGAGCACCTACCCCGTCTGTAGCAGCTGAAAATGCTGTACCCAATCAACTGTCTTTAATGAACAACTTGCTAGCAATTGAACAGCAATTACAAAATATTGTTCAACGTCAGTTATCTCAATATCAGCAATCAATTAATTGGTTAAACAAAAGACTACAACAACAGCATCCTGGTCAACAATATCAACGTTTAGCTCAAACACTGGATAATTTAGAAACTAAATTACAGCATATTGTTCAAGCTCGAATAAAAAAAGATATTCATTCTTTAACTAAACAAAGTTTTTTATTACAAAAACATAATCCTACAAATAGAATAAGTAATCATCAACAACAGCTTAACTATTTAACTAATCAATTAAATACTGCCATAAGCAATAAAGTTGATAAACTTAAAACCAAACAATCAGCACTAGCCCATACCCTTAATGCGGTAAGCCCCTTAGCAACTTTAGAAAGAGGCTATTCAATTACCAGTTCGGTGAAATCTTCTTCGATTATTCACAGCAGTGAAGATGTATCAATTAATGATACGATAAAAACACGTTTTGCCAATGGCTCTATCATTAGTCAAATAAAAGAAATTAATCATGAATAAATATATATTTTTACTACTGCTTTTTTCTTCTACATTTACATGGGCAAATAAACTACCTGAGCAATTGGCTGTTCCTGGTGGCATTATCAAAATTGCGATTGCAGAAACCGACCAAAAAGCACCCTCTGCATTTTTTAAGGATAATCGAGTTGCTGTAGTTAAAGAGAATACTTATTGGAACGCCTTAGTTGGTATACCCTTATCTGCAAAGCCAGGACAACATACCATAACGGTTAAAACCTCACAAAACAGTAAAAAACTAAGCTTCAATATTGTTGATAAAGACTATCCTGCCCAATACCTTACAATTAAAAAGAAACGGATGGTGACGGGTTTTACCGAAGCAGATTTAAAAAAGATAAATGCTGATAAAAAGGCAATGACTAAGGCAAAATCAATATGGGAAGAACAAGTAGTTGATACAAACTTTATCACTCCCGTCGAAGGCAGATTAAGCAGCCTATTTGGTTTGAAGCGTTTTTTTAATGATATCCCCAAACGTCCTCACAATGGACTAGATATCGCCGCAAAAATAGGTACACCCATCATTGCCCCTGCATCAGCTACAGTTATTGATACAGGAAACTACTATTTCAATGGTAATACTGTCTTTTTAGATCACGGCCAAGGTTTATTAAGTGCTTATCTGCATATGAATAAAATAGCAGTTAAACCAGGCCAAGTTGTTCAACAAGGTGATAAATTAGGCACTGTCGGCGAAACTGGTCGGGTAACAGGGCCTCATTTGCATTGGATTGTATATTTAAACAAAACACCTGTAGACCCAGCACTATTTATTGCCAATGATATTCCAAGGCTTGACGCTAGAAACAAAAAGTAGTTTAACTTTTAGCTAAAAGAAAATTACTCCAATGCTATTAGGTTTAGCTTTTGTAGCCTTGATGAAACAACGTGGAATCAAGGTTTAGCTAAAATCCCCCTTGATTTCGTTTCACTACATCAAGGCTACATTTTTTATTCTCTTATTTTTCAATCAACCTGTGGCTTGTATAGAGCCATGTTATTTATTGGGATTGGTATACATGGGTATTAACAAACCACAGCTTAATTATTGGAAGTGAGGCTTTAGCCTCGTCTGGCCTATGCGAGGCTGAAGAGACTGTAAAAGTATTGGCTTTTTACTCCCCTCTTTGGAAAAGAGGGGCTGGGGGAGATTTTATTACAAAAATAATTCATTTAGTATCAATGAGTTATTGTTTTGTAAAATCCCCCTCAATCCCCCTTTTCCAAAGGGGGAGGCCAAAAGCAGAATACTTTCACAGTCTCTTCAGCCTCACATCCAAAGGCTTGTCGGGTTACGCTACCGCTAACCCAACCTACATTTTCTTAACTTAATGACATTGGGGTACAATTGCCATCCATAGCAACTACACTACAACCACACAATTCCGCCCTTGATGCTTAGCTGTATACATTGCCTCATCAGCAGTTTCTATCATTTTCTTATAACTACTAAATTTCTGATCATAAAGACTAACACCAATACTTATGGTTAAAGCATGACCATGAAAACGCTGTTTAAGAATTTGTCCTTTACGCTCTATTTCTAAGCGAATACGCTCTGCATAACAATGCGCACCTTTAGCTGTTGTATTATGTAAAACAAAAACAAATTCCTCTCCACCATAACGACCAATAAAATCACTTGGTCTTGTTAATGTCTGCATTATTTGAGCAACAATTTTAAGAACATCATCACCTGCTTCATGTCCACAGCTATCGTTAAACTTTTTAAAAAAATCTATATCAATAAAGCCTACTGCTACCTTGCCTAATTGCTCTTTATCTTCTTGGAATGTTGCAGTTAAATATTCAGTTACCATCCTTTTATTGAGCAAGCCCGTTAAAGCATCAACTTCAGCCCTTTTTTTCTCAAGCTGAAATCGCTTAGAATTATTTAGAGCAACACCTAGTTCATGAATAATCGGTGTAATTTGAGCAATACTATTAGAATTAAGAGCAGCCTTTGTTTTTTCATTATCTATATAAAGTAATGCAATTAACCTATTCTGGCTCAGTACTGGCACAAGCAGAAACTCATCTATATCAGAGCCTTCAACAAAATGCGTTTGAGTATCATTAATCACCATAGCTTTACGTTCTCGTAAGCCATTCAAAATAGTTTTAGGTAAAGACTCTATTTTAATTATATGCTTCTGAAGAATATTCTTAGCTGATGACTCAGGCCAACAATAAGACGCTACTAACCCCCTTTGTTTAGCTTTAACTTCAAAGAAAATCACTCGCTCAAATTTAAAATCAGCCTGAATGGCAGCCAAAGTCCAAGGTATTATTTTATGGGGATCAAGGCTTTTATGAGGAACAGTTAAACTCGCAAAGTTATTATTAGATAATGATTCTTTTGAACTATCAACCGGTTTTTTATAATGACTTAATAATAAAGCGGTTTCAATTAATGTCGCCCTTAACTTATTAAGACCAGGAAACTGAATACCATAAAATTCACGCGTATATTGCATTTCATTATCAACATTACTCAACAATGACTCAAGATCCAAACCCTCAATATTAAGATGGTGTGATATGTCAGAATGTAATTCGGGTGGGTTATTTAATGTTGTAGAGCCAATACCTTGCATCCAAGCAATGTAATTAGCAAAATGAACGATTGAAATATCTTTATTGTATTTTACATAAGGGGAATCATTATTTGGTAACTCATGATGACAATAAACGATAGCTGAAATTTGCTCAGGAATATCCCATTGCTGACAAAAAACAAAACCCATTTCAGCATGGTTTAAACCAAAGAAATCATGCTCTCCCTTTAAAGCCGTCTGTTCATCTCCTTTGCAAGCAACAAGAAAATCACTGTAACTAACTTTACCATGTGTTTCTAAAACAATTTTCCCAATATCATGCATTAAACCTGCACAATACATTAAATCAGGTTCTTTATGGTTTAATGCTGTTGCAATAGCTCTGCTAAGTGAAGCAACAAATAAGCAATGTTGCCAAAAAAACAACTGATCAAATTCTTTATTTGCTTGATGCTGAATCAACTTATTATACAATAATTGATTCAGAGCCAGTTGGCGTACAGAGGAAAAGCCTAAGATACTAACTGCACGTTTAATTGAGGTTACTTTATGGGTCAAAGCAAAAGCAGCGGAATTTACATTCCGTAATACCTTTGCAGCTAAGGTCGGTTCTGTTTCAATTAATTGAGATAAATCACCAACCTTAGTTTTCTCATCATTCGTCAAGCGCAGTAACTTAAGTGCAGCTGCAGGAAAAACCTGTAACCTCTCAACTTTATGCTTAAGTATTAAATCAGCTGCTTGATTAATAGCTAAAAATTGATCAGCATTATCTATCATGATGAGGTTATAAATAGCCTTGTATGGATTAAAATTAACAAGAAGTAATTGCTTAATAAATAAACATTTACATCATCTCTCTTGAATATACATTCAAGTTGTTAAATTTACCATATATTAACTAAAATAAATGGGAACCATTCCTAGTAATAGTTTAAACCCTTTTATTACGAGGGTAACAGTATATGACTATGAACTTACCACAGGTTAATTTAGAAAAAATGAAAAAACCTAGTTTTAGCCTCCCCCTTTGAAAAAGGGGGATTTTATAAAAAGGGTAAGGTATTGAATTAAAAAACCCTATTTTAAAGTTCAAATCTCCCCTAACCCCTCTTTGCTAAAGAGGGGAATTAAACAGCTGCTTTCAATTGTCAACCTGTGGTTTGTATACAGCCATGTAACAGTATTACTACTCTTAACAGATTTTATTTTGTTATTTAGCTTTATTTAAGTTTTCTAAAGCTGCTTTAGCTGTATCAAGCTCTTTAAATTTTGCACCACCTGTAATAGCTTTTTCTAATTCTAGCTTAGCTTCTTCTACCCTACCTGTTTCAATATAAACCATCCCTAAATGATAGCGCATTTCTGCCACCACTCCTTTTTGCTTAATAACTGTTTCAAAAGCAGAAAGTGCTATATCTACATTCCCTTTTTTAAAATTTAC
>Ga0209292_1007485_pt1 | contig 10348 bp, 9 predicted proteins | sample GOMGulsemesocosm_2_FD_184634 | JGI IMG/M metagenome (GOLD analysis project Ga0209292, IMG submission 184634) | Methane-oxidizing microbial communities from mesocosms in the Gulf of Mexico - GOM9C Gulf of Mexico (SPAdes) (version 2) | ecosystem: Environmental > Aquatic > Marine > Cold seeps...
CTACTTCTAATTTGAACTCGGGTGAATAAGTTGCTCTTGTTCGTTTTGTCATATTTATACCTGATTAGTTAAAGTGAGTTTATCACCTCTAACCAGATGGCCAAATTCATTGTGCCACTTCACGGGTATATTCTCCAATATCACATTTATTTGAATTTGATAATCAAGAACGATGCCATTATAAAGAATGGATACTCCTAATTATTCATACTTACTCATTAATTATTATTATTTATTCACTTAGCCAAACTTGTATTCAAAACCAATAAGCGATTAAAAAACACCCAACAGTTACAACTAAATGACCAAATAACGGTTAACACCTTATTAACATTCACTCAAAAAGACAACAACAAAAGAGACTTAACCCACAACAGCCATACGATAAACACCATTATTTACGTGAGACATTAGCCATTACGTAAACGTCAACACCGCATATAACAAATAAATAACAACAACTTAAGGTGATAGCACTAATTCCCGCAAAAAAAAAGGAATTAAATGCACTTGTGATGAATAATCACATCAGTAAAGTAAGCCCCAGTTAAACGCAACCACAAAATTATAATTAAAACCTAATAATAATAAGTGTTTAATTCTGACCGGTTCATGCGGTTTTTAGAATAAAAATATTGAGCACATTGTGCCTTGTACTTTGCAGTATTGATTAAGTACTTTTAATAAGCTCATATAGAGCTTCCTAGATTTCTAGGAAAATAATAAAAAGCCTTTTTGGGCTAGAGACACTGTCTCCTTTTTCTCTTATTTTGAGAGATTAATCTACTTTTAGTAGATCAGCTTGTAGTTAAGCACTAGATAATAAATTTTCATTATCAGGGTTAACGAAGCTTATAATAATAAGATACATAATCTTAGATCACCAAAGATCACGGAAGATTGATTATAAAAATAGGAAGTGAACGTTAAGATACTACCTTTCTTTTATATTTGAAGGAGAGCTCAAATATAAAAGTAGTGTGTATTCATTTAAGCGGCAGATTTTATCTGCCGCTTTTTTATTTGCCTCTGTGCACATTTTTTACCCTCCTTTGCTGAAATCATTGCCAAATTCTGGTATAACACTCGCTAATTAATTTAGATGAACTATCCCCATGACACGTATAAAAAAGACTCGCAGCGAAAAAACTATTGGCGCCGCAAAAAAACCGCTTTTAAAACAATCAGAAAGAGTTAAAGACAACTCTAAAAAGAAAGGCAAAGGACGCCCCTCTGGTGCGAAAGCGAATATTGATGGTGTTAAAGTAAAAAAAACACGCTCATCAAACGGTTCAAATGCTTTACGTGACGACAGCCGAGTGGGTAGCAAGGTAGCCATCGAACTTGTTCCTCAGGCCAATGCTAAAAATTTACAGCCAAAAGTAACAATTAAGAAAACTAAACCGGCATTATCAATTGAGCAACAGCTCGCTCAAGTTGAAAACGATGTGCGTTTAAATAAACTCCTTGATGCTATAGATGCTGGTGATGACATCGCAGATAAAGATCAAGCCTATATCGATCATCAAACAGCTAAGCATCAAAAATTAATGTCATTAATTGACGGTGATGAAGCTGCTGAAGACGAAGAAATAGAAGATAAAAAAGAAGCGTGGGAGCAAATTGACAGCTCAGAGTTTGATGAGTTTAAATCATAATGACGCCGCTATATCTTTCATTATTGATTGCTGCAACATTAATTATTGCAGCACTCGCTTTTTATGCTGGAAAGTTATTTGCAAAATTGCGCCGACAAAATTTGGATCTTGAACAAGCCGCTTTAAAGCAAAAAACAGCCATTGAGCAGCATAATAAGAAGCTTGTTGATAGTATTCGTCTCATTGCTAAAGCAATTAGCGAAAAACAATGTGAACTCTCTGAAGGTGCAATTAGAATCTGCCGCTTGTTAGAAAAGGTTTATGTGGCGCAAGATGCTAATTTCCCAAGCCAATACCCAGGATTGCATGAATTAGATACTTTTTTGGCTGATTACCCCACTCATGCAGGCTACAAGGCATTAAAACGCCAAGAGCGTATGCGTTTTGATGTAAAACGTGCCCAACATGAAGATCGCCTCAGAGACACTATTGAACAAGAGTCTTTAGCCCTTAAAAACTTCACACCAGCTTTATAACACCAGCCTGAAAGAAAACTTTCGATAATGATTGCCACTTATCAGTGGTAATCATCGCCTTTTCTCCTTATACCGATTCAGATAATTAAATGATCTTGTTGTGCGAAGAAATATTTAGCGAGAGCATGCTGTAATAGTGAATATAGCGAGTACAAGTGATCAGTTATTAAGTGGAATTGGTATTTATTATTATGCATAAGCAAATCTGTTATTGCTAAATCGATAATGCTTCGATAACGTGGGCACAGCATCATTACTGAGACAATAATTAAAGGATCACCCATGTATTACCAAACTGACGACGTCAATATTGAAAAAATCAAAGAATTATTACCACCCGTTGCACTTTTAGAGCGATTTCCATTAAGTCAAACAGCTTCTAAAACGGTATTTGATGCACGTCAGGCTACTCATCATATTCTAACGGGTAAAGATGATCGTCTCTTAGTAATCATAGGTCCTTGTTCAATCCATGATCCAGAAGCCGCCATGGAGTATGCTAAAAAATTAGCTGCAATACGTGAAGAACTTAGTGGTGAACTTGAAATTGTTATGCGTGTTTACTTTGAAAAACCACGTACAACCGTTGGTTGGAAAGGGTTAATTAACGACCCTTACATGGACAATAGTTGCAAGCTTAATGATGGTCTGCGCATTGCCCGCAAGCTGCTACTCAATATTAATGAACTCGGTTTGCCGACCGCCGGTGAGTTCTTAGATATGATTACTCCACAGTATATTGCAGACTTAATGAGCTGGGGAGCTATCGGCGCACGAACCACTGAATCACAAGTGCATCGTGAGCTTGCGTCAGGCATGTCTTGTCCTGTTGGTTTTAAAAATGGTACCGATGGTACGATAAAAGTAGCAATCGATGCCATTGGCGCTGCCAGTGCGCCTCATAACTTCTTGTCAGTGACTAAATATGGTCATTCAGCTATTGTGCAAACAACGGGCAATGAAGACTGCCATATTATTTTGCGTGGCGGTAAAGAGCCAAACTATTTAAAAGCACATGTTGATGCTGTTAATGAACAATTAACAGCCGCAAAATTGCCAAATAATATTATGGTCGATTTTAGTCATGCTAACAGTGCCAAACAGTTTAAACGTCAGATGGATGTTTCTACAGATATTAGCGCACAAATCAGCGCTGGTGATAAATCGCTATTTGGTGTCATGATAGAAAGTCATCTAGTGGAAGGTCGTCAAGATATCATTGATGGCGGCGCAGTCACCTATGGTCAGAGTGTCACTGATGCGTGTATCAATTGGGATGATTCAGAGACAGTGATGCGTCAATTAAGCGATGCAGTTAAGGCACGTCGTAACGCGTAAACCTCCAAATTAGTCTCTACTTAATTAGGAATGGCCATCTGTCATTCCTAATTCATGATCGTAATTGGTTCTCGCTCACGCCAATCAATGTTAATATTGCTGTAATTCAATTTCAGTAAGCACCCATTTATGTCAGATCAAGCACCTAGCGGAATTCGCATTAATAAATTTTTAAGTGAGGCAGGCTATTGCTCTCGCCGCGAAGCCGACAAATACGTTGATTTAGGCATTATCACCATTAATGGTGTCAAAGTAGAAATGGGCATGAAAGTACAGCCCGGCGACGAAGTTCGTGTTAATGATAAACTCATAGGGACTAAAGCCGAACCAGTTTACATCGCACTTAATAAACCCCAAGGCATCACCTGTACCACAGATCAGCATATTGACGGCAACATCGTCGATTACGTTAATTACCCTGAACGCATATTCCCCATTGGTCGATTAGATAAACCATCTGAAGGGCTCATTCTTTTAACGAATGACGGCGATATAGTGAATAAAATTTTACGAGCAGGTAATAATCACGAGAAAGAATATGTGGTTACTGTGGATAAGAAAATTGACCATAATTTCATTTTAGGCATGAGTAATGGCGTACCTATTTTAGATACCATCACCAATAAGTGTAAGGTAGTGCAAACGGGTCCCCAAAGTTTCAATATTATTCTGACCCAAGGACTTAACCGTCAAATTCGACGTATGTGTGAGCATTTTGGTTTTCGCGTGAGAAAGCTTAAACGCATGCGTATTATGAATCTAACGCTCGACAATATTAAAGCGGGTGAATGGCGACATTTAACTCGCACAGAGATGAAAGAATTAAATAGTCTTATTGCTCACTCTCATAAAACAGCGCCGGGTTATAAGCCTGAAGTCGAAAAAAAGACAAATGACTCGAAAAGAACATCGCGCGATGACCGTTTTTCAAAGTCTAATCGAGAGGCAAGAAGAGCACCTAAAAAAGCAACCTATGCTTACACGCCACCCAAAAAGTAAAAATAGAACTGATCAAAAAAGCGGTTACCTCAAATGAAGTAACCGCTTTTCAATTTAACTAACAAGCACCTAGTCTATTCTTCAACAGGTCCATTCATCGACAACGCCATAGCTTCCGCTATTTTAATGCCATCAATGGCCGCAGACAAAATACCACCCGCATAGCCTGCACCTTCACCTGCAGGGAATAACCCTTGAGTATTGATACTTTGCATTGTTTCGTCACGTTTGATACAAACCGGTGAGGATGTACGGGTTTCAACGGCTGTTAAAGTCGCATCTTCCATAGCAAATCCATGTATTTTACGATTAAACGCTGGAATTGCTTCACGTAACGCCACATTACAATATTCAGGCAATAACGTAGTTAAATCCGTTAACTTAACACCCGGCTTATAAGAAGGTTCAACTTCACCAACTTGTGTCGTTGAATTTCCCTTTAAGAAATCACCCACACGCTGCATTGGAGCATCATAATTCTCACCACCTAAGACATAAGCCGCGCTTTCAAGTTTACGTTGGAAGTCGATACCAGCTAACGGGCCACCAGGGTAATCAGATGGGTCTATACCAACCACAATGGCGCTGTTAGCGTTACGCTCATTTCGTGAATATTGACTCATGCCATTAGTCACTACATGATTTTCTTCAGATGCCGCCGCAACAACAGTTCCACCAGGACACATACAAAAACTATAGACCGAACGGCCATTTTTACAGTGATGCACTAATTTATAATCTGCAGCGCCCAGCATTGGATGGCCAGCGTATCGACCAAAACAAGCTTCATCGATGAGTGACTGACGATGCTCTATTCTAAAGCCTACTGAAAACGGCTTAGCTTCCATGTAAATGCCTTTGTCGTGAATCATTTGGAATGTATCACGAGCACTGTGACCAACGGCCAATGCGATATGGCTAGATGTAATCTTTTCGCCGTCTGACAACGTTAAACCAGTTACCTTGCCATCGACAATATCAAAATCATCAACACGAGCACTAAAACGAATTTCACCACCAAGTCTGATAATTTCAGCACGCATTTTTTCGACCATGGTGACCAATTTAAACGTACCTATATGTGGCTTGCTCACATACAAAATTTCTTCAGGTGCGCCCGCATCCACGAATTCGTTTAAGACTTTACGACCATAGTGCTTCTTGTCTTTAACTTGGCTGTATAATTTGCCATCAGAGAATGTTCCGGCGCCGCCCTCTCCATATTGAACATTAGACTCGGTATTCAACGTCTTTTTACGCCAAAAACCAAAGGTATCTTTGGTACGCTCACGTACTTCTTTACCACGATCTAAAATAATAGGACGGTAGCCCATTTGCGCTAAAACCAAACCAACAAAAATACCACAAGGACCAAATCCAACCACGACTGGACGCTCACCTAAATCTGTTGGTGCTTGAGCAACAAACTTATACTCCATGTCTGGTGTTTTCTTAACAGATTGGTTTCGCTCAAACTTTTCTAACAGTTCATTTTCGTCGGTTGTTTCAACATCTACGGTATATAACAGTACAATATTACGTTTTTTACGGGCATCAATACCACGTCGAAAAACTGAAATATTAACAAGTTGTTCGGCGCGAATTTTTAGCGTGAACATAACAAGATTTTTTAAATCTTCGTCATTGTGATCTAAATTGAGTTTAAGGTTACTTAGTCTAATCATGAAAGAGTCCTGTGTTGCAAAGTTACTTGGCTATAGTAAAAATTAAGTGCGCTATTGTATGTTATTTCCTTAAATTTAACCGCATCTATATTCTGTTTGATGACAACGCTTTGAGCACATCCCATATTTGTGCGCTTATCCGTTGATATTACTCCCGCAATGCGTATGATCCGTAAAATAATTATTAATACCTTGGGAGCCAACCATGGCGTTTGTTGTCACCGACAACTGTATTGCATGCAAATATACAGACTGTGTTGCAGTGTGTCCTGCCGATGCGTTTCATGAAGGTCCTAACTTTTTAGCCATCAACCCTGATGACTGTATTGATTGTGATTTATGTGTACCAGAGTGCCCTGCTAATGCTATTTTTCAAGAAGATGATCTGCCCGCTGGACAGGAACAATTTTTAGAGCTTAATGCTGAACTAGCACAAGTGTGGCCCAAAATTACTGACGTTATTGCGCCACTGCCAGAGGCCGATAAGTTGAACGGTTTACCGCATAAAATCGATCAACTCATTGTGGAGTAACCTTTGAATTATCTTGCAGCAACCACCCTTTTGTGGGCATTCTCATTTAGCTTAATTGGTGTTTATTTAGCGGGACAAGTGGACCCATGGTTTTCAGCATTAACGCGCATAGCTTTAGCCGCTTTATTGTTTCTTCCGTTTCTAAAGATAAAAAGTATCCCTAGACCTTTGGCGCTGAAATTGATGGCTATTGGTGGCGTTCAATTAGGGTTAATGTATTGTTTTTATTATCAATCATTCTTATACCTTTCTGTGCCTGAAGTACTTCTATTTACGGTGCTCACCCCTATTTATGTCACTTTATTCTACGATTTGAGTCATAAGAAGTTTTCACTTGGCTTTTTAATCAGTGCAACTGTCGCCGTTTTAGGCGCACTGACCATAAAATATCAAGGTATCAACGATGGTTTTTTATTAGGATTTTTTATAGTTCAAGGCGCTAACTTAAGTTTCGCGCTTGGCCAAGTTGCTTATAAACGCGTGCTGGAAAACCACCCTGAGTCCGTAAAACAATCGAGTATATTTGGTCTATTTTATTTAGGCGCCGTAATGATTGCTCTGCCACTGTATTTTCTCTTAGGTGATAGTACTAAGTTACCTACTACGAATACGCAGTGGAGTGTCCTGATCTACCTTGGCATTATTGCTTCTGGAGTGGGATATTTCGCCTGGAATAAAGGTGCTACACTGGTTAGCTCTGGCACCTTAGCCGTAATGAACAATGCCTTGGTTCCCGCCGGATTAGTCGTTAACATTGTCATTTGGAATCGAGACGCCGACCTCTCACGTTTACTACTGGGCGGGCTTATTATTTTGTCCTCACTGTGGATCAACAACTTCTTTACCAAGAAACAAAACTAGCAAAATCACTATTTAGATCATAAGATTATTTACTCAGCTTATTTCAAGCCCAAGGAAAAACCATGAGAAAACCACAACGCGAACTAACACTACGTTTTTTAGCAGAACCACAAGATGTTAATTTTGGCGGTAAAGTTCACGGTGGCGCCGTCATGAAATGGATTGATTTAGCCGCTTATGCCTGCGCCGCAGGTTGGAGTGGACGTTATTGTATTACCGCTTACGCAGGTGGCATACGCTTTGTTGCACCTATCCATGTTGGCAGTTTAGTTGAAGTCTCTGGCAAAGTAATTTATACCGGAAAGTCTTCAATGCATATAGCCCTAGAAGTGAGTGCCTGTGATCCAAAATCTCTCAACAAGCGCCTTACCACTCATTGTATTGTAATTATGGTTGCGGTTGACGAACACGGCCAATCTATTGAAGTACCAACCTGGGTGCCTGAAACTCAAGAAGATAAAGATCAACACGCCGCCGCAATCAAACTCATGGACATGCGTAAGCAAATTGGTGACGAAATGGCTATTTTTGTTGAGTAACCCCCTCTAAAACATCGATTTATTGTTGTTAGATCAATACTATTTCTTTTATTTATGGAAATGTGTAAATTAATCACTGAGATTGATTTACATTACGATTTAAATAGCATAAATTCTTTAAATCAATAATTTAGCGATTTTTTTATGAAGGTTTATACTGCACGACAAGCTATATTAAACAGAAAAAATAACGTTGCTGCCTATGAATTATTTTTTCGGAATAATGAAAAAAATACATTTCCGACCGGAATCAATGGCCATGAAGCAACGTCAAAATTGCTTGGGCGAACCTATTTTAATAAAGGTATTAAGCCCTTCACTGCTGGTAAACGTGCTTTAATCAACTTTTCAGAAGAGTCTCTCTTAAAAAGGTTACCATTTCTCTTACCTAAGAATGAAATACTCATTGAGATCTTAGAAAGTGTCACGCCCAGTGATGAAGTCTTTAAGGTATGTGAAGAATTGGCTGCTGCAGGTTATAGCTTAGCATTAGACGATTTTATTTATAAACCTCAATGGAAGCGTTTTTTAGCAATAGTTCGATTAGTCAAATTTGATATTCAACAAACTCCGCTCGATAGCATCACCCCTTTAATTAAAGAATTAAGAGCCAAAACAAACATCAAGTTATTAGCTGAAAAAATTGAAACACATCAAGAACATGAACACGCAATGCAATTAGGTTTTCACCTATTTCAAGGTTTTTATTATCATCAACCTGAAATGCAACACAGCGAAGAAATAGAATCCACGGGCTTACTGCTCACATTATTATTTAGAGAAGTGAATAAACCTTACTTAAATCATAAAAAAATAATTAATCTACTAGAACGCGATTGTAATTTAATTTTCAAATTATTGTGCTTTGTAAACTCTGGAATTTTTCCTATCAAGGGAAAAATCAGCTCAGTAAAACAAGCAATAAACTACATGGGGGAGTCTCAACTAAAAGAGCTAATTTCCCTATTCTTCACCGCTGTTTTGTCACAAGATAAGCCTCCAGAACTATTAAAAACAAGTGCAGCAAGGGCCAAATTTTGTGAGCTGGTGATTATTCAACTAGATCCCGTTCATTACGACAGTGCGTTTATGACTGGTATGTTTTCACTAATTGATGCCGTATTAGATATCCCTATGCATGATATAGCAACTCGCCTATCACTAGATGATTATATTTGTGATGCGTTGTTAGATGAAAATAATACATCCCAAAGTGAAATAAGCATGGCTTTAAGAGCAATTAAGTACCTAGAACAAGGGAGTTGGTACCAAGCAGAACGAGAGGCACTTAAACTTCGTATATCAATTGATGATATGAATCATTATTACCAAAGCGCAATACGATGGGCTGAATCCCTCAATGATTGTGAGCTCATCACTATTGATTAACGTTTGCACGTTACTGCTCAAGGGCTTGCTTACGGCTACCACCGATACAATTAAGCCAACAAAAAGGCCGATTTTCATCGGCCTTTTCTTCATGCTAAAACAGTGCAATCAAAGATTAACGGTTTGAATGTTTACGCTACGTTAATTTTATTTTATAAATGCGGGTAGGACCCTTTTGGAAACCAAGGCTAAAGTTATATCGACTCTACCATGTGCAGTGAAAACTATAACCAAATCAAGTTCTTAGATAATCATCACATATTGCCCGCCGCCGCCCCAGACAAATTTATTATCATACAACTTGTCACCGACTTTCATATCAGCTCGCCACATAAAATAACCATAAGATAAACCAGATACTTCTGCGTCGTCAGGCACCCAATTAACGATAGGTTTGGCTACCCTGCTGGTCGCTTTGGCAAGGTCAAATTCAAAATCCGTTGCCTTCGGGCGTGACGGTTCATGCAGTCCTCCGGTAGCATTTCAAGTTTTTTATAGCTTGAAAACAATAAACCACCAATTAGCTGGTTTATTGTGTCTAGAATTTGACTTTCCTTATGCAGGTGAGGCCGTATTTGTGCTTGCTAATTAACAGAAACCTAAAGTTTTATTAGCTAATGTGTATCTGACCCCATTTATTTATTCTTTTGGCTTTGGCTGCAAGCTTTTTAACCATCTTAAACCGTGTGCTGCCACCAGAGGAGACGAATCGCTATGTCCATAGGACTCAGCAACTATGTTCGTTATTGAAGCTATTCCCTTATATTTTTTATTGCTTAATTTGCTAACAAAATCTTCGACAAATGGCCCTGTCTCTTTCTCTAATTCACCATAAGAAGTTAAGACATTAATCGCAGACTGCGGATTTTTT
>Ga0209292_1007494_pt1 | contig 10338 bp, 9 predicted proteins | sample GOMGulsemesocosm_2_FD_184634 | JGI IMG/M metagenome (GOLD analysis project Ga0209292, IMG submission 184634) | Methane-oxidizing microbial communities from mesocosms in the Gulf of Mexico - GOM9C Gulf of Mexico (SPAdes) (version 2) | ecosystem: Environmental > Aquatic > Marine > Cold seeps...
AGCATTGTTTTTTGCAATTCATAACCCGGAGGTCTGCAGTTCAATTCTGCATCACGCTACAAACAAAGCGATTTAGGAAACTAAGTCGCTTTTTTTTATGGATTAAACTGAAAAAACCTCTGAGTTCTATTCTTAAGAACGTTAGTAGTTTTAAAAAGAATTGAACTACTGGCACGAATTATAACCCCTTCCTTTCTGACTTAATAGTACAGTCCATTTTTGATTATTTTATGAATTGATTTTTTTTCGTGTTCAACAATTATTTTTAATTGATGTTTTAATAAGTCATTTCCAGCACCTAGAAATTCAATAGTGTATTTTTTTAGAATTTCTTTAAAAATAAGTTTGGTTCTATCTAGATGAAAATCAGATGTTACAACTAACAGTTTAGGCTCTTTAAAGTCCGAAACTATTTCTTTTATCTTAACAGCATCATCAACAGTATTACTTGAAAGTGCAGGTTCTAAAAAACTAGATTCGAGTATTCCCTTTTCTAGTAAATATTCTTTAGCATAATAAGCATGAGAACGGTTAGAAGTATTAAAATGTTCTCCCCAACCTCCTGTACATAAAATCAAATCATCTTGCACAAAGGTTTTAAAACATACATCAAGCCTATTTTTTGCAATTGAACTTAATTCTCCATCATGAGAATTCGGAGACCCTAAAACTATTAAAATTCTTTTACTCATAATTTATAAAAATTAATAAATTCTTCTAAATGTTCTTTTGAAATATTTTTGTAGTATTCAATCGTATTTATCAGTCCTTCTTCGTAATCATAGAATTGATAATTTTTATGAATGTAATTATTTATTCCTTCAATATTTGCAACTAATTTTGTGTTCGCCGTTTCTCCACTTCTCATATTTTCATGTATAATTTCAGAATTGGATTTTGTTAATCTAAGTATATCTATTGCTAATTCATTTACGGTTATCTCAATACCTCTTCCTATTTCAATAACATTTTGATTCGTTAAGTTTTCCTTAGACATTGCTTCAACCGCTAAATACGCAATATCTTCAATATAAATTATATCAACTGTTTGCTCTCCATTACCCCATATAACTATTGGTAGATTATGTAAAGCACACAAAATGAAATATGGTACAGCTTTTCTTACAGGATGTGTGTGTTGACCTTCTCCGTATGCATTGAACCATTTGTGAATAACCCCCTGAACCATACCTTCTCCCATATAATATTTGATAATTTTTTCGGAGGCTTCTTTTGTAAAAGTGTATAAATTATCCCAAACATTTGGTTTTGTGACATAAAATATAGGAGGAAGTTTCCCCGCTACAGCTAACTCCATAAAAGTGCATACCCCTAAAATATTATTCTTTGATGCTTCAAATGGTGCCTCATTTAATTCCGAAGTACCTAAAACACCCGCTATTAGGTAAATTTCATCTGGTTTTTCTTTGAGTGTAACTTTTGTTACTAACTCAAGATCTACTACATCACATTGTACCCATTTAACATTTTTAGGTAATACATAGTTTGGTTCAGTTCTGTCAAATAAAACTATTTCATAATTTCTTTTTAAGCATTCCTTATAGATTGCTGTCCCTACAAAACCACTTCCTCCCGTAATTGCTACTTTTTTCATATTTCTTGTTATTAATATTTACTAACGATCTACTAAGTTTCGTTGACGATTTCGAATAGTAATCTTATCATTCCATAGCCATAATCACGAAAGTATAGAACTTATTTCTTGTGTTATTTTTTTCTTTTTCTTTATTCCTGAATAATACTTCTTATCCTATCCAAGAACCAAAATAAATGAGAATAATAGAAAAACTAAAACAAATATTATGATTAGAAAACGTACCAATGTTGATATTATAATTGTTGAATTACTATTTAAATAATTTGATTTTCTTTGATCCCAAAAAATTACAAGAAGTATGACCACACTTAACCCCAGCTCTATAAAGTGATAAAAGTGTTGTCTTAGTTTCCTATCTGCTATTTCAAATGATATATTATCACCAATTGCCAAGCTGTATGTTACCACAATAAAAAAGGTAATTTTCAACCAAAAGAATATTTTAAAAATAGTATTCATTTGAAAATGTATGTCATTCCTTTATTTATAAATAGCTTCAATATTAATTGCGGTTCTAACTAATAATTTGGTTTTTTTATTTTGGTTTAATAATTAAAAGTGTTCGCTATTTTGTATACCACATAAAGTATATTTGAATATAGATTAAAGAAGCGTTTGCACTAATGTATTGATCTAACTTTCACGAAAAAAAATATTTCAATTATTGAGCGTGTTTTTTCACGAAATAAGAAATATTTTCATAAAAACGAAGGGAAGCTTCTTTAAAATCAGTAGAATGCCCTTGAGAGTAAAAAACAACACCAAAACTAACAGGTGTTGTTTTTTACAAGGATGTCGGCATAAATTGGATGGAGCTACTTAATCCTGAAAAATATAATATCCATTACACTGGATATACATCTGACCACATTAATAGATTCTATTCTCATAATAAATATGCTACAAAAGGTTTTACAATTAAATACAGATCTTGGAAAGTATCCTTATAAGAACATCTTTTAGGTGGTATAGCTGCAGATTCTTCATGCCTGGCGCTATGTACCGTACGAATGCATAACCGTTATTAACCACAGGTGTCTTTAACTCTTTCCCACTTTTCTGTCTTATAAAATAAAAACCAATACCCTCTAAGCACAAGTTTTCCGTTTTCTAACCACATTTTCCCTTTATAAGTTTTTCCTGTTCTAACATCATATAATTTACCTTTGATAAATTCTTTTGTTTTCTTATCATATTCAAAGTTAAACATCATTCTAATCCCAACTATTGTTCTTTTTCTTTTAGAACTGTCGGGGTTATTACTGTCTTGCCAATAATTACCAGTTTTGGGGTTAATAGGCTCATTAACACATACTATTCTTCCATAATAATTACTGTCTTCTCTAAATATTTCTATATGCCCCAATTTGTCAGCAGGCAGCCATTTACCGGCAATTTTATTTTGACTACGCATACAATTACCAAAAATAAAAAGGGTTATAATGAACACATATATTTTTAATATCATTTTTTGAGTTTAAAATGTTATACGATACGTTAATATTGGAAGAAACCCCATTTGATAACTAATTTCTTCTTTTTGAGTTTTTTCATTAAAATTTCTTAAATATTCATTTTGATAATTTGTTATATTTTGCAAATCAATACTTAATTCATGTGTTTTGTTTCTTGCATTTTTAACCAATGACAAACGCACATCATTTCTAAAATAGGTGTTACTTTTTCTTGAAAAAACTATATTTTCATTTATAGTTCCATCAGTTAAGTATTCTTTTAATGGCTTTCCTCCTGTTAAGGTTAACTTATTATTTATTTGAAAACTATAATTATTTTTCAGTTCAAATTCGTAACCTCCTAATATATTGAGAATATAACTATTGTCAAATTGTGAATTCCTCCACTTTTGATCAGATGCTAGATATTTTGACTTAAAAAATGATAATGTCGAAAGAAAATACCAATTATCATTTAAAAATTTTTCAACCGTGAACTCAACACCATAATTCTTGCCTTTTCCTTTACTTACTAGTTCCGATGGACGTTCTTGAAAAAACTCTGAACCAAAATTTATTAAAGAAAAATACGATGGTTCTTTTTCAATTGGAATATTAAAAAGACTTTGGTAGTAGGCCTCAAATTTAACTCTAAAGTTTTTTGACAGCATTATATTATCTGAAAATGAAAACTGATGGTTCTTAAAAAATTCAAGATTGAAATTATTCAATTGATTAGTATTTTCATCTTTTACAAAATATGTAATAAAAGGTAAAGGTTTCCCAACAAGTCCATAACCGATACCAAAATTATGTTTTTTACGAGAATAACTCAAGCCAAAACGAGGTTCAATAGAATATGTTTTATTAAAAAATATATAATTATAATTAATGCCTAATGATGAGAATAACTGATTGGAAAAATTATGTTTCCATTGAATAAAACTTTGTGATTGCCATAAACTATTTTTATCTATATCTGTAAAAACGTAGTATGTTGGTGAGATATTGATTGTTGAAGAATAGGTACTGTCAATATATTTTACTCCGTGTTTGTAAATTTTACTACCAATGTCTACTATATTTTTTTGATTCACTCTTTTTCTCAAAGTAGTACCCATAGAAAATGAAAAATCTGTTTCATCTAACGCTGTAAATATAAATTTAGAACTATTTGTTACTGTAGAATCAAGTACTATTTTACTTTCATCCAAACTAAATGACACAAAACTTTTGACACTTGATTTTTCGTTTAATTTGATTTTATGGTTTACAAATGAGATTACTTTATTGTTTTTTGTGTCAATATCCCAAAGTGCCTCATATGCATTTTGTCCAATTTCTCCTCGCTCAATTTGAATGTTGCTCTTCCCTCCTATTAATACAATTGAAAATTCTCCCATTTCTTTAGTTTGAAAATCTATTTTAATTGTTAAGTCTTGATATTGTGGTACACCATTAACGCCTATGTCAAAATTCAGTTTTTCGAAAAGTTTTAAATCGGCATATCTATAAGCAACTATAAAAGAAGATTTATCCGGTGTTATTGGTCCTTCTAAGCCCAGTTCTATACCATTCCAACCTATTTGAAGCGTTTTTTCAAATTTACTAGTATTTCCTTTTCTCATTTTTAAATCAAAGACACCCGAAAAAGCATTACCATATTCAGCAGGAAATGCACTTGTAAAAAAATCAGAATTTGTTAAGAGGTTGTTGTTTAGGATTGTTATGGGGCCACCTGTACTTCCTTTTGCTCCAAAGTGATTTGGGTTTGTAACTTCTATACCATCAATTAACCAAAGTAGCCCAAAAGGTGAATTGCCTCTAACTATAATATCATTTCTACTATCTCCTGCACTTGAAACACCCGCAAAGTTTTGTGCCATTCGAGCAGGGTCGCCTAAACTTCCAGCATATTTCTCTGTTTCTTCAATAGAAAAAGAACGAACACTTGTTGTAGCAACATTATTGATTGATTTTCTTTTATTAAATGCACTTGCGGTTATTACAACTTCCTCTAAAGCATTAAAATCAGGAACTATTTCAACTTCAATATAATTTGATTTACCCGACTTAACTAAAATTGCTACACTAACGGTTGTGTAACCTGTGTACGAAATTTCTAATAAATGTCTGCCAATTGTAACCCCATTTAATTCAAATTTACCTGTAGCATCTGTTGAAGTTCCAACGTTTAAAGATTCTAATATATATACGTTAGCATATGGTAAACCAGTTTTTATTTCGCCGTCTAATATTATTCCACGAATAGTTTGTGTATTTTGAGAAAATAATAAGGTTGTAGTCAAAATAAATAATAAAGAAAGTATAAACTTCATACCTTAATATTTTAGTATTAAGCCTCCAATTGAAAATCCAGCAGATGTACCTGCTAAAACAATTATATCTCCTCTTTTTATGTTTCCTAATGCTATGGCATCGTGTAAAGCCATTGGTATAGAAGCAGCAATACAATTTCCGTGAGTACTCAAATTATCAGCAATTTTATTTTTAAATTCGGGATATAATTTTTTAAAAAGAAATAAGCCCATTTTACTACCTTGATGTGGTACAAAATAATCTATATCAGTTATTGAAATATTTGATTTATTCATAAGGGTATCTATGAATGGTCTGATGTACTTTTTTGCTAATCGTAAAAGGTTAATACCTTTCATTTGAAAACTATACATTTCTGGCGTAAAAGGATAGTCTTTAGGATGATATTTTATTCCGCCTCCTTTTACTATTGTTTCTTCTGCACCTTCTTCCTTTGTTATCATATGAGCAGCTATTATTTCAGAATTTTCATTTGGACAATACTCTACAATTGCACAACTTGCCCCATCTCCAAATAGAGTAAATGTTTCAAAATCTTTAGGATTTAAGGTTTTAGATGCAATTTCTGATGAGATAACTGCAATTCTATTATATCTTATACCATCTAATAAATAACTTGATATGTCTAATGCTGTAACAAAGCTTAAACAAGTTGAGTCAATTGATATAGCAGGCACATCTGTACCATAACTTTTAAGTTGCTTTTTTATTAAAGGTGCCTGGTGTGGTATAGGGTGATCATATGTTCCACTTGCACTAATAATCAAATCTAAATCTTCTAATTTTAGTGCTGCCTTTTTTAAAGCCAACTTTAAACATTCTGCTCCCATAAAAGCATTCGTTTCATACGTAACCCAATGTTTAGTTTTGACTCCAGAATACTTTTCAGACCAACCTTTAGGAATTCCGTACTTTTCTTCAATTTCACTACTTTCAATTTTTTGAGGCAAGTATTTTGCCATACTGATAATTTTTAACTTTTTTTTCATACCGCTAATTTTTAGTTTTACTTCTAGTCAACATCCGTATAACTGTACATTCACTTAAAACAGGAAAATGAACCCCTTAAAAATATATCAAGTGGAAACAGGCAATTATCATTTATTTAAGTGACTTCATAATCCAATTTTTAACTACCGGGGTAGATGCATTGTTAAATAAGTCACAATGCTAATGTATTGATCTAATTTTCAGTAAATTAAATTTTTCAAGTATTGAGAGTAATTTTTCATGAAACAAGAAATATTTTCATAAAAACGAAGAATAGCACCTTTCAAAATCAGTAGAATGACCTTGAAAGTAAAAAACAACACCAAAACTAAGAGGTGTTGTATTTACAAAAGGATGTCTGTCAGTAGAAAGCGTTTAAAACACTTAGTTATTATCTATAGTCTCCTGCTATGCCACGATATTATTAGAATTGTACACCTAAACTAATTCCAATTGAGTTAGTTTTTAATGATGGTTCTTTATTATTTTCAATAGGAGATCCAAATAATATATCCTCATTCAAATAAAGAAAATCATAATTATATGATAAGCCTAACAGTAGTCTCATTCCTAAGATTTGAGTAATATCAAAATATTGTCCAACTTTAATTTGATGCCCTTCCTTTAACACCCTTTTATTGAAGGGAACACTATATCCATACTGTAATGTCAGGTAGTGAAATTTATCTTTAGTATAAATAAATTTAATTCCCGAACCAATTTTTAATGAAGTGGCGTTAGAATTAATTAAATAGCAATTATAACTCATTAAAGCACTCACTGAGAGCTTATTAAGAATTCTATAGTCTATATTATAAATCAGTTCATAGGATCCCTTTTCTAAGGTTGTTTCTTTAACTTTTCCTTGACCATCATAATAGGTATAAATGCCACTATTATTACTCATTAAATCTAAGTAAACTGATGAAGCCCATTTATTTTGCCCAAAACCTAAGACAAAGGAGCAAACAAATAATATTGTTAATATTTTTTTCATATATGTTAAATTATCTTATCATTCTATTCCCTCTCCAAGTACTTCCTCTTCTAGCCATACCATAAAAATCGACCTCATAGTGAGTATAGTTCCTGAAGGCAGATTTAGCAGGTTTAATCTGATATTTCCATTTTTCTGTCGCATCTCCCCAAGAAGCGCTTATAACGAAACTTACATCACTATAAAACTTCCTTTTTAGCTTATTTTTATTTGTTGCTTTAAATCGTTCTCCAAAATAAAGAACTTCTATTTCATTTGTGTTTTTTTGATAAGTAACTGCAAATTCTTTGGGTATTACACCTGTTTTAAATTTACTTTTCAAAAAATCTATCCCTAATTTATAAAGACCTTCAATATTAGATTGAGAAGTAATATCTTGAGTAGTTAAATTAATATTTGTTGTACCTAAAAATGGAGTATTTGGTATGTAAATATTAAGAATGTCACCATTCTCAAAATTAAAAAAAGGAATTTTAGCTACTGGGACATCAATTTCTGTATTTATATAATTGTTGTCATGCTTTGCTTGAATTATACCTTTGTACATGTATAAAGGAAATTTGTAAGGAGCTGTAAAATTAATGGCTGTAATTACGGGTTGTTTATAATTATATTTAAGTAAAATATGATTAACGCCTAAATGAATTTCGTCTGAATCTGATGCCCACCATATCGAAAAACGCTTTCTTTGGGTTTTAGTTAAAACACCTACTGATTCATAAAATAACCAAGATTGATCCCAAAATTCTGTTTTAATTCTATGCTTACTATCGAAATAATTTCTACATACATAGCTTTTTCCAAACATATTTTGAAACCAATTACCACCTGCATTACCATCACATTCAGGTAAACCATTTATTATTTTTTGTAATTTTTCATCCTCCGACAGACTACTTCCTCCAGAACTACTACTGGCTCCAGAACTGCTGCCATCTCCTCCGTCACATTCCCTATTAATAGGTCGCAAATATCTAGAAATTATACCGTCAACTCTTGTAACACCTCCATATTGTGTTCTCATTTCACAAGAAGAAACTACCTTATATGTAGAAGCAGATTTTGAACTAGGCCTATTGGCTTGTTCGCTATCTTCTTTAAAGAATTCAAATAAATAAGTTGAGTCTTTTACATGAGTAAAGAAAAGTCCTTTTCCTTTTGAGAATTTATAAAGAGTGTCATTTACTACTATTTCATTGGCTTCATTTACAAGAGATGCCAATAAAGGGTCGGCAATAAATTCACCTTCTTCGTTTTCCGTACTTGAATTTTTACTATAATAATTATTTAAAGTATTATTCAATTGTCTTTTTTCCCTAATTTCTTCTGAAAACTTGGCTTGTAATTCTTCATTTTCAGGGTTTATAATTGGCTTATGAGAACGAAAACCTTGTTCGTAAAGTTTTTCAAATTCTTTTTCTACATTTTCTATTTCATCATTTTGAAAATCTTCTATTGTTGTTTTTAAAGACTCTTTTGATGAAAAGATAAATCGTCCATTTTTTACAGTTTTCTCAGGTACTTTTTTGGGGTGGTTATTTTCAATATTGTCCAACTCCAGTTCGTCTTGACATGAAGATAAAATTAATGTTAATAACACTAAAAATTTAAATGTTTTCATAGTTTATAAAATTTAAAAATTGATTTTAGATATTCAAAAATTCAGGGACTAGCTCAAATCAATCATATTATTCTATGGAGGTGCTCTTTTCATAACCGATGTTTTCTTTAATTTGGCATAACACAGTACATCCCAATAGCAACCCAAAAGTTGACGATTTGTCCCTTTTAAATATATCAAGTGAAAACTGGTGTTAGCATTTTTTTTGACTTTTGAATACAATTTTTAATCTTTGAGCACCGAAGTACACTAGCATTGTTAAAGAAGTTACCATGCTAATGTATTGCACTAATTTTCAATAAATTAAAATTTTCAAGTTTTGAGCGTGTTTTTTCACCAAATAAGAAATATTTTCAAAAAAACGAAGGAAGCACCTTTCAAAATCAGTAGAATGACCTTGAAAGTAAAAAACAACACCAAAACTAAGAGGTGTTGTATTTACAAAAGGATGTCTGTCAGTAGAAAGCGTTTAAAACACTAGGTTTTAATCTAAAACAATGTTTGTTTGGGATGCATTTAGCAAAAACTCCACAAAATTAATAGGACTTGTTGAAAGTGGAAAAACCGCGCTCACCTCATTAAGTGCATAATCCCAATAAGAACATCTTTATTACACGATATCGTCATCGTCAACACAGTGGAACCGTATAAATGCTAAGTTATTGACGGTTTTATTTTTGTCCATTTTATTTTTACTGCAGATATTTTTTCAAGTTCTAATCTATTTTCTGCCAACTTTTTAAAGCCATTATTTAAATAAAAATTCAAAGGGGATTTATAAGTATTTCCGTTTTTCTTTTTGTCATTATTATGGTCAATTACCCAACCGTTTAATTCGGTTTCTTTTTCTTTTGCTAGATTAAGAATTGTTGTTCCAAAGCCTCTGCTCTGAAGTTTTGAATCTAAAATTATTGCAAACCATTTTTCGCAGTCACGATTAAAATCAATATACCAGCCCCTAATTTTCTTATTTTCATCAATCATCAAAATATGTGATTGTTCTACTAAATTTTTGAGGTAAATTTCAAAATCCGCAAGATTTTCGTAATTCAATTTTTCAGGATATTCATTATTCCATAGATTGAGAATTTCTTTTTTATCGATTTTTGATAGCTCTGTCAATTTTATAAATTCCATTTACTGTTTTTTTAATTGGCTACAACGTTTCGCTTAGCGCAATGTGGTTTAGAAAGCAGCAACTTTCGAGTTTGCAATTTTATTGGTTTCCATTTTCCTTTAGTAAAAATACGTGTATTATACCGTTTTTGGTAAAAAGGATAAATCTGTAGCATATTTTTTAGGGTTATTCCTGTCAATA
>Ga0209292_1007499_pt1 | contig 10333 bp, 6 predicted proteins | sample GOMGulsemesocosm_2_FD_184634 | JGI IMG/M metagenome (GOLD analysis project Ga0209292, IMG submission 184634) | Methane-oxidizing microbial communities from mesocosms in the Gulf of Mexico - GOM9C Gulf of Mexico (SPAdes) (version 2) | ecosystem: Environmental > Aquatic > Marine > Cold seeps...
GGTTGAATTTCGCCGGGCCAGCGGATCATTCCCGGGGTTCGCATGCCACCCTCATAGCCAGTGCTGAGCGCCCCACGCCACGGTCCTGTTGAACCGCCTACCTCCCCAGTTGCATAGCCAAGACCCTGTGGCAACGTACCAGGTCCATTGTCCCCGGTAAGAATTACGATGGTGTCTTCAGATGCGCCGACAGCTTCAAGGGCGTCCAGAATACGGCCGATGTTGTGATCGACTTCGTATTTGATGTCCGAGTAATAGCCCGCCCCCGACACGCCTTCGAAATCCGGATGGACGACCCATGGCGGGTGAAACTGTGTGAACCCGACATAAAGAAAAAACGGGTCATCCCCACCTGCGTTGCGTTGGATGTACTCGACAGATCGGTCCGTTATTTCCCGGTCGAACGTTGTTTTACCGGCAATGTCATATAGACCGATTTCATACGATGGTGCTCCCTTTTTGCCCTCCCAGAAATGCGGAGTGGCGGCGACGGTGGGGTCAAACTCAGGTGTGGATGTATAGGCCGCAGCGTTCGAGCCTTCGTTGATACCCCACCATTCGTCATAGCCCTGATCGCTCGGATGGCGGCCCACTTGTGATCCGATGTGCCACTTGCCGAACAGCGCTGTCTTGTACCCGGCGTCCGAAAGCAGTTCGGCAATGGTGTATTCCCAAGGCGCAAGCCCGTCGGGCTCACCCGGTGCTGCAACTTTCTGGGTGCCGGATCGGATCGGCAAACGGCCGGTATGAATGGCTGACCGAGTTGGTGTGCACTGGTTTTCGATGTTGAAATTCAAAAACCGCATTCCCTGCGCGGCGAGTGCGTCGATTTCTGGTGTTGGAACAGTGCTGCCTTGCAATCCGATGTCTCCCCAACCCCAGTTATCCACCAACAAATAGATGATATTTGGCTGACTGGTTTGCGCGACGGATGGAGCCGCGGCTATGAGTGGATAAACGGCGAGTGCAGTTGCCAATAGCTGGCGGCATAGTCTGCTCATAGAAAATCCCCTTGTCTTGAAGTCACTTTTGGTAATCTCAATTCAATTCTGATTTTAAGCCGAGCCAGTCTCATTACAACCCAATGGCTCAACGCCAGCTAACATCGCCAAGAAAGATATAGCCGGCCCCGTAGATGGTCTTGATCAGCCGCGGGTTTTTGGGGTCCTCGCGCAGCTTGGTGCGCAGCCGCGATATCCGCACATCCATCGCCCGGTCAAAACTGTCACCCGCTGCGCCGCCCAGCATTTCCTGCATTTGGGATCGTGAGATCAGTCGTTTTGGGCTGTTTAAAAACAGGCGCAGCACCTCACCTTCGGCATGGGAAAACGGGGTCTCGGCACCGCTGTCATCCTCCAGCATGTAGCGGTCAAAATGCGCGGTCCAGCCCGAGAACTGCGCGATATCCCCAGAGTGCGTCGTTTGGCGCGGGCCGCTGCGCAGCCGGGCGCGGACGCGGGCGACGACTTCGGCTGGGTCAAAGGGTTTGGTGATGTAATCATCGGCACCCAGTTCCAGACCCGTCACGCGGTCTTGTACCTGCGCGCGGCCTGAAATAATGATCACTGCGGCCCCCTGTTCCAGCGCCAAGCGATGCACCAAGGATAACCCGTCGGTATCGGGCAGCGATAGGTCGACCAGACAGACATCCGGTGTGACTCGTTTCAGCGAGGCCTCAAATTCACGGGCCCGGGCAAAGCTCTGGGTGCGAAACCCAGCTTCGTCCAGCGCCTCGGTCAGGATCTGGCGGATTTCGGGTTCGTCATCCAGAATGGTGATCAGGGGCGCCGTCATGCCGCGGTCTCCGCATTGAGCAGCTTCGAAAGCTGTTCGGTGGTAAAGGGTTTTTGTAACACAGGCGCAGACTTTAGCGCGGCCCGGTGCAATGGGTCCTGAGGTGGCAGCGAAGTCATCAGAATAAAGGGTCGTCCTGATCCTTGCAGTCGGGTTAGCAGGTCAAGGCCGGTCGCCTCACCCTGCAATCGGATATCCGACAGAACCAAAGAAATCTCCTCGACATCTGCCATCAATGCACAGGCCTCGTCGACCGAGGTGGCCTCGATCACAGAGTGGCCAAGACCAATCAACATGTCGCGAAAGGTTGCGCGCAGCTCTTCGCTGTCTTCCACCAGTAAGGCCAGGCCGCCCTGCGCATCTGGTGCTTTGCGATAGGGCAGCCGCAGGGTGACACGGGCACCGGAGATGGTGTTGCCGATGCTGAAGTCTCCACCCGCCAATTTTACGGTGTCATAGACCATTGGCAGGCCTAAGCCCGATCCTTCGCCACCCTTGGTGGTGAAAAATGGGTTTAGGGCTTTCTCCAAAGCTTCGGCCGAAAAGCCGGGACCTGTGTCGGTGACGCCGATTTCCAGCCAAGTGTCGCCAACGATATGGGCGCTGACGGTGATTTGACCGGTGGCGCTGCAGGCGTCGCGGGCATTGAGGATCAGGTTCAGCAATGCGTCTTGCAACAGGCCGGGATCCAGCAACAGCGCGCCGTCGGGGGTGTTGTCCAATACGCTCAACCCCATCGCTTGCGGCAGCGAGGGAGAGGCCAGGATTTTTAGCTCGTGAAGCAGGGTATGCATGTTGGTGGCCCGGGGGCGCAGGGTGCGACTTCCCGTCATGTCGGCAATCCGGTTCAGCAACCGGCCACCACGTCGTGCGGCTGACAGGGTGCCCTGCACGAGATCATTGGCCTCAGCGGGCAGTGTCATCTTGTCCAGTTTGCCCTGCATGCCCAGGATGATGGTCAGAAGGTTGGAAAAATCATGCGCCAGCCCACTGGTCATTTGTGCTGCCATCTCGCGGCGACGCGATTGTTGCAGGGCAACGCGGGTTTGCGTTTCCTCAGTTATGTCCATCGACAACACGTAGATACCCCCAGCAGGGTCAGGTGTCAGAGCCACCCGGATACGGCGGCTGCTATGCTCCTCGGTGAATTCAAAGACCGGGCTTTTGCCCTGGAAAGCAGCCTCCAAATGAGGCTTGATCCGCGCATGGCTTGTCGCCCCCAGAGCGTCGGAAATATGCATTCCCAGAATATTGGAGGGGCGCCCCGGAAACACCGCGCTAAGGCGGCGGTTGGTGTAGGTGTAATAGCAATCCTGATCGACATGGGCGATATGGGCCGGCATCATTTCCGTGGTCAGCCGGGTGTGACGTTCGATTTCGGTCAGCTGCCGTTTGGTCTCTTCCAGCGAACTGTTTGACGCGGCTAGTTTGCGGTTGGCAGCCCTCAACTCTTCAGTGTGGGCTAAAACCTGTTCCGACAGTTCTTCCGAACGGGCGCGCAACAGGTTCTCGACCTGTTTGGTGTTGGTAATATCTGTATAGACAGACACCCAACCGCCGTTGGGCAGTGGTGCCCCCTCGACCGAAATGAACTGCCCATTGCCGCGTTCGCGCTCTAAATAGTGGGGGGCAAAATCCAGTGCTTGATCGACCCGCTGTTGGACCAGTTCGTCGATGTTATCGACCGGGCCGTATTCCCCACTTTCAGCAATGAAACGAATGGTATCGTCAAAGCGGGCGCCGGGGGTGACCAAATGCTCTGGCAGGCCGAACATCTCCTGAAACCGGCGGTTGCACACCGCAAGCCTAAGATCGTCGTCATAGATAGACAATGCCTGGGCGATCAGGTTCAGCCCCGCCATGGTCATCGCTGTGGTTTGTTTGCTGGTCTTGTTCATCGGTCCCTCTATGCGACATGGCTATCATTGCCAGGCGGTCTATCAAAGGGGGCGTGGTGACAGATATTTTGCCACGTTGGGAATTGAATATACGCTGTTACAATTCGTAACAATTGGGAAACCTTCAGGAAAAAGTTGACGGTCACTCATTGTGCGTTCCTTATCGGGATCAGAATCGCCACTAGCGATCAGTCCGGCCGGGAGGGTCGGAGTGGGAGGAGAATAAATTGGCTCAGACGCAGTCGGGCGCCGAGGGACTATTGTCCCTGCCGGCGCTGCTTCATCGTAATGCGACACAGTTCGCTAATTCACCCGCATACCGGGAGAAGGAATTCGGCATTTGGCAATGCTGGAGCTGGGCTGAGGCAGAAAAAGAGATCGAGGCGCTAGCGCTTGGTATGATCAACCTTGGCGTCAACAAGGGTGATTTTATCGCGGTTATTGGCCGCAATCGTCCCACATTGTACTGGTCGATGGTTGCTGCTCAGTCCGTTGGTGCTATTCCGGTGCCGCTGTATCAGGACGCCAATGCCGAAGAGATGGCCTATGTGTTGAGCCATTGTGGTGCGCGCTTTGTGGTCGTCACCGATCAGGAGCAAGTCGACAAGGTAATCGAGGTGCAGGATCAACTGCATCAATTTGAGCACCTGATCTATCTCGATCCACGCGGATTGCGCAAATACGACCATTCGCAATTGCACCAATACAGCCATGTGCAGGATCAGGGCCGCGCCGCGCGTGATGAATTCATGCCTGAGCTGGAGGCGCGTCGCGGTGAGCTGGATTATGACAGCACCTGCGTGATGCTTTATACCTCGGGCACCACCGGCAAGCCCAAAGGGGTGGTTCTGTCCAACCGCAATGTGATCGAGAGCGCAAAAAACGCCTGCGAATTTGATAACTTGAGGCTGGATGACGAAATTCTGGCCTATCTGCCGATGGCCTGGGTGGGTGATTTTATCTTTTCCATCGGGCAGGCCTATTGGACTGGGTTCTGTGTAAACTGTCCCGAAAGCGCCGAGACCATGATGACCGATCTGCGCGAGATTGGCCCCAGCTACTATTTTGCGCCGCCGCGGGTGTTTGAAACCCAACTTACCAATGTCATGATCCGCATGGAGGACGCAGGTAAGCTGAAGCAGCGAATGTTCCACCATTTTATGGACCATGCCAAAAAGGTTGGCCCGGACATTCTGGATGGCAAGCCGGTCGGCTTCATGGATCGGATGAAATACACTCTGGGTGATTTGCTGGTCTATGGTCCGCTGAAGGACACTCTGGGCTTTGGCAAAGTCCGTGTTGGCTATACGGCTGGCGAAGCAATCGGGCCGGAGATCTTTGAGTTCTACCGCTCGTTGGGCATCAACCTGAAACAGCTATATGGCCAGACCGAGGCGACGGTGTTCATCACCGTGCAGCCTGACGGCGAGGTCCGTGCTGACACCGTTGGGATTCCGGCCCCGGATGTGGAAATCAAGATCGCCGACAATGGCGAGATTTTCTATCGCTCGCCCGGAACCTTTGTTGAATACTACAAAAACCCCGAAAGCACCGCTGACACCAAAGACCCCGAAGGTTGGGTTGCTACCGGGGATGCCGGCTTCTTTGAAGAGACATCGGGCCATTTGCGGATCATCGACCGGGCCAAGGATGTTGGCAAAATGGTCGACGGCGGCATGTTCGCGCCGAAGTTCGTCGAGAATAAGCTGAAATTCTACCCTGATATCCTGGAGGCCGTGCTGTTTGGCAATGGCAAGGATCGCTGTGTGGCCTTCATCAACATCGACTTGACGGCGGTGGGCAATTGGGCGGAACGCAACAATATCGCATATGCCTCGTATCAGGAACTGGCGGGTCATCCAAAAGTTTTGGCCAGCATTGGCGAGCATGTTTCGGCGGTCAATAAATCGGTGGCCGAAGATTCAATGTTGTCGGGCTGTCAGGTGCATCGTTTTGTGGTGCTGCACAAAGAGCTGGACGCCGATGACGGTGAGATGACCCGCACTCGCAAAGTGCGCCGCCGTATCGTCGAAGAGAAATTCGCCGACATCATTGCGGCGCTCTATGACGGCTCGGAAGAGATCTCGACCACCACCGAGGTGACATATGAAGACGGTCGCAAGGGGGCAATCAGCGCCACCTTGAGTATTGGCGACGCAGATGTGGTTCCGGTGGCCGTGCAGAAGGTGGCGGCAGAATGAGTTTTGCGGCGACGGGAGCCGCTTTGCGGCACATTCATGCCTCCGGCGGAGGTATTTCGAACAAGAAGAAGGGTGCGGTGTCGTGAAAGATATGCAGGACGGATATACCACCGCAGATGGTCGCAAAATCGGCGGCGTGGTGATGGAGATGAAGAACATCACCCTGCGTTTCGGTGGTGTGGTGGCGATCAAGGATATTAGTTTCGACATCCGCGAGGGTGAGATCCGCGCCATTATCGGCCCCAACGGCGCCGGAAAATCGTCGATGTTGAACGTGATTTCGGGGTTTTATGTCCCGTCCGAGGGTGAGGTTTGGTATCGCGGCGAAAAGCGGCCACAGTTGAGCCCGTATAAAGTTGCACAGCAGGGTATCGCGCGCACCTTTCAGAACATCGCTTTGTTCGAGGGTATGAGCGTGCTGGACAACGTGATGACCGGGCGGTTGGGCCATATGAAGTCTGGTCTGTTTGCCCAGGCGCTGTGGAAGGGCAAGGCCGAAGCCGAAGAAGTTGTTAACCGCGAAGTGGCGGAGAAGGTCATTGATTTTCTGGAAATCCAGCACATCCGCAAAACGCCTGTTGGGCGCTTGCCTTACGGGTTGAAAAAGCGGGTGGAACTGGCGCGTGCCCTAGCGGCCGAGCCAAAACTGCTGCTGCTGGATGAACCAATGGCGGGCATGAACGTCGAGGAAAAAGAGGACATGAGCCGCTTTATCCTGGACGTGAACGACGAATTCGGCACCACCATCGCGCTGATCGAACACGATATGGGCGTGGTGATGGATCTGTCCGACCGCGTGGTGGTGATGGATTACGGTAAGAAAATTGGCGACGGCACGCCGGACGAAGTGCGCAACAATCAGCAGGTGATTGATGCCTATCTGGGGGTGTCGAATGACTGATTTTCTGACAGATATAACAGGGGGCTATGATGCCTGATCAGTTTCTTTTTGCCACCGAGGTCTTCATCAACGGGCTAATGTCTGGCGTGCTCTATGCGCTGGTGGCGCTGGGCTTTGTACTAATCTACAAAGCCTCCGGGATTTTCAACTATGCTCAGGGTGTTATGGCGCTGTTTGCAGCGATGACCCTAGTGGGGATCATGAACGGTCAAGTGCCGTTCAGTCATATTATCAATGCGGTGTTTGGCACCGATATCCACCATTTTGGCTGGCATGTTCCGGCCTTCCTGGCGATCTTGTTGACCGTCGGCGTGATGGTGCTGTTTGCCTGGTTGGTGCAGCGGTTGGTGATGCGCCATCTGGTAGGACAGGAACCGATCATCCTGTTCATGGCGACCATTGGTCTGGCTTATTTCCTCGAAGGCGTTTCCGACCTGATGTGGGGGTCTGAAATCAAGAAGCTGGACATCGGCCTGCCGCAGGGTGGTTCATTCTGGATAGAAGACATGACCGCTGGGCTGGGCAGCGATAACTTCTACGGCTTCTTTATCGACAATCTCGACATGGTCGCCACTGTGGTTGCGGCGCTGCTGGTCACCGGGCTGGTGCTGTTCTCGCAGTACACCAAGCAAGGCCGCGCCATGCGGGCTGTGGCGGATGATCACCAGGCGGCACTGTCAGTTGGCATCTCTCTGAACTTCATCTGGGTGCTGGTGTGGTCGGTTGCAGGTTTCGTGGCGCTGGTTGCCGGCATCATGTGGGGTACAAAATCGGGCGTGCAGTTCTCACTGTCGCTGATCGCTCTCAAGGCGCTGCCAGTGTTGATGCTGGGTGGGTTTACCTCGATCCCTGGTGCCATTGTTGGCGGGCTGATCATCGGTGTGGGTGAGAAAATGTTTGAGTTCGCCATTGGTCCAATGGTTGGCGGCGCCACCGAGAACTGGTTCGCCTATGTGCTGGCCCTGCTGTTCCTGGTGTTCCGACCACAGGGTCTGTTTGGGGAGAAGATCATTGAAAGGGTTTAATGCCAGCCTGATCTTCGCCGCAGATCTTTCCGGGTCCAGCGAACACACGAAACCAAAAGACGCAGCGAAGTTAAATCGCGCTCAGGAACAGGGGAGCATCTAAGACATGTTCTATCGTGAAGCCGGAGATTTCAAAACCTCCTATGAACAGGACAACCAGACCTTTCCGATCAAGTTTGACCGGTATCGGTACTACGTGGTTCTGGCGATTGCCTTTTTGGTGGTGCCATTTGTGATCAATGATTACTGGGCAAATGCGATCCTGCTACCGTTTCTGATCTATGCGATTGCCTCGATCGGGCTGAACATTCTGGTCGGCTATGCCGGGCAAGTCAGCCTTGGTACCGGTGGCTTCATGGCCGTGGGCGCCTATGCCTGCTACAAGTTGATGACCGCGATGCCCGAGGTATCGATGTTCATTCACGTGCTTATCGCGGGTGGGATAACCGCCGGTGTTTGTGTGCTGTTCGGCCTGCCCAGCCTGCGGATCAAAGGCTTCTATCTGGCGGTGGCAACACTGGCCGCGCAGTTCTTTTTGGTCTGGTTGTTCAACCGGGTGCCGTGGTTCTACAACTACTCTGCCTCGGGCCAGATCAGCGCACCCGAGCGTGACGTGTTTGGCATCCTGATCACCGGTCCCAATGCACCAGCCTGGGCCACCTATATGTTCAGCCTGATCTTCCTGACCTTTTGCGCACTGGTTGCCCGCAACCTGACCCGTGGCACCATTGGCCGCAGCTGGATGGCGATCCGCGACATGGATATCGCTGCCGAAATCATCGGAGTGAACCCGCTGAAAGCGAAACTAACAGCCTTTGCGGTGTCCGGCTTCTTCATCGGGATCTCTGGCGCGCTGTTCTTCTCGGTCTATCTAGGCGCGGTCGAAGTTGGCGAGGCCTTTGGCATCTCAAAATCATTCCTGGTGCTGTTTATGGTGATCATTGGCGGATTGGGCTCGATCTTTGGCTCCTTTGCTGGGGCGGCGTTCCTTGTATTGCTGCCGGTGGTGCTGAAGGTTGTCGGCGTTGATGTGCTTGGCTGGCCCACGGATATCGTGGCGCATTTCCAGCTGGTTATCGTCGGCGCCCTGATCATTGTGTTCCTGATCATGGAGCCACACGGGTTGGCGCAACTGTGGCGCGTCGCCAAGGAGAAATTACGACTTTGGCCTTTCCCGCACTAGCGGGGCAGGCACCTGAGCTGCGAGGGGAATAATAAGATCAAACCCTCGTTTTTATCCACATCGGATAAACCCATGGGAGGATTAAAACCGATGAAATTGAAACTGACCACACTGGCGCTGAGCGCCTTGATGGCCGCTGGCCCCGCGATGGCGGATCTGGTATTTCCATCGCTGAGCTATCGTACCGGCCCTTATGCTGCTGGCGGCATCCCCTTTGCGGATGGCTATGCTGATTATTTCACCCTGCTGAACGAGCGTGACGGTGGCATCGGCGGCGTGATGACCAACCTGATCGAATGTGAGACCGGCTATAACACTGAAAAAGGTGTGGAATGCTACGAGTCCACCAAGGGCGAAGGCGCGCTGGTTTATCAACCGCTGTCGACCGGTATCACCTATCAGCTGATCCCAAAAGTCACCGCAGACAATATCCCCATGCACACAATGGGTTACGGTCGGACTTCGGCTGCCAACGGCGAAGTGTTCTCGAACGTGTTCAACTATCCGGCCAACTACTGGAACGGCGCGTCGGGCGTTGTGAACTATCTGCTTGAACTCAACGATGGTGACATCAAGGGTAAAAAGCTGGCGTTGGTCTATCACAACTCCGCTTACGGCAAAGAGCCAATCCGGACCCTGGAAGAGTTGGCCGAGAAGCACGGCTTTGAGCTGAGCCTTCTGCCCGTTGACCACCCCGGTCAGGAACAGAAAAGCCAGTGGCTGCAGATCCGCCGCGAGCGCCCGGACTATGTGACCATGTGGGGCTGGGGCGTGATGAACCAAGTTGCCATTCAGGAAGCCGCCAATATCCGCTTCCCGATGGAAAACTTCATCGGCGTCTGGTGGTCCGGTGCCGAGCATGACGTGATGTCGGCTGGCGACGCGGCCAATGGCTATAAGGCGCTGACCTTCCACAATGTTGGTCGTGACTTCCCGGTCTTCCACCACATTCAGAAATACGTTGTGGATGCTGGCAAGGCAGCAGGCGCTGGCGACCAAATCGGCACAGTTCTGTATAACCGTGGCATGTACGCCGCGATGCTGGCTGCCGAAGCTGTGAAAACAGCTCAGGAAATCCACGGTACAGCCGACATTGATGCATCGATGATGCGCGATGGTATGGAAGCCTTGGAAATGAACGAAGCCAAGATGACTGATCTGGGCATGCCCAACTTTGGTCCAAGCTTCAATGTTTCCTGTGAAAACCACGGCGGCCCTGGCCTGGTTGGTGTGACCCAATGGGACGCTGGCAGTCAGACCTGGTCGATGATCTCTGACTTTAAGGCAACAGATGGTGACGTGATTGGCGCGCTGGTTTCCGAAGATTCCGG
>Ga0209292_1007500_pt1 | contig 10333 bp, 9 predicted proteins | sample GOMGulsemesocosm_2_FD_184634 | JGI IMG/M metagenome (GOLD analysis project Ga0209292, IMG submission 184634) | Methane-oxidizing microbial communities from mesocosms in the Gulf of Mexico - GOM9C Gulf of Mexico (SPAdes) (version 2) | ecosystem: Environmental > Aquatic > Marine > Cold seeps...
ATATCCCTAAGAGTAGGTAATCCAATATCATCATTACAGTATTTATCTACAGGTATTTTTAAAATCAATCCCTTATTGCCTATTAAATCAGAAAGTTTCACTTTTAAGTCTTTCGCCATTTGCTCCACTAATTTATAGCGCTCAGGGTGTACCGCAGAATTATCCAACGGATGTTTACCCTCATGAATGCGCATAAAACCAGCAGATTGCTCAAAAGCTTTAGCGCCTAAACGAGGTACTTTTTTCAGCTCTGCACGTGATTGTATACTTCCATTTTCAGTTCGGTATTTTACTATGTTTTCAGCAATCGTAGCTCCAATACCTGATACATAACTAAGCAATGGCGCACTTGCTGTATTTACGTTTACACCAATACTATTCACGCAACTCATAACCACAGTATCCAACTCCTTTTTTAATTTGGTTTGGTCTACATCATGTTGGTATTGCCCTACTCCTATCGATTTTGCATCAATTTTTACTAACTCAGCCAAAGGATCGGCCAATCGTCTTCCAATAGACACAGCTCCTCTTACCGTAACATCGTAATTAGGGAATTCGTCTCGAGCAATTTTTGATGCAGAGTATATAGATGCTCCTGCTTCGTTAACGATAAATACTTGTACCGTTCTATCAAAATGAATCTTTTTTATAAAGGCTTCCGTTTCACGTGATGCTGTTCCATTTCCAATAGCTATGGCTTCAATATTATAGGCATTTACTAATGATTTTATTTTCTTTAAAGCATCAGTTTCTTTCTTTTGTGGTGGATGTGGATAAATGGTTTCGTTGTGTTGTAAATCGCCATTTTCATCCAAACACACCACTTTACAACCGCTTCTAAATCCAGGGTCCAAGGCTAAAATCCGTTTTTCACCTAAAGGTGCTCCTAAAAGCAATTGTTTTAAATTATTAGAAAATACTTGTATGGCATTTTCATCTGCTTTTTCTTTTGCTTCCTTTAAAGACTCATTGCTTATTGCAGGTTGCAACAAACGTTTATAAGCATCTTCAATGGCAATAAAAATCTGATCCGCACATGATTGACTCCCTGTTTTAATTATGGTATTATCAATACTATCCAATACTTCTTCTTTATCAACTTCAACTTTCACACGAACAAACCCTTCGTTTTGCGCGCGTAATAAAGCTAATAACCTGTGAGAAGGCGCTTTACTTAAAGGCTCGTCCCAATCAAAATATTGTTGGAATTTCTGTGCCTTTTCTTCATCCTTTTTTGTTTTGATAATTTTTGAAGAAATTACCGATTTACGTTGATACATACGTCGGATTTTCTGACGTACAAACTCGTTTTCATTTATCCATTCTGCAACAATATCTCGTGCACCTTCTAAAGCTTTGTCAGTATTAGCAATGTTACCTTTTGTAAAACGTGAAGCGGTCGTATCAATATTTAAATCCTGTTGTTTCATGATGATTTTTGCCAAAGGCTCCAATCCGTTTTCACGAGCAACAGATGCTTTTGTTTTTCGCTTTTTCTTATACGGCAGGTATATGTCTTCTAACTGGACTAAATCAACAACTTTCTCAATTTTATGTTTCAGCTCTGAAGTTAAAGCCCCTTGCTCTTCTATTGCTTTTAGGATAGTCGCTTTTCGTTTTTCTAACTCTTCAAACAGCGCTTTATACTTTACTATTTCCCCAACAGCAACCTCATCCAAATTGCCCGTCATTTCTTTCCTGTACCTCGATATAAAAGGAATAGTAGCATCTTCATTTAACAACTTTAAGGTATTTACTATTCCTTTTTCTGCTAACTGTGTCGCTTTTATGATGTATTGGAGTTTGTTCATTTTTCCGTAATAAAAATTATTTGAAAAGCTACTTTTCAAATGTTTATACTAATCTATACTATATAACTCTGATTTATTTCCCCTCCACTATCACAACAATTTCACCTTTTGGTGGTTTGTTTTCAAAATGCGTAAGCACTTCTCTGGCGGTTCCACGAACAGTTTCTTCGTACAACTTGGTTAATTCTCTGGACACAGAAACTTGTCTTTCCTCTCCAAAATACTCGCAAAAATGCCCTAAGGTTTTTACCAATTTATGTGGTGATTCGTAAATAATCATGGTACGTGTTTCCTCAGCAAGTAATTTAAAACGTGTTTGCCTTCCTTTTTTTACGGGTAAAAACCCTTCAAACACAAATTTATCATTTGGTAAGCCTGAATTTACTAAAGCGGGAACAAAAGCAGTAGCTCCTGGCAAACAATCTACTTCTATACCTTCATTAACACAAGCTCGGGTTAACAAAAACCCTGGATCTGATATTGCAGGAGTACCTGCATCAGATATTAAAGCTATAGTTTGCCCAGCCTTTAATTTTTGAATTACACTTTCAACCGTTTTATGCTCATTGTGCATATGGTGACTTTGCATGTGTGTATTGATTTCAAAATGCTTCAGTAATTTCCCTGAAGTTCTTGTGTCTTCAGCAAGAATTAAATCTGCTTCTTTTAGGACTCTTATTCCTCTAAAAGTCATGTCTTCTAAGTTACCAATAGGAGTTGGCACTATATATAATTTACTCATGAGTATACTAAATCAATGTCCTCAACACATAATGAGGTCTTAATTAAAAATAATAATTAGAGGCAAGCCTCAAAAAGTAAAACCTATTTCTGGGATTACAGATGCAAGATTAACTATCCTTATTCAATAAAACACAAATTATAACAATGTATTTAAAGATTAGCTAACAATGTTTGCTTTGAAAATAAAAACCACCTGTGACTTAAGAAAATTTACCTTCTAAAAAAGACAATAAACGCTGTTCATACGCTTCTTTTCCTGCCCAGTTGTTGTATTCTGGTTTGACCATATTATTTAAAAACTCTAGTGCTTCTAATTCACTTGTAGAGGTGTTTAATTGAGATATCACACGGTTAAAATCTTCCGTACTTCCGTTAAACAAATGTTTTACAAAGGCAATACGATCATTTAAACCAATAGTAATTCCCTTTTTAAGTCGATCATTTAAAGAGGATGGTTTATTTGATACCTGGTCAATATCTTGTTGAGTAGGAGTAACTACTTCCATATCACTTTTACCTACAGAAGGTTTTGCCATTACCGCTTCAAACATATCATCAATTTGTTGCGTTTCCGGCTCCATCTGAGCAACAATATCAATCATTTTTTCAGTTGCTGATTCTACGAAGTGTTCTTCCATTTCTTCATCAGAAACAAATAAATTTTCATCTAAGGTTGACAAAATTCCAACATCTCCAAAATCTGTTTCTATGGGCGCTACTTCTTCTTTAGTCGTTTCTTGTACAACTTCTACAGGAATACTTTCAGTTGTTTCTTGAACAGCAGTATTCTCTTCAACAAATTTTAAAATTGTTAATTTTTCATACAATTCCTTTGCTAAGTTTTGCATCTCTGAAACCGATATTTCTTCTGAAGAACTTCGTATTTTTTCAGCAAGCGCTAATAAATCTGATTTGAGTATGTTTTTCATTGCCAACTAAGCGTTTTATATTCCTATTAATTTCTTGAAATATACTAAAATAAACGTTAAAAAGGCTATTCATATTGTTTAAGATTCATTAAAGAAAAATACACAAGGCTATTTTACAAATCAATACATTAAATTTATGTAGTTTTGTTAAATACACTTTTACACCTACACTAATACATTATGTTTCTAGAAAACACCGTAAATCATAAAGAAAAATTTGGCTGGATTGAAGTTGTTTGTGGCTCCATGTTTTCAGGAAAAACAGAAGAATTAATCCGACGCTTAAAACGTGCTCAATTTGCCAAACAACGCGTTGAAATTTTTAAACCTGCTATTGATACTCGGTATGATGATGAAATGGTAGTTTCTCACGACTCCAATGAAATAAGATCAACTCCCGTTCCTGCAGCCGTAAATATCCCAATTTTAGCCGACGGTTGTGATGTGGTAGGAATTGATGAAGCTCAGTTTTTTGATGACGGTATTGTAAAAGTTTGTAATGACTTAGCAAACAAAGGTGTTCGTGTAATTGTTGCTGGATTAGACATGGATTTTAAAGGAAATCCGTTTGGACCAATACCTGCATTAATGGCCACTGCTGAATATGTTACCAAAGTACATGCGGTATGTACCAGAACAGGTAATTTAGCACAGTATAGCTATCGAAAAAACACCAATGATGATATTGTATTACTTGGAGAAACTGAAGAATACGAACCTTTAAGTAGAGCAGCATATTACAAAGCCATGCTTAAAGAACAAATTAAAGATTTTGATGTTGATGCTGATGAAGTTTCAATTTAAAATATTCCATTAATGTCGAAAATTCAAGAAACCACTTTAGAAATTGACCTTAATAAACTCAAACATAATTTCGAGTTTATTAAACGAAAGTTACATAAGGACACGAAAGTTTTAGCAGTAGTTAAGGCTTTTGCTTATGGTAGTGACTCAGAAATAATAGCCAATTATTTGCAAGAACTAGATGTTGATTATTTTGCTGTTGCATATGTAAGTGAAGGAATACAATTGCGCAAAGCAGGTATACACAAACCTATACTAGTTTTACATCCACAATCAGTAAATTTTAAAGCATTAATTGAATACTGCTTAGAGCCTAATCTGTATAATTTTAGAGTACTAAATGAATTTATTGCAGTTGCTACCAATTTAAATCAAACCGACTACCCTATTCATATAAAATTCAATACAGGTTTAAATCGTCTAGGGTTTAAAGCAGATGCGGTTAATACTATAACAGACATAACCAATATAAACTCGGCAATTAAGGTAACTTCTATTTTTTCTCATTTAGCCGCTAGTGAGGACCTAAATGAAAAAGAATTTACGGTACAGCAAATAGATCGCTTTAAAGCAATTAAAACAGCTTTTGAAACCAAGTCAACCTCAAAGCCTTTTGCTCATTTAACAAATACTTCAGGTATTTTAAATTACCCTGAAGCTCATTTTGATATGGTACGAACCGGCATTGGCTTATATGGTTTCGGAAACTCATTAATTCATAATAAAAGCCTTAAACCAATAGCAGCTTTAAAATCCATCATCTCTCAAATTCACACCATTCAAAAAGGGGGGAATTTAGGATATAACATGGCTTTTACCGCCAAAGAAACCACAAAAACAGCCACTATTCCTATCGGACATGCTGACGGAATTTCCAGACAGTATGGGAACGGAAAAGCTTGTTTGTTTATTAACAATCAAAAGGCGCCAATTATTGGTAATGTTTGTATGGATATGATTATGGTCGACATCTCTACAATTGATTGTAATGAGGGTGATGAAGTTATTATTTATGATGGGGAACATACTGCTTCTGAATTTGCAAATTCAGCAAATACAATCTCTTACGAAATCATTACAGCGACCTCTAGGCGAATAAAGAGAGTGGTTCTTCGATAAAAATCACTATTTTCTATTCTTATTTTAAAAAATTGCAATTTTCTTGTACATTCGTATTTGATCTAACTAATTAAAAAACATCATAAATTATGAGCATGATAAAAGAATTTAAAGATTTCGCAATGAAAGGGAATCTTGTTGATATTGCGGTAGGTTTCGTTATGGGAGCTGCTTTTAAAGAGGTAGTAACTGCATTTACTGGAGGAATTGTTTCTCCGTTAATTGGATTAATTTTCAATGCAGATTTCAAAGATTTAAAATACGTGGTAAAAGAGGGTATTGCTAATACCGAAGGTAAAATAGAAGGTGAAGTTTCTGTTTTATGGGGAGCATTTTTAACAAACGTTATTGACTTTATTATTGTTGCATTTGTAATGTTTATGATTGTAAAGGCAGTTAATAAAATGAAGAAGAAAGAAGAGGTAGCTCCTGCAGCACCAGCTGGACCAACTCAAGAACAATTATTAGGAGAAATAAGAGATTTATTGAAAAAATAAACGCTGTTCACATACGTATTAAAAGCCACTCTTTGAATTGGCTTTTTTATATTTAATGTTTTTATATAACATTTTGTGATATTATATTTTTGTGAGAAAATAATTAGCGTTCACATTGGATAAATACCTATTTTTGTATCATAATTTTATGATTTAAAATAACAATACAAATGAAAGTAGCAGTTGTTGGAGTAACAGGAATGGTAGGTAGTATAATGCTTGAAGTATTAAAGGAACGTAATTTTCCAATGACGGAATTAATCCCCGTTGCTTCAAAAAAATCAGTAGGTAAAAAAATCACCTATAACAATGAAACCTATTCTGTTGTTGATTTAGAAACCGCAGTAGCTTCAAAACCGGATATTGCTTTATTTTCCGCAGGTGGGGGAACTTCATTAGAATGGGCTCCTAAATTTGCTGCAGTAGGAACAACAGTAATTGATAATTCTTCAGCTTGGAGAATGGATTTAACTAAAAAATTGGTGGTTCCAGAAATAAATGCAAACCAGCTAACTAAAGAGGATAAAATTATTGCAAACCCTAATTGCTCTACCATACAAATGGTATTGGCATTAGCACCATTGCACAAACAATATAATATAAAAAGAATTGTAGTTTCTACGTATCAGTCTATTTCAGGAACTGGTGTTAAGGCCATAAAACAATTAGAAAATGAGCTTGCAGGTATTGAAGGGGAAATGGCATATCCACACCCTATTCATCAAAACGCATTGCCTCACTGTGATGTTTTTGAGGAAAACGGCTACACTAAGGAAGAAATGAAATTAGTGCGTGAAACACAAAAAATTCTTGGAGACAAAAGTATTGCTGTTACGGCAACTGCAGTTAGAATACCTACTTCTGGAGGACATAGTGAAGCTGTTAATGTTCAGTTTGAAAATGATTTTGAACTTTCTGAGGTTCGTAACTTATTAGAAAATACCTCTGGAGTAACTTTACAGGACAACCCAAAAACCAACACTTATCCTATGCCTATATATGCAAAAGGGAAAGATGATGTATTTGTAGGTAGAATTCGAAGAGACGAATCCCAACCCAATACACTAAACTTATGGATAGTTAGTGACAACCTTCGTAAGGGTGCAGCTACAAACACAATTCAAATAGCTGAACACCTAGTAGCCAACAACTTAGTAAAATAACTCATTGCTTTTCGTCGAGAAAAAGCATCAATTAATCGGATAATGTTTTTTATCCGATTAATTAATATTAACTTGTAGGTGACTTAAACTCTGTAATTCAATTAATTAATCAATAATTATTGTTTGTTATGGGGTCAAATTATACACTCATTATTCGTTTTTTATTAGGTATAATCCTAATAATCTTAGGTGCAAATCAGTTTGTGCATTTTTCAAATTTATTTAATTTTTCTGGCGAACTTTTAGGCTTGAGTTCAATTGATTTATTGTATGGAACGCTGTTCCTTGTTTCAGGGGTTTGCATACTATTCAAAAAAGCTGTGCCCGTAGCTTTAATCATCTTAGCCTTTTTTGCCATTCAAGTCTTTTCCTACCTCCTAAAAAACAGCCCAAAAGATATTTTCAGTCCTATTGGTTTAGTTGGTCTCTTGATTTTTCTAAACCTTGTAGACAATAAACAGCGGTTTAGAAACTTATTTAGATAAGTAGTTAAACGCTATTAAAAAATACTCTTATACCTAATAAGAGTATTTTTTTTATGCTTAAATTTGGGAATCTATCATTTAAAAAAAGTACTCATGACTAAAAAAATTGTTGTCTCACTTTTTACAATCGTATTAATAACTGCGTGTAAAACAGAAACTAAAGACGAAACCCTAACGATGAAAATCACATATCCAGAAACTTCAAAAGGAAACGTAATTGACAATTATTTTGACACTAAAGTAAATGACCCATATAGATGGTTAGAAGATGACAGAAGTCCAGAAACCGAAGCTTGGGTTGCCGAACAAAACAAAGTTACTTTCGCTCACTTAGATGAAATCCCATATCGTAAAACCTTAAACGATCGTTTATCTAAATTATGGAACTACGAAAAAATTGGCGCTCCATTTAAGGAAGGAGATCACGAATATTATTATAAAAACGACGGTTTACAAAACCAATATGTTATTTACAGAAAAAAAGCAGAAGGGTCAGACGAGGTTTTCTTGGATCCAAATACTTTTTCGGAAGGTGGAACTACTTCTTTAGGAAATGTTAGTTTTTCAAAAGATGGTAAAATACTTGCTTATTCTATCTCTGAAGGAGGGAGTGATTGGAGAAAAGTAATCGTTATGGATGCTGAAACTAAAGAAATTAAAGAAGATACTTTAATTGATGTAAAATTTTCTGGATTATCCTGGAAAGGAAACGAAGGGTTTTATTATTCTAGTTATGACAAGCCAAAAGGAAGTGAACTATCTGCTAAAACTGATCAACATAAATTATATTTCCATACCCTAGGAACTAAACAAAGTGATGACCAATTAATTTTTGGAGGAACAGAAGATCAAAAAAGACGTTATGTTGGAGGTGGTGTTACAGAAGATAATAAGTACTTAATTATTTCAGGAGCTGAATCTACCTCTGGAAACGACTTATTTATTCAAGATTTAAGGAAACCTAACGCACCATTAGTGCAAATGGTAAAAGGGTTTGATTTTGATTCTAATGTGATTGAAAATGATGGTGACAGATTATTTATTGTTACCAATAAAAACGCTCCTAATAAAAAAGTAGTAACAGTTAATACTAAAAACCCTAAAGTAGCAAACTGGGTAGATTTTCTTCCTGAAACAGAAAATGTATTATCTACAAGTACTGGTGCAGGTTATTTCTTTGCTGAATATATGAAAGATGCCGTTTCTCAAATAAAACAATACGATTACAATGGGAAATTAATTAGAGAAGTTGAATTACCTGGTGTAGGTAGTGTTGGTGGTTTTGGAGGTAAAAAAGAGGTTAAAGATTTATATTTCTCTTTTACCAATTATACCAACCCAAGTACTATTTATAAGTTCAACCCAAAAGAAGGAACTTCCGAAGTATATAGAAAACCAGAAATCGATTTTAATTCTGACAATTACGAGTCTAAACAAATTTTTTACACCTCTAAGGACGGTACCAAAGTGCCTATGATTATTACTCATAAAAAAGGTATTGAACTAAATGGTAAAAATCCAACCATTCTTTATGGATATGGCGGATTCAACATTAACCTTACACCAAGTTTTAGTATCGCTAATACTATTTGGTTAGAACAAGGTGGTATTTATGCTGTTCCGAACTTACGTGGTGGAGGTGAGTATGGTAAAAAATGGCATGATGCAGGTACACAATTAAAGAAGCAAAATGTATTTGATGATTTTATAGCAGCTGCTGAATACTTAATGGAAAACAAGTATACATCAAGTGATTATTTAGCAATTAAAGGAGGGTCTAATGGAGGTTTATTAGTAGGAGCCACTATGACGCAACGTCCGGACTTAATGCAAGTGGCTTTACCTGCTGTTGGAGTTTTAGATATGCTTCGTTACCATACCTTTACTGCAGGAGCAGGGTGGGCATATGATTATGGAACTTCTGAACAATCTAAAGAAATGTTCGATTATTTAAAAGGGTATTCTCCTGTGCACAATGTAACTAAAGGAACTAAATATCCAGCAACAATGGTACTTACGGCAGACCATGATGATCGAGTTGTACCTGCACATTCGTTTAAATTCATTTCTGAATTACAAGATAAACAAGCGGGTGATTTACCTGTTTTAATACGTATTGACACCAATGCTGGTCATGGTGCTGGAAAACCAGTTGCAATGCAAATAGCTGAACATGTAGATGTTTTTGCTTTTACATTATACCATATGGGATTTGAAAAATTACCAAATAATAAGTAATGAAATATGTAAGCTACATTTGTCTATTCATAATCCTTTTTTCTTGCACTAAGGAAGAAACAAAACTTGATTGGATAACAGGCAGTTGGGAACGTACAAATAATAGTAAAGGAACCAAAACATATGAATCCTGGACTAAAAAATCCAAGGAGGAATATATTGGGTTTGGATGTACTCTTAAAGGCAATGATACCGTTTTTAAAGAAAACATCAGATTAATAAAACTTAACAATATTTGGAACCTTGAAGTCGTTGGAGTCAATGAGGCTCCAACACTTTTTAAGTTTATTTCTAACACTACTAATAGCTTTACTTGCGAAAATAAACAAAACGAATTCCCTAAAAAAATCAGTTATTCTTTAGATGGAGAACATTTAAAAGCCATCATATCTGATGATGCAAATGAAATTCCTTTTCTTTTTAAACAGAAATAGCAGATTATAACTCTACGTTATTAGCAAAGTGGAAAGTCGATGACTTTCCACTTTGCTTTTACTATCATATCGTTTACTCATTCAAGTAAGCACTTCACTCATTTAT
>Ga0209292_1007501_pt1 | contig 10333 bp, 9 predicted proteins | sample GOMGulsemesocosm_2_FD_184634 | JGI IMG/M metagenome (GOLD analysis project Ga0209292, IMG submission 184634) | Methane-oxidizing microbial communities from mesocosms in the Gulf of Mexico - GOM9C Gulf of Mexico (SPAdes) (version 2) | ecosystem: Environmental > Aquatic > Marine > Cold seeps...
GGGCAACCCGTTTAACGATCTTGTCGATGAGCAACCGCAGCAAAGTTTTGAGTATCTGCTCACGTGTATTGCCACTATGGGACTTGCTTACCTACACATGATTCATTCGCCCAGCACTCTGGTTGATGAGCAAAAACTGCGTCAGTGTTTTGCCGGTTCGACGATATTAAACGGCGGCTCGGTTAAATTCAGTGACAGCTACAGCAAAGACACCGCCGAGGCGGTGTTGCAATCAGCAGCGGCTCAATGTATTTCTTTTGGGCGGGATTTTATTGCCAACCCCGATCTGGTGGAGCGCATGCGCAACGATTGGCCGCTGGCGGCATTTGATAAGGCGAGGCTCTACGCCGCTGGTCCGCAGGGGTACTGCGACTACCCAAACTACCGTTAAGCTGGTCTGCACGCAGCGAGTGTGATCGGGATTGATAACGGGTAATATGGCGGCATTAATTAAGGTGTTGAGGTTGATTATGAAAAATACGGCGGATCGTTACGGTCTGGTTTCACGCGCACTGCATTGGTTAATGGCGCTGGCCATCATTGGCCTGCTGGCTGTCGGTCTGTGGATGGAGGGCCTTGCCGATGACGACAGCTACAAAATGACCGCTTACATGCTGCACAAGGCAACAGGCTTCTCAATGTTATTGTTGGTGGTGGTGCGCGTCGCCTGGCTGGCCTTTAGCCCAGCGCCGGTATTGCCCGCGGCGGTAAAGCCGCTGGATCAACGCCTAGCCAAGGCCAGCAAACATGTGTTGTATATGCTCATGGTTGCGATACCCTTGTCTGGCCTGTTGATGAGTAACTACTTTGGCTACCCAGTGAACTTCTACGGCTTGTTTGAGGTGCCTTTACTGGTGACTAAAAATGAAGACTTCGGCGGTGCCTTTCACGAGTTGCACGGCCTCTTTGCCTATATCCTGATGGGGGTGTTAACGCTGCACATCGCCGGTGTTATCAAGCATCGTTTCAGTGCCAACCCAGAGGAAAATGTATTGCCGCGTATGCTCGGTAAATAACCGCTAGCGCACAAAAAAGCCCGAGTTGTTCATGCAGCTCGGGCTTTTTATCGCCTATAGATAAGCGAGGGGCAGGCAATCGGCGGTTAAATTTGCTGATCCATGTCCAGCGCAGGCTGTGCGCTCTGCGCCCTGCCAACCTCTTTGGCCGGTACGCCGGCAACAATCGTGTGCGCCGCGACCGGTTTAAGTACCACACTGCCGGCGCAAACCTTGGCGCCCTCACCGACTTCAATGTTACCGAGTATTTTTGTGCCCGGCCCAATCATCACGCCTGCGCGAATCTTTGGGTGGCGATCGCCTGACTCCTTGCCCGTGCCGCCGAGGGTTACCGACTGCATGATCGACACATTGTCTTCCACCACCGCCGTTTCACCGATGACAATGCCGGTGGCGTGGTCGAGCATGATGCCCTGACCGACCTTGGCAGCAGGGTGGATGTCGACGCCAAACACCACCGATATACGATTCTGTAAAAACAGCGCTAGCTCTAGGCGGCCTTGCTTCCACAGCCAGTGAGCAACGCGATACGCCTGCAGGGCGTGATAGCCTTTAAAGAATAAAAACGGCGTCGAGTTGCTGTCGCAGGCTGAGTCGCGTTGGCGGATGGCGTCTATGTCGGCGCGCGCGGCGAGGCCGATACTGGGCTGCTGTTGCAGCGCCTGCTGGAAAACCTCGCGTATCAACATGGCCGAAGTTGCCGGGTTATCCAGCTTGCTGGCAAGGTGAAAGCTCAGGGCATCCTCAAAACTGCCGTGATTGAGGATCGTCGCGTGCAGAAAACTAGCGAGAATGGGCTCGGCACTGGCCTGAACTTGGGTCTCTTGGCGAATGGTTTGCCAGATGGTATCGATACTCATAGCGTTCATTTTGACGATGGGAGAAGCTGCATATTATCCTCTCAGAAATTTAATCTTGCCAGAAACTTTCCATGCATGAATTAAAAAAACGACGACAGCTTCAGTGGTTCTTCTTGCAGGGCAGATAGCTGCTCGCGCAAACTCAAAATATGTTCACCCCAGTAGCGCTCGGTATTAAACCAGGTGAAGGTGTGTGGAAACGCTGGGTCGCTCCAGCGCCGAGCCAGCCACGCGGCGTAGTGCATTAGCCGCAATGTGCGCAGCGGCTCGATCAGTTTTAATTCTTTGGGGTCGAACTCGTAAAACTCTTCGTAGGCCTCCAGTATCGTTTCAATTTGCATGACCTGCTGCTGACGGTCACCCGATAAGAGCATCCATAAATCCTGAATGGCGGGGCCCGTGCGAGCGTCATCAAAATCGACAAAATTGGGGGCATCGTCACGCCAGAGCATATTGCCGACGTGGCAGTCGCCGTGCAGACGAATCTGTTTGGTGGGGGTGGCGGCAAAGTGTTGCTTGAGTTGCGTGATTAAGTCTTCGCTAAGGCTCTGGTAAGAATCGCGTAAGCCTGCGGGTAAAAAATCGGAGCCGAGCAAAAAGTCAGCGCTGTCGATGGCGTACGATTGCAGCGTGACCGCCGGTCTGTGGATAAAAGGTTTACTGGCGCCGATGTTGTGCATGCGGCCCATTAAGCGGCCGATGACTTCTAGGTGGTCTAGGTTATCGAGCTCTGGTGCGCGGCCACCTTTGCGGGTGTAAAGCGCAAAGTCAAAACCGTGGCTTGCGCCGTTAGCTTGAAAATGACGCAGCGTCTCGCCCTGCTCGTTGAGCAGCGGCGTGACCACTGGCAGCTCTTGGGCGGTGAGCTCAAGGGTGAAATCGTGCTCCTCTTGAATCTGCTCACGGTTCCAGCGGTTGGGGCGGTAGAACTTGGCAATGATGGGCTGCGAGTCCTCAATGCCCACTTGGTATACGCGGTTTTCATAACTGTTTAGCGGGTAAATCCGCTGATCACTCCAGTAGCCTTGGCTTTCTATGGCATCAAGCACGGCGTCTGGGGTGAGGCTTGCGTATGGGTGGGAATCGTTAGGCAGGTCGGCCAAGGGGAGCTCGCAGTGTTGTGGTGTCGGGCGCACAGTATGAACGCAATTATAGAGTGCGCCCAGTGCTGGGGTGTTTTCAACTCGCATAAAAAAGGCCAGCAAACGCTGGCCTTTTTTATGCGAGTGATGCCTAGCGCTTTTTCAGCACCAAGCTGCCGATTGAGTAGCCGGCACCAAAGGAGCAGAGTATGCCGTGGTCGCCACTGTCGAGGTCCTGATGGTTCAGGTGAAAGGCAATGACTGAGCCAGCCGAGGCGGTATTGGCGTAGCTATCAAGTACCACGGGGGCCTCTTCTGCGGTGGCTGAGCGGCCCAGTAACTTCTTACTGATCAGCGCATTCATGTTGATGTTGGCCTGATGCAGCCACCAGCGTTGCACGTCTTCGCTGCCCAGCTCGTGGCGCGAGAGGTGTTCACTGATGTGCTCGGCGGCCATCGGGCAGACTTCTTTGAATACCTTGCGGCCCTCTTGGTGAAACAGCGAGTCCGTGGCGAAGGGGTCTTGGTCGTCGACGCGTGACAGGTAGCCGAAATTTGAGCGAATGTTGTTGGAATAGCTGGTCACCGCTTTGGTACTGAGCACATCAAAACTGTGCTCGGCTGTGCAGGTGTCGGCTTTTTCCAGGATGACCGCTGTTGCGACGTCGCCGAAAATAAAGTGGCTGTCGCGGTCTTTGTAGTTGATCTGCGGCGTCGTCAGCTCGGGGTTTATACACAGTACGGCTTTAGCGGTGCCAGCGGCGAGCATTTCATAGCCTCGGTGCAGGGCAAAGGTGGCGGCTGAGCAGGCGACCAGCATGTCAAAGCCGAAGCCTTCGATACCGAGAGCGCCCTGTACTTCGATGGCGATGGCTGGATAGGAGCGCTGGGTGTAAGCGCAACCGACGATCACGGCATCAATGTCGGCAGCTGTTTTGTTGGCGGCGCGCATGGCGTCACGGGCGGCAGCAATGGCCATTTCCGCTTGGTGTGAGAGCTCGTCATCGGCGCGTTTAGGGATGCGTGGACACATGCGGTCGATGTCGAGGATGCCGTCTTTGGTGTGAACGTAGCGGCTTTTAATGCCAGACACCTTCTCAATAAACTCAGCACTCGACAGGGCAACGGCATCGACCTCGCCCGCCTCGATGGCACTGGCGTTTTCTGCGTTGAATTTTTCGGCGTAACGGTTAAGGGAGTCGGCGAGCTCTTCGTTGCTCACGCTCTCTGCGGGAGTCCACAGGCCTGATCCGCTGATGACGACATTGTGCTGCTGCATGGTGTTCCTTAAATGACGGTGGCTGAACTACAGGGCATGTCACCAGTGAACGGGCGTCAAGCGGTAGTCTAATCGCTCAATTGTGACCCAGTGATTCTAGACCGTCTAATGGTACTGCGCTCTAATTGTGACCGATCAGTCAGTATTTGTTATTGCTGGCATTGTTAGTGGGGAGGCGAGTGCCCTGATTTTGGTGTGCGAGCGAGACTCCATACGTCTACGCGGCTGGCCCCAAGATTCATGAGCAGGGTGCTGATGGTGTTGCTGGTCGCGGTGGTGGTGACCACATCATCGACCAGCGCAATGTGTTGGCCTGCCAATAGTTCGGGGTTTAAGGCGGGGCTGCTCGGGCAGCTAAAACTGTGGCGTAGGTTGCGCAGACGTTCGGCTCGGCCAAGCCCCTGCTGCGCGTGGCTATAGTTGTGTCGTTTGAGGGGCGCTATCTGGGGGATGTTTAGTTCTCGGCTGAGTTGTTGGGTGAGCCATGCGGCTTGATTGTAACCGCGCGCGAGCTGGCGCCGCCAATGGTTGGGCACCGCCATCAGTGCGTTGGGAAGGGTTTGTGGGTGGTATTGTTGTTGGATGCGATCCAATAAACGCTGGCATAGAAGGCTGCCGTCGGCCAGTTGACGTCGATATTTAAAACGCTGGATAAACTGGCTGGCGGGGGCTTGGTAGTCGCAGGCGGTGAGGCTGCGGGTGAACGCCGGGGGCTGCTTCAGGCACTCACCGCAAAGTTGAGCGTCGGCGCTGGTGAGCGGCAGAGCGCAGCAATAACAACGCCAAGGGTGGTCTCCAAGTGTGTCATAGCACGCTTGACATAGAGGTGAATTGAGTGGCGCTGGGGCCGTGGTTGTATTCGTGGTCTTGCCGCCCAGAAGCTCGCAGGGCGCCTGACACAGGCGGCAAGTTTGCGGTGTGACGTCGTTAAAGAGTTGCTGGAGTTGATGGCTGAGTGATACCCGCATAATCGGACTAGTTAACCCTCTGCTTCATTTTTGGTTGACAGCTCTGCTTGGCTCGCTATGATGAGAGCCTGAAAATATGGCAATTTTGAGGCAGGCCAACCGGTGATGAGCAAGTTGTATCACCAGTGTAGTCGATCCGCCGCCAAGCCCTGCTACTAGGCGCTAAGCCAACCCTAGAGAGATGTATTATGACGACTGTTCGCACTGATTGGACCCGCCCAGAAATCGCCACGCTGTTTGAGCTGCCTTTTAATGACCTGATGTTTCAGGCGCAGACTGTTCACCGTCAGAACTTCAACCCGAATGAAGTTCAAATCTCTACCCTCTGCTCTATCAAAACAGGCGCCTGCCCAGAGGACTGTAAGTACTGCCCGCAGAGTGCGCGCTACGACACGGGCCTGGAGAAAGAAAAACTGATGAAAGTAGAGGCTGTGTTGGACGAAGCTCGCGCGGCTAAAGCCAATGGCGCGACACGCTTTTGCATGGGTGCCGCTTGGCGCTCACCGAAGAAAAAAGACATGCCCTACGTCACCTCGATGGTGCGTGGTGTGAAGGAATTGGGGCTAGAGGCCTGCATGACCCTTGGTATGGTGTCGGAAGGTCAGGCGGGCGAATTGGCCGAGGCTGGCTTGGACTACTATAACCATAACTTGGATACCTCGCCCGAGTACTACGGCGAGGTGATAACCACCCGCAAGTATGGCGACCGTTTAACCACTTTGGATAACGTGCGCAGCGCCGGTATGAAGGTGTGCTCGGGCGGTATTGTCGGTATGGGTGAGGGTGAGAAGGACCGTGTGGGTTTGCTGCATCAGTTGGCTACCATGCCGGTTCAGCCTGAATCCGTGCCGATTAATATGTTGGTGCGCGTTGAGGGCACGCCTTTCGCACAGGAAGAAGATCTTGATCCTCTGGATTTTATCCGCACCATCGCCGTAGCGCGCATCATCATGCCGCTGTCGCAGGTGCGCTTGTCGGCGGGTCGTGAAACCATGAGTGACGAGCTGCAGTCGATGGCCTTCTTGGCGGGCGCTAACTCTATTTTCTACGGTGAGAAATTACTGACCACGGCTAACCCAGAAGCCAACAAAGACATGCAACTGTTCAAGCGTTTGGGCATTAACCCAGAAAAACGCGAAACTGAGCACACAGAAGAAGAGCAAACCGATGCGCTGATGGCATCGATTGAAACGGCTAAGAACGACAAGTTCTTTTACGACGCGGCGCAGTAAACGCGCTCTGTTGATGGTGCGCCACTGGCGCAGCCGTCGACGTATATTGCCTTTCGACTGCTAGCCTCGAATAACGCTTCTGGTTTACCGCTATGACACACCACCGCACTGCCATGGATGAGGTATTAGCGCAGGGGTTACTTGAGCGTGAGCAGCAACACCTCTATCGCCGCCGTCGCACCCTGCAATCCCCGCAGACACCGAACATGATCGTTGACGGTCAACCCTATCTCGGCTTTTGCAGCAATGACTACCTTGGTTTGGCCAATCACCCGCTGCTGATCGATGCTGCGCAACAAGCGACGGCGACGTTTGGTACGGGCAGTGGCGCCTCGCACTTAGTCTGCGGCCACTCGAGCGAGCATCACGCCCTCGAAGAAGAGTTGGCCGCGTATACCGGCCGCGAACGCGCGCTGGTTTTTTCATCGGGTTATATGGCCAATCTTGGCACCATTAATGCATTGGTCGGCAAGGGCGACGCCGTCTTTGAGGACAAGCTCAATCATGCCTCACTGCTCGACGGCGGGCTCTTATCCGGTGCGCGCTTCCAGCGCTTCTTACACAACGACTTAAACTCGCTAGAGAAAAAAATAGTGAGCACCAACTCTCGGCGCAAGCTGGTTGTGGTCGATAGTGTGTTCAGTATGGACGGTGATTTAGCACCCTTGCCCGAATTGGCTCAGTTGGCGTCTAAGCACGGCGCTTGGTTGATGGCCGATGATGCCCATGGCTTTGGCTGCCTTGGGGCGACGGGCGCCGGCAGCGCTGAACACTTTGGCTTATCTCAGGCGGAGTTGCCCATCTTGATGGGCACCCTCGGCAAGGCGGCGGGCAGCTATGGCGCCTTTGTCGCCGGCTCCAACGAGTTGATTGAAACTCTGATTCAACAGGCGCGTCCCTATATTTACACCACCGCTATTCCCCCCGCAGTGGCGGCCACTAGTCGTGCGGCTTTGCGGGTGATGAAAGATGAGGTCTGGCGTCGAGACAACCTTAATACCTTAATCGCGCGCTTCCGCTTGGGGGCCCAGCAGCTCGGTTTACAGTTGATGCCTTCAACCACTGCCATTCAGCCGGTGCTTATTGGCAGCGCCGAAATCACTATGGCGGTGGCTGAAACACTGCGGCAAAAGGCTATTCTGGTCGGCGCGATTCGCCCGCCCACCGTGCCTGCGGGCAGCGCGCGGTTGCGCATTACACTCAGTGCAGCGCACACCGAGTCCCAAGTAGATCAACTGTTGAGTGCATTGGGCGGCTGCCGTGAACTTATGCGGAGCAAGTCAGGGGCCTCTCTGTGATTGTCAGTCAGTTTTTTCCAGCAATTGAGGAGCACGCACTGGCAGAACCACTGGTGCTGTTGCACGGTTGGGGCTGTGATAGCCGCAGCTGGGCACAACTGCTGCCACAGTTGAATCAATCCTATGACGTGCAGGTCATTGAGCTGCCAGGGTTTGCTGGCAGTGATGCTAAGGCGTCGCTTGAGGACTGGCTAGCAGCCTTGCTTGAGGTGCTGCCAGAGCGTGGTGTTTATATTGGCTGGTCGCTGGGCGGCATGCTGGCGACGCACATAGCCGCTCGCTACCCAATGCGTGTCAGTGGCCTCGTGACATTGGCCAGCAACCTATGCTTTACCGACCAGAAGGCTTGGCCCTGTGCTATGCCCACGGCCACATTTGAGCAGTTCTTGCTGGCGTTTAAAGAGTCTCCAGAGACTACGATTAAGCGCTTCGCTGGATTAATGGCGGCGGGCGATGCAGACGAAAGAGCGCTGCTCAAACGTATGCGTGGCCTGTGCAAAGACTCCTGGCTGCGAGTACAAAGCACTCAGGCTCAAGATACTCAAGCCATAGCTGTTCAAAGCCCTGCTGTGAACAGCAAAACCGCGACTAAAGCTTGGCTTATTGGACTGGAGCTGTTGGGACAGTTTGATAACCGCAGCGCCTTTGAGTCCTTGGTTCAGCCGGGGTTGCACTTATTCTCAGCGGACGATGCTTTAGTCCCCGCCAGTTGTTGTGAGTCGATGGCGCCGCTCAACGCACGTCAATTATGCGAGACGCTTGAGGGGTGCGGTCATGCATTGCACCTCTCGCAGCCTGACTTGGTGGCCGAGCGAGTGCTTACATTTTTGCAGCGTGTGGCGCACCAGGTCGATAAACGCCGAGTGGCGGAATCGTTTAGTCGCGCGGCTCCGGCTTATGATTCGGTGGCGGCGATACAGCGTCAAATTGGTGATCGGTTATTGATGGGCGTGCCGTCGGTGCCGGCTGCGAGGCTCTTGGATTTGGGCAGTGGCACAGGCCACTTTACCCCACAGCTGGCCAAACGCTGCGAGCAACAAGTGAGCCTGGATCTGGCTGAGGGCATGTTGCGCTTTGCGCGCCAGCAATTCCCAGGTATCAGTACCGGTGTTTGTGCAGACGCAGAGCAGCTGCCATTTGCCGACAACAGTTTTCATGGTCTGTTCTCATCGCTGGCAATCCAGTGGTGCGCCAATTTACCGCAGTTGTTTACTGAGCTTAAGCGGGTGATGGCGCCTGGCGCCACGTTGAATATTGCCACGCTGGGACCGCGCACATTGTATGAGTTGCGCGATGCTTGGTTGGCTGTGGATAACTATACCCACGTCAATGATTTTGCCCCGCTTACGGCGCTGAAAGGCGCGATCGATACGGCTGGATTAGCGCTGATTGACCTGCAAGAAGAAGATATTGTGCTGCGTTATCAACAGGTGCGCGAATTGACCTATGAGCTGAAAACCCTCGGTGCCCACAATATGAATCGTGGTCAGAGCAGCGGTCTCACTGGGCGGCAGCGCGTTAAGGCGTTTCGCGAAGCCTATGAAGGTTTTCGCCGTGACGAGGGTTGGCTCCCGGCAACCTACGAAGTGTTTTATTTAACTCTGCAGGCCTGACTCGCCTCCGCAAGGACTTTCCATGGCTAAGAAAACCTACTTTGTTACCGGCACCGACACGGATGCGGGTAAAACCTTGATGGCTTGTGGCCTGCTAGAAAAGGCTCGCCAGCAAGGCTTGAAAACCGTAGCGGTAAAGCCTGTGGCGGCAGGGTGTGAGCAGACCCCTGAGGGCTTGCGCAATAGTGATGCGTTGTTGTTGCAGGATGCCATGACGATGGAGCTGCCCTACGAGCAGGTTAACCCCATTGCGTTTGAGCCGCCGCTGGCGCCGCACATTGCCGCCATGCGTGAGGGTAGGAGCTTATCAGTTGAGCGCCTCGAAGGTTTTTGTCGCGGCGCAACCATACAGGCCTGCGATCTAGCCTTGATCGAAGGCGCGGGTGGTTGGCTAGTGCCACTCAATCCGCGTGAGACGCTGGCGGATCTGGCCAAGGCCGTGCAGGCGCCGGTGATTTTGGTTGTGGGCATGAAGCTGGGTTGTATTAATCATGCGCTGCTCACGGTGCAGGCGATTGCCCGAGACGGCTTGCCGTTAGCTGGCTGGGTGGCGAATAAAATAGACCCTGAGATGGGGGCTTATGATGAAAATCTCATGACACTCAAAACCCTGATCGATGCGCCGTTGTTGGGGGAGGTGCCTTTTCTGGGTGATGCTAACAAAAGCTCTGCTGCCGAATACCTCTCTGTGGATGCCTTGCTCTAGCCGTCTAATGCCTAACGAGTGCACTTGGCACCGAGCTGCCTCAAACAGCGCCTAGGCTGCGTATTCGCCCGCTTGCCTGAGTTGTTGCGACAATATTCACAGCTATCTTAGGTGTGTTTCACCTGCGTGTTCTGTCTCAGCCGTGCTGCCTAACCTCTTTATTTATATGAAGTTTTGCCCTTCTGTTTTCTTTTTAAGCGTAAACGGTATTAACAGTGGCTGAGTGCTGGCTGTTTTTTGAGCGTTTGTCGCGTAAAATAATGAATAGATACGTTTCAG
>Ga0209292_1007503_pt1 | contig 10329 bp, 4 predicted proteins | sample GOMGulsemesocosm_2_FD_184634 | JGI IMG/M metagenome (GOLD analysis project Ga0209292, IMG submission 184634) | Methane-oxidizing microbial communities from mesocosms in the Gulf of Mexico - GOM9C Gulf of Mexico (SPAdes) (version 2) | ecosystem: Environmental > Aquatic > Marine > Cold seeps...
TGAAGAAACCACAACGGGATCTCACCCTACGATTTTTAGCTGAACCACAAGATGTAAATTTTGGTGGTAAAGTCCATGGTGGCGCCGTGATGAAATGGATCGATCTCGCGGCCTACGCAACAGCGGCAGGTTGGAGCGGTCGTTACTGTATCACCGCCTACGCCGGTGGCATCCGTTTCGTGGCCCCAATCCACGTCGGTAGTCTAGTCGAAGTATCTGGTAAGGTGATATACACCGGCAGATCGTCGATGCATATCGCACTCGAAGTAAACGCCTGTGATCCTAAATCACTTAATCATCGCCTAACGACTCACTGTATCGTGATTATGGTTGCCGTTGATGAGCACGGCCAATCTATCGACGTGCCAGCTTGGGTACCAGAAACAGATGAAGATAAGAAACAACATGCAGCAGCAATCAAGCTGATGGATATGCGGACAAAAATCGGTGAAGAAATGCAGATATTTGTCGAATAGTACTGAGTCGGCTTTATCAGTGATAAAGCCGATAGTTAAATTTAGTGCTCACCGCTGCCGTCTTTAAACTCGGCGGCAATATCAATAAATTGCTGCTCACAAGCTTCAAACGCGGCAACCACTCTTGGGTCAAAGTGACTACCATCTCCTTTGAGAATGATCTCCTTAGCCTTATCGTGAGTAAATGCAGGCTTGTAGACACGCTTACTCAACAATGCATCATAGACATCCGCCAGCGCCATTAAACGTCCTGATAACGGAATCTCATCACCAATAAGCTTATTTGGATAGCCTGAGCCATCCCATTTTTCATGGTGAGTCAGTGCGATTTCACGGGCGTACCGTAAGAATGAGTTACTACCGAGCTGCTTCTCAGCCACTAACAATGCATCGTTACCAATTTGCGGATGGGTTTTCATGATATCAAATTCTTCATCGGTTAACTTGCCGGGTTTGAGTAAGATACTATCGACTATACCAACCTTACCAATATCATGCAGCGGCGCCGATTTATAATAGAGCTCAATAATTTCACTGTTTAGCGTCGCTTTAAAATCATCATGTTGTGCCAACTGTTCAGCCAATACTTTAACGTAACGCTGAGTTCGCAGAATGTGTGCTCCAGTCTCGTTGTCGCGCGTTTCAGCAAGTGATGCGAGCGCTAAGATTGAAGCGTCGCGGGTTACTTTTAACTGTGACTGATAATCGAGTAAACCATTTATCATCAAGTTAGTTCCGGTGGCCATCTGACCGAATTCATCACGACTCACTACGGGTACTTGTTGAGTAAGATCGCCATTGGCAACCGCTGCCATTACGCGAGTTTGATGAGTAAGGTAGGTTTTTAGATTGGTGGTATAGGACAAGATAATCGCGATGGCATAACTCATTAGTACGGAGATAATCACCGCAATCTCAACTAATATTTTAGCACTCGCTTCCTGACGTATCACCTCAACATTCGTATCTAGCAACCAATACAGATCTTGATTAATCACTAAAAACAACACCAAACCTAAGGCAACGAGGAGGATTATCGCCATCACGGTGAACTTATGCACAAAGGACAGAAAGCGCTGCCCTAGCACTAAGTGTTGCTCTCTCGCGATCATTTCTTTAATCGTGTTGCGCTCTGTCGCCAGCGCCAGCAACGTTGACACAAAGAGCCCCAATAACGAAATGCCAATCACCGCCTTGGTATTACTGTGCCAAGGCGCGCCAAAAACGAAGTAATTAATCAGCACCAGCCCCATCGCGGCGCTGATAAATAATGCCAGATCCATATTGAATGATATGGCGACTCGGCGTTGATAAGGTTGGGTTAACAAGGTATTGGTCAACGCGAGCCGGATTGAATACGCCAAAAACATTGGAAACATCAGGTGAACGGCGGAATATGTTTCCATGATTTTACAGACTTGATGACCATAAATGGCAAATAGCACACTCGCGAAGCCATAGTGTATTAGCACCATAAAGTGCTCACCTAACGTCATGCGGGTCGCTGTAGTTAACGACTTTTGATTTTCATCGAGTTTAGCATAGTTCATAATATTAATTTCTCAAATTCACAAAAGCTTAGCTAAAACATGACAATCATATTTTAGCCTAAGTCGTACGTCGTAAGTTAAGACCGAGACAATGCAATTAATACTTCAATACTAGCAAAAATAAAATGTTAGTGGGTTTTTATTAGCAATAAAAAAGCCGCTCGATTGAGCGGCTTGATAGTTTCATTATTTAATCTGGAATAGATTTAATAACTAGAAGGTGTAACGCGCACCGAGTGCATAACGGCTGCCGTACTGGCTGGCACGTAAGAATTGCTCTTCGTAGCGGCCGTATATCTCTTCCGTCTCATTAGTCAGGTTTACCCCTTCTAAGAATACGGTAAAGTTTTCAGTGACATCGTAGTTAACACTCGCATCAACGGTAGCGTATTCTTTAGCAAACTGTGGAGGAGACTCAGCTGACCCTTGATCTTGCCCAAGCCCAACAAGGTAAGTGTCACGCCAGTTGTAGGTCAACTTGACCGACAAACCGTCTTTTTCATAAAACGCCTGAAAGTTCATGCCATCACTTAAGCCCGGCAATACTGCTTGATGATCGTGACTGTCTGCATCATAGTCAACATCACCATTAACGATGGTGGCATTAAACGCCGCCCCATAGCCTGACTCACCAAACATATGCTGAACCGCAAACTCAAGGCCAGTTACCGAACGAGAAGTACCGTTAACAGGTTGCTGAACAGTCCATACTAACGTTGGATCATCACCATTTTGAATGATGTTATAACTACCGGTGGTGGTATTTAACGTTGCGCCGCCATTGGCCACGATTTGATCAAATATTGCCTGATCGGTAGCTTGAATACCTTCCGCTTCAAGATCAGCACGTGCTTGGTTAGCACGAGGCCCTAAATACGGGTCATTTAGGCCATCAACGGTAATGTCAGTGTATTGCGTTTCGATCCAATCGTTAACATCCTTACTAAAGTATCCTAACGAGACATAGCTTGACTCATCGTAATAATATTCGACCGACAAATCAAAATTGGTCGACTTGAACGGCTCTAGGTCGGTATTACCAGAAGTACCTGAGCGAGCACCAATCTTAGGATTAGGTGATAACGAGCGCGAGCCTAACAAATCCCCTAAGCCCGGACGACTGATGGTTTTACCAAAAGAAGCACGAACGATGACATCATCTATCACTTCTGCACTAATATCTATGCTTGGCAATAACACACTATATTCACCATAAGTAGTGTACGCCTCCTCTGTGCCCGATTGCAATGCCCATTCAGTGGCACTTAGCCAAACTATTTGCTCTTCAATCCGCTGCTCAATTGGGCTTGTAACGTCAGATTGCTCATAACGTAAGCCCATCGTGACATCAATTTCAATATCAGCGACCTCAAATAGCAATGCGGTTTGAACGTAAACACTGGTGGTTTCTTCGAGTACACTACTTTGAGAGTCATAGCCTGGCGTATCACCGCCTAATGGATTAGTATCCATGTAATCGAAATAATCAGTAACACGCGTTAATGCTTCATCAAAATCATAGTGATAATAATAGTTGGTGGTTAAATCATTGCCACCACCATCAAATTGATTGAGGAAACTACCGGTATCGCGCAAGGTAAACATACTCGCTGGGAATACATCTTGATTTCCTTGATAGCCATTAGGCCCTTGCTGATCAACGCCAGCACTCCAACCACCCATTAATTGTTCAGTACGCGCCGCGCCAAACTTCACGTTCACTAACGGGCTGTCACCATCGTTGATCCATTCACCATGCAATTGTAGTTGATCAACTTCAGCTTCGCCGTAACTGGTATCAAAACGACCAAAGGTAAAGTCAATCTCGTTGACATCGCCCTGAGCCGAGTTATCAGGCCAATAGTTAGTCTGTTGAGGAATATCACCAGTAGTGTAATCATAAGTCTTCGACACTAGGTTATTGAGACCAAAGATTAAGAACGGGTTTGAACCACTACCAGCATCGGCGCCTGGATCAGATGAGTTGGTTGAATGATGATAATCCAATGACAACGACAATGACTCTGTCGCCTGCCATTCGAAGTTTACACCGACAGATTTCGCTTCAACTAAGTTAGTATTTTTACGTGAAAACAACGAATAATCGCCGCCTGATTCATTAAACTTAATCATGGTGCCATTTTCATCAAGCTCGTATGAATTAAGGCCAGCACCGGCGTTAAACCATTGACCAAATGAGAAAGAATTATTGGCGGTTTGTGTTTCGTTGTAAGTGTAATCAAGTGTGGCAACAAAATTATCAGTTGGTGCGTATTGTAGCGTTAACTGCGCATTAGTACGTTCACGCTGGGCATCACGAATTGTGTTACCAAAACCCTGCGGTGAGTAATGATGGCAGTCCTCATCGGCAATGCTCTCATCAGTAACACAAGTGCGGTTATCAACGACGTTGTCGCCGCTTGCGCTACCCAAATCTAGGTCAGCCTTCCAACCACCGATGGCGGCATTTTGTTCTTGCCAGTCACGTTCTTGGTAAGAATAGCTAAAGCCAACACCAAAGGTATCGTCAGCGAAGGTATCACTAACAATAAACGACAATTCAGGCGTTAGGTCATCGCCTGTTTCATTTGAACGATCCGCTAATGCCTTACCGGTCACAGCAAACTGAAAGCCTTCATTATCGAAAGGTTTTACTGTTTCAATATCAACCGTCGCACCTAAGCCACCGCTCGGAAGCTCGGCTTTCGCCGTTTTTGTCACGGTCAGTGTTCTAATACCATTAGGAGACACGTTTTCTAAGTTGTAAGAGCGAGTGTAACCTGTCCCCGGCATTTGACGACCGTTAAGGGTGATGAGGTTAAAGTCTGGACCAAAACCGCGCACCGTAATCTGACTGCCTTCACCGTTAGTGCGACTGATAGAAACACCAGTGATACGCTGCAATGATTCGGCAATATTAGTATCAGGAAATTTACCCATTTCTTCAGCTGAAATAGCATCAACAACACCAGCACTAGAACGTTTAATATTCATCGATTTGTTCAAGCTGCCGCGAATACCGGTTACCTGAATTGCTTCAATTTCTTTTTCTTTAACGGCTTCTTCAGCCATTGCCGGTAGTGCTATAACGCCACTCAGTATCATCGACACTGATAAGGCGAGCCGAGACTTTTTAAAATTATTTTTCTGCATAAATCCCCCAATAGAAACTTTGTTGTTTTGGCTTATCTAAAATAAATAAACACTTAAGGAAACCAAGTCCAAGGCTAAACATTGCGATGCACAGTGACTAAATTATGCATCGCGCCGCCATTGGAAGCGCTTCCAGAATATACCGATTAATTTAACCGCAATAAAAAAAAATAGCAATAACCGTTAACATTTATTTAAAAAATAGTTCACAAATTAAGCGCTAAGTCACCGATTTAACTTGAAAAAAATAGTACAAAAAGACCTCGATTATTATCACAAAGCCACTAACTAACCGAAAATCATCCTGTTTACATTTGCAAATTTTAGTATATTCTAATTCCAAATTAATTAACAAATGCAAAAAAAATTTAACAAACACTGGAAGCGCTTCCAGAATTGCACTAGTATTTGTTTTAATCTACATCTAATTAAAAATCTAAACGTAGGGGATGTTCTACATGAAAGACAATAAAATGATATCTAAGCTTTCTCCCATCATGCTGGTGTTGGGATTAGCCGCGTGCGGAGACAATGGCTCTAGCACGTTCACCGATAAGAATGCAGTAGACACGACCGCGCCATCAACAGATTGGCGCGTCATTTGGCAAGATGAATTCGACGGCAGCGCCATCGATACTGCCAAATGGAACTTCGCTATCAACTGTGACGGTGGCGGCAATCAAGAACAACAGTGTTACACCGACAGTGCCGAAAACGCATTTGTAAAAGACGGTATTCTCAATATCGTAGCACTGCCAAATACTGATACGGCCTTATCAAAGCCTTACACCTCTGCTCGTTTAAATAGTCAGTTTAAAGGTGATTTCACCTACGGTCGCTTTGAGATCCGTGCCAAACTTCCGGCGGGTCAAGGTGCGCATCCTGCCGTTTGGATGATGCCAAGCGATGATGTATACGGCACATGGCCTCGATCGGGTGAGCTTGATATCGTTGAAACTGTAAACCTAAAGGTTGCTGGCGAAGATGGTAGTGATGAAGCGTTCATTCATGGCACGCTACATTACGGCCAAGCAAAAGGCTCTGAATCTAATCAATATTCAGGGATGTCTTACCTGCTGCCTGACGGTGCCAATCCTGCTGATGATTACCATACTTATGCTATCGAATGGCAAGAGGGTGAGATTCGTTGGTACGTCGACGATTACCTCTATCAAACCCAACGTAAATCAGAGACTTCATACAACTACAAAGGCGAGCTGTCTGAGGATTTAGTCCATAAAGGCTGGTACACCCAAGAATATAATCCGGCCACTGGCGAACTTGAAGACACTTGGAGCAATGGTCCATTCGATCAACGTTTTCATATGATTTTAAATTTAGCCGTCGGTGGCAGCTGGGCAGAAGCGGTTAATAATACCGGTGTTGATGCCTCAGCATTTGCCGATGGCAACAGTATGTTGGTTGATTTTGTTCGTATTTATCAATGTGATGTTGCTCCAAATACCGGAGAAGGTTGTGCCACGATTCGTGCCGGTTTTGATGAAGAAGCGACCGAAGAACGCCCAGACGGCGCATTAGTTATTGGTAAAGCGCCGAGTCCACCAGCGCCATACCTTGATCCGAACCTACCAGCTCCACCGTTAGTATTATTCCAAGACGAAACCATCGCTGGTTGGGCACCGTGGGATTGTTGTGGTAATTCAACACCTAGCATTGAAACCGACGATGTTGATCACGATAACGTCGTTGAATTTACCATTAACGGCGACACTGTTGTCGGCTTTTCAAGCCGCCCTGGTCACGGTGTTGAAGATGGCGAATCATTTAATGCTTCTAATATGGCAGCAACGGGTACTATAGAATTTGATCTTAAGATGACCGCATCACCAGGTGATGGCGTTGTTTGGTCATTTAAAGTGGAAAGTGATGAAGGTGACACCGGTGGTGGTAGCGCAGTCTCTGTCGACTTAGCCCAAAGTGTCGAAGGACATGCAGCGCCAATACTTAACACATGGCAACATTACACCTTTAACATGGCTACCTTGGTTGGCTTAGGTCTTGATCCAACGCGTATCGATGTGCTGATGATTTTCCCAGCATGGGGTTCAGGTGACGGCGCGACGTTCCGTATTGATAACTTCATTATTAGCAAGCCAGATTCAGGCAGCACGGTCGATTTACCAGAATTAATTGCCTTTGAAGACGCGGCAACGCACAACTGGCCAGCATGGGATTGTTGTGGCGGCTCAACACCTACGGTAGTGAATGATGATGCAGATTACGGTGAAGTGATTGAGTTTAGTATCGGCGCAGCCGATACGGTAATGGGCTTTAACGGTCGTGACGTTGATAAGGCATTCGATGCCTCATTACTTGCTACCACTGGCATGATCGAGTTTGACCTTAAACTCATCGCGTCACCGGGCGATGTACCTTGGATGTTTAAAGTTGAGGCCAATGGCGGCGGTGACGGTCAAGCATTTGAAGTGGCTTTATCGAGCAGCACCGAAGCACATAGCGCCCCTGAACTTGGCGTGTGGCAGCATTATAGCTTTAGCATCGCAGATTTCGTTGCTGCTGGGCTTGATCCAACCGCTATCGACATTCTGATGATTTTCCCTGCATGGGGACAAGGTAATGGCGCGGTTTATCGCATGGACAACGTGACCATCAGCGATCCAAACGCCACGCCGTCTACTCCTGTGGAAGCCGGAGTAGAGTTAGTGTTATTTGATAACGCGATTAACCCAGCATGGCCAGCGTGGGATTGTTGTGCGGGCTCAACCCCAGCCGTTATCGTTGATGACGCTGACCACGGTTCAGTGGTTGAGCTATCGATTGGCGCAACTGACACAGTGATGGGCTTCATGGGCCGTGATAATGGTAGCGCGTTCGATGCTTCATCAATCGACACCACGGGTAAAATAGAATTTGACCTTAAGCTAGTTGCCTCTCCTGGTGATGTGCCTTGGATGTTCAAAGTTGAAAGCAATGGCGGCGGCGTACTTCCTAACGTGATTGAAGTGTCATTAGCCACCAGCAATGAAGCACATGCAGCGCCAGAACTTGGCGTATGGCAGCACTACACCTTTGATATTGCTGACCTAACAGCAGCTGGCTTTGATCCAAGCGGCATTGACGTCATCATGATGTTCCCTGCATGGGGTCAAGGTAACGGCGCGGTTTATCGCTTAGATAACGTTCGCATCGGTAACTAAGATCTAGTTGTTATTGCAATAAAAATCGATTCAATTAACGTTGAATCGATTTTTTTCTATAAGTACCTCCAAAGAGTTAGCAAGAGGCTACCGTTCATGTCATACCCTATAAACAATATCGTCATCGTTGGCGGTGGCAGCGCTGGTTGGCTGGTCGCTAGTCGTCTGGCTGCAAAGTATCAAGCCGATGCGAATACCCATATCAATATCTGTTTAATTGAGTCCGATAAAATTAAACCGGTCGGCGTTGGCGAAGGCACTTGGCCGACGATGCGTAACACACTACGTGAAATAGGACTCAGTGAACGTGAGTTTATTACTGAGTGTGATGCGACGTTTAAACAAGGCTCGCAGTTTAATGGTTGGGTTAATGGCACCGCCAATGACACCTTCTACCACCCATTTGATTTACCCCAAGGCTTTGCAACCACCAATTTGTTGCCGCACTGGCAGGCGATTGGCCAAAGCACGCCCTTTGCCAATGCCGTTAATGCCCAACAACATTTATGTGAGATGGGACTTGCACCTAAGCAGCTGTCCACTCCTGACTATGCGTCGGTAACAAATTACGGTTATCACTTAAACGCCGGAAAATTTGCACAATTATTGCAAAAACACACCCTGTCAAAATTTTCAGTGAAGCACATTAAAGATGATGTCATTGCTATTTCCAATCGAGACAATGGCGACATCGCATCATTAATTACCGCCAATCACGGTCAGATCACGGGTGATTTATTCATTGATTGCAGCGGCTTCGCCTCAATCTTGCTCGGTAAGCACCTCAAAGTGAAGTTTATTGATCAAAGCGATATTCTATTTGCCGATAGTGCTATTGCCCTGCAAGTGCCTTACGCGGAATTAGACAGTCCAATCTCATGTGTCACCCAATCGACGGCGACAGATGCTGGCTGGATATGGGATATCGGATTATTTCACCGTCGTGGTATTGGTCATGTCTACTCGAGTAACCATATCACTGAGTCTGCTGCAGAGCAGCATCTTAGCCAATATCTTGGTGGCGTTAATCTCGATAAATTTGACCTTAAAAAATTACCATTGCGTAGTGGGCATCGCGAGAAAGTATGGCAAAAAAATTGTGTCGCCGTTGGCTTATCCGCTGGCTTTCTTGAGCCACTTGAAGCCTCAAGTTTAGTACAAGTGGAACTCGCCATCGATTGGCTCTGCGAGCAACTGCCCACCAACCGCACCACCATGGATATTATTGCCAAACGCTTCAATCAGGCCTTCGAGTACCGCTGGGCGAAAATAATCGACTTCTTAAAGCTCCACTATGTGTTGAGTCAACGGGATGACAGTGATTTTTGGCGTGACAACAAGGCAGAATCATCCATACCACAATCATTACAAGAATCATTAGCGCTGTGGCAACATCACTTTGTATGGCATAACGACAGTCTGCACAAGCATGAAATATTCGGCGCCGCCAGTTACCAATATATCTTAGCTGGCATGGGATTTAAGACCGATTCTCCGTTTGCCACCAGCGCGCAAGAGAAGCAACAAGCGATGGCGTTATTTAATAATAACCAATCGGATATTACCAAATACTTAAAACATCTACCAAAGCATCGAGACTTGCTTGCGCAACTGCGCAGCGACCGCACTTGATCAATAAATAGAGAACCCTATGAGTCATTCAGCGTTTATAGTTCAGCTAAAAAGTATCGTATTACTGTTCATTATTGCTTCTCTCACGGCTTGTGGCGGTTCTGAGGATACCACTGCGCCAGAAGTTGTCCCGATTGTTACCGACACTGATAGCGATGGTATTAACGATTCACTCGATAATTGTCCTAACACACCGAGCGGCACCACCGTTGACGCTAATGGCTGCGCGGTCGTCACCGTGACCGACAGCGATAACGACGGCGTTGAAGACTCACTAGATAACTGCCCTAACACATTAAGCGGTACCACCGTTGATGCTAATGGCTGCGCGGTCGTCAC
>Ga0209292_1007511_pt1 | contig 10321 bp, 8 predicted proteins | sample GOMGulsemesocosm_2_FD_184634 | JGI IMG/M metagenome (GOLD analysis project Ga0209292, IMG submission 184634) | Methane-oxidizing microbial communities from mesocosms in the Gulf of Mexico - GOM9C Gulf of Mexico (SPAdes) (version 2) | ecosystem: Environmental > Aquatic > Marine > Cold seeps...
CTACGCTTGAGGTATCAATGGTAACTGATATTTTACTGTTCGCTTGCTCATTTTGGTCATAACTAAAGTCGCCTTCAAATTTATTAAAACGTCCTAATAACCAGCTGTAACCAAGGTGCTGAATTTTAAACTGAATAAAGGAATGAGCTCCTTTGGTATCGATTTTATATTCGGCAGCTTGCGCCATTGAGCTAAACCCTGCCACTAATGCTAGTGTTGTGGCAATCACTGTGTTTCGTAATTTCATTTTTTAACCTTATATTCAACAATTAATACGTAAAGTATGAACTAATCTTAATTCAAACTAATCTCTAAAATAATTCCTTAACTAATCCCTTAACTCATCCCTTAACTACAGCATCCTACGCAGGGTATCGTCACCGCTAATCAAATGATGTTTTAATGCCGCCACCGCATGAACCAACACCAAGCCAATAACAGCCCAAGCAGACCAATAGTGAATAGTACCGGCGATATCTTCTTGTTGTTCAAAAATTTTACCGATAATTGGCACCTCAAACCATTCAAACAAGATCATTGGCTCACCGCTAGCAACAATAAGATAACCACTTGCCATAATAATAAAGATGAGCAAATACAAACATAAATGCGTTAAATGCGCCGCCGTAATTTCGAACTGCGACAACTGTGCTAAAGGTGCTGGCGTTGGCGTAAATATTCGAGCCATAATTCGGCTGACCATAATTACAACTAATACCAAACCAATCAGCACATGAAGTTGCGGCGCAGTTTGATACCAGTTTGAATAATAATCTAGATCTGTCATCCATAAACCCAGCCCAAATAACCCTATAATTAGCAGTGAAGCTAACCAATGGAGGATGCGATTAGCAAAACTGTATTTTTCTATTTGTGCTGTAACCATGGTGGTATCTCATCAAAAAATCTGTTGATAATCATACGCAGTATTAGCGCTTAGAACAGACCAATATTTTTATCTAATAGTTCAAGTTTTTTAATCTATTATTCATCTCAGCATAAAAAGCCAACAAAAACGATCATTCACTAAAAAAATACTAACTATTAACCAAACTTATAACGTTTTCAGGCATAATATGTTCAACCTAACCATGCATCTAAACTTTTTTAGACGATTTGGTAAATTCAGCTTATCAAGCTAGGTGCAAAAATTGGAAGCGATAGGTCTGTACTGGCCTTTAAAAATTGCGGTGTTGTTCAACCTTAACACCTAAATTGTCGTGCAAAGGTAACCCGAATTACAATGAAAATTGTCTCGCTTATTACCTTTATGATGACACCGTTTTATACAATACCAATTTGAATAAAACGGGCAGCCTTACTCTTCCAAATGACTGCATTACTATAATTAACATAATTTTAAAATTATGAATAACTGAGGAATTTGTCGTGTTAACAGCATATCGTAGCCACGTTGAAGAACGTGCAAGTCTAGGTATCGTACCTTTACCACTAAACGCAGAGCAAGTAAACGCGCTAGTAGCACTACTTAAAAACCCACCAGCGGGCGAAGAAGAGTTCATAGTTGACCTTATCACTAACCGTGTACCACCGGGTGTTGATGACGCAGCTTACGTTAAAGCAGGTTTTTTAGCAGCAATCACTACTGGTGAAGCAACATCGCCACTTATATCAGCAGAACGTGCCACACAATTGCTTGGTACTATGCAAGGTGGTTACAACATCGATCCACTAATCAACGCGTTAGATAATGACGCATTGGCATCGATTGCGGCGACTGCACTATCACACACTCTTCTTATGTTTGATGCATTCCATGATGTTGAAGAAAAAGCTAAAGCTGGCAACGCTGCGGCTCAGCAAGTAATGGATTCTTGGGCCGCTGGCGAATGGTTTACAGCTAAACCAGCTATCAGCGATAAGCTTACCCTCACTGTTTTTAAAGTGACTGGCGAAACCAATACTGATGATTTATCGCCAGCACCAGATGCTTGGTCTCGTCCTGATATTCCATTGCACGCTAAAGCGATGCTTAAAATTGAGCGTGAAGGCATTAACCCAGATGACGACGGTGAAATTGGTCCAATCAAACAAATCGAAGCGCTACAAGCTAAAGGCTTCCCACTAGCTTACGTTGGTGATGTTGTTGGTACAGGTTCTTCTCGTAAGTCTGCGACTAACTCTGTGCTTTGGTTCATGGGCGATGATATCCCTTATGTTCCTAACAAACGTGGTGGCGGCATTTGTATTGGCGCAAAAATAGCACCAATCTTCTTTAACACCATGGAAGATTCTGGCGCATTACCATTAGAATTTGATGTGTCGAATCTAAACATGGGCGATGTTATCGACGTTTACCCATATGAAGGTAAAGTAACCGCACATGGTTCTGATGACGTAATCACCGAATTCGCACTAAAAACAGAAGTATTATTTGATGAAGTTCGTGCCGGTGGCCGTATTCCATTAATCATCGGTCGAGGCTTAACTGCTCGCGCTCGTACTTCTCTTGGTCTTGGCGAAACAGATTTATTCCGTAAGCCAGTTGACATTGAAGCTAGCGACAAGGGTTTCACCCTAGGTCAGAAAATGGTTGGTAAGGCATGTGGCGTAGACGGTATCCGTCCAGGTCAATATTGTGAGCCTAAGATGACCACCGTTGGTTCTCAAGATACTACCGGCCCGATGACTCGTGATGAGCTAAAAGATCTAGCTTGTCTTGGTTTCTCTGCTGATTTAACCATGCAGTCATTTTGTCACACATCTGCTTACCCTAAGCCAGTAGATGTAAATACTCACCACACGCTGCCTGATTTCATCATGAACCGTGGCGGTGTTTCACTTCGTCCAAACGATGGTGTAATTCACTCGTGGTTAAACCGGATGTTACTGCCTGATACCGTTGGTACTGGTGGTGATTCACATACGCGTTTCCCTCTAGGTATTTCATTCCCAGCGGGTTCTGGCTTAGTAGCATTTGCTGCGGCAACAGGTGTAATGCCTCTTGATATGCCTGAATCAATTTTAGTTCGCTTTAAAGGTGAGCTACAGCCGGGTATGACATTACGTGACTTAGTAAACGCTATTCCTTACTACGCAATCCAAAAAGGTCTATTGACTGTTGAGAAAGCCGGTAAGATTAACGCATTCTCTGGTAAAATCCTTGAAATTGAAGGCCTAAGCCAGCTAAAAGTTGAGCAAGCTTTCGAACTAACGGATGCGTCTGCTGAGCGCTCTGCGGCTGGTTGTACTATCAAACTAGACAAAGAACCAATCATCGAATACCTAGAGTCTAACATCGTTATGCTTAAGTGGATGATCTCTGAAGGTTATGGCGATGTCCGTACTATCGAGCGTCGTATCGTCGCTATGCAAGAATGGATCGCGAACCCAGAGCTAATGGAAGCAGATAAAGACGCAGAATATGCTGAAATTATCGAGATTGATTTAGCTGATGTTAAAGAGCCTATCCTAGCTTGTCCAAATGACCCTGATGATGTTGAGCTACTTTCTAAGCTTGCTGGTACTAAAATCGATGAAGTATTCATCGGTTCTTGTATGACTAACATTGGTCACTTCCGCGCAGCTGGTAAGCTACTTGAAAACTACGGTGGCACATTACCGACACGTTTATGGGTAACACCACCAACGAAGATGGATGCGGCTCAGTTAACAGCTGAAGGTTACTACAGCATCTTCGGTAAAGCTGGCGCTCGTACAGAAGCTCCTGGTTGTTCTCTTTGTATGGGTAACCAAGCCCGTGTTGGTGATAAGACCACTGTTGTTTCGACCTCAACACGTAACTTCCCTAACCGTTTAGGTAATGGCGCTAACGTTTACTTATCGTCGGCAGAACTTGCTGCGGTTGCCTCAATTTTAGGTAAATTGCCTACAGTTGAAGAATACATGGAATATGCTGCACAGCTCGATACTACAGCGGCAGATACTTACCGCTACTTAAACTTCGATAAGCTGGAAGAGTATACCAAGAAAGCTGACAACGTGATTATTCAACAACCAGCTTAATCACTGGTTAATTTAATGACTATCAGACAAGAGCCTCGCATTGCGAGGCTTTTTTTGTATAATGAGCGCCTTCAAATCTTAATCATAATCATAAAATGCGCCTATTAAAATCCACTCGCCATCCAGACGCTCTAACAGCGGGCCGCTCATTTCATCGTCAAGCCACTCGCGCTATCGTACTTAATGGCACCAATATCTTAATGTTATATACCGAACGTTATCATGACTACACACTGCCTGGGGGAGGCGTTGATGAAGGCGAAGATTTAATTGAAGGTCTTATTCGTGAGCTGCAAGAAGAAACCGGTGCCAATAACATTACCAACATTTCAGCTTTTGGCCGCTATGAAGAGTTCAGACCGTGGTACAAGGAAGATTTTGATACCATGCATATGGAATCTTTTTGCTATACCTGTTCGATTGATAACAACTTAGGTGATACGGCTCTTGAAGACTACGAAGTAAGCAACGGTATGCGGCCTGTCTGGATTAACATTTATGATGCTATTCGTCATAATGAATACACTATTGAACATAGTGTTAAAAAAGGCATGTCTATAGAACGCGAGACGTTTTTGCTCAAAATTATTGCTCAAGAATTACTTTGATAATCCTTTGAAACTCAGATTTAAACTATCTAAAGCAACTCAGTCGAGTAAAGCGTTATTAAAAGCACCGTTGTTTAGCAAGTTAAAGATACTATTTTAGCTGAAGCAGAGGTGTTCATGACGCACCTGAGAGATGATGAAGCGAAATAGGCCATGACGGCCTTCATCGAAAAGCGCAACCCAAATTGAACTAACAGGCTAACCTTGGAATTAATAAGTTTAAAACACGGTTTTTAACGTTAAAACGATTTACCACTTCCTAAGACAAGGCGTGTGGCATTAATATTTTTACTTTTTCGTCATACTGCAACATTAACTGGATCGATTGGTTAGCATCGCGTCGCGATTGAGACTTGTACCAACGATCCCAGCAGCCGACATTATCCCAATTAGTGATAATGGTTCGAATGTTGGGACTATTGACATCACCATAGGATGTTCCCGAAATAAAGCCTTTGGCACCCATTACAGCAATTAAGGTTTTTTTAATCTCGGCATCGTAAGTACTTGCCATATCCTCAGCAAGAACACGCTCTATTATTACTTTTATCATTAATTACAGCTTCCTAATCCTAGTTAACCACTCTTTATACCCATAGATATACCGCATTAGTTAACACGTTGTAAAGCCGATTGCCCTGTCGGTGCACCAGAAACTTCTTCCACTTCATTTAATTGCCGCTGAACAACAAAGTAAACAGCGCAAATACTAATCAACATATGATAGGGCAAATCAAAGTAAGTTAAACCAAGAAAGGTTCCCCCGCTAGCAAAGGCAATTAGACTAACTTGTAACATTCGGCATAGTAAATCAGCCCATTGCAAATCTTGATGTTGCTTCACAAGCCGTTGTACTTTATTAGCTAAGCGCCAGGTTGAAACCCACATTGCTATAAAGATAACCAGTCCGCCCCATCCTTGATGCCCTAACACCTTAAAATATATACTATGGGCATCATGAAAATCATCAGGATCAGGGGCGTAAAGCACAAAATTCACTCGATTATATGCTCCAAAGCCGCCACCAAAAGTGCGATCTGAAGCAATATTTAAAGACATCCGCCAAGCATTAAAACGCCCCTGGATTGAAGCATCATAGGATTGTTCATCAGACTGAACAATAGTGGACATCCGAGCATGCCAAGTATCTGGCATAAAAGAGTAACCTATAGGCAATAAGATGATGATAAGCAGAGATGCAATAAGTTTTTTGTTACTTTTAAGCAAAAAGAATCCACCTACAGCGATTAAGGCGACCAACGCCCCTCGGGACTGGGTACCAAGCACACTAGCTAAACACAAAAATATACTTAGCCCAATGAATCGTTTGCCCCATTTATGCTCAATGGTACTCATCAAATAATACATAATTGGCACTATCATCAACAATGTTAACCCCAGTTCATTATTACCTTGAAAATATCCCCCAGGAGGCCCCCAAACTCGACTCCCTCCGCCAGTAGCCAAAACAAAAATACCACCTTTAACCCCATAAAAACCAATACTGGCACAAACAACCCACAAGGTTTGCTCGATCCTTTTTCGATTAGTTAACATCATATAAATCAAAAAAGTAAAAACTTGTACTTTGGCTGCTTGGGTATATAAAGGAATTGCACCAAATTCATAAGATCCAAAAATCGTTGAAATCAACATCGATAAGTTAAATAAAAGTAACCAAACTATCGGTGAACACCAATTGATGGTTTTTTTTTCTTTGCTTATGATGAAAGAAACTAAAAATGCAATTGCCACCAGTTGTGCAACAGGAAAGGTCATCATAAAGCCCCATGACAACTTATGAGGCAGCATATAACTAACCCAGCACCAAGTTAATACCCCACAAAATGGTTTTTTTAAGGTCATAATGACTAAAGCAACGATAATTATTAATAGAGCTATATCACGCATCTTGATTTACCACCCTGTGATATACACCTTCAAGTGCAGGAATAACCTGAGATGGTGAAAACTCCCGCACCATTTTATGACCTTTAGTTGCTAGCCTACAGCTAAGCTGCGGGTCGGCAATCACTAATGCTAATTTTTGTGCGATTAATTTTGGTTGCTGTGGCTCCACCAACAAGGCTTGATGACCATCTTTGACTAAGTGAGGGATCCCGCCAACATTACTACTTATCACAACAACTCCACAGGCTAGCGCTTCAATAATTGAATTTGGGGTATTGTCAACAATACTAGTATTGATCATAATGTCAGCTGACTGGTAAAGCTCGGAAATTTCTATTCGAGTTAATCGACCAGCAAAGCATATTTTATTTTCAATCATTAAATCAGCGGCTAACTGCTCAAGCGCCTCTTGCTCACTGCCACTGCCTGCAATCGTTAGTTTGGCATCAGGATGTGTTTTACAAAATAACGCAAAAGCTTTTATTGCTGTAGCATTATCATAGATCTGCTCTAAATTTCGAGTCACAACTAAATGTAATGGCCCAACAGAGAAATCAGGCTCATGATAATTAAAAATAGATAAGTCGACTATATTTGGTATTACCTGTGAATCTAACTGATATTGACTAAATATTTCACGTAAAAATTCACTAGGTACAATGATAGTGTTTACCCGGCTAAAAGCACCTTTAATATAAGGCCACGATTTTTCAAAAAAAGAGCTCGCAGCACCGCCACGATAATTCACAATTACGGGAATTTTATACCAATTAGCAATGTAGATTGCTGGCATTGCAAATAAATAAAAAGACCAGCCGGAGTTGGCCATCACATGAACAACTTGTTGCTGTTTAAGCTGTGAAAATAACCGCCAACAATAATGAAATAACCTAAAGACAGCACGTAACATAAAGATACGCCCTACCCAGCGTGGTCGATATGCAGCGTTGGTCACTATAGCTGTAACGTCATGCCCAGCCTCCTTTAATAAGCGACAGAGCTGCTGTGTTTGCATCGCCATGCCTCCACTAGGCGGCGGCGTAGGACCAATCACTGCAATTTTCATTTCAACTCACTTGCCAAAAAACGTTCAAACATCAATAGTGACCACAATGCAGCGCTATTATCTCTAGTGCCATTTGCATGTGTTTTTACCAACCATTGCAATGCTGACAGATTAAAAATACCACTGTCGATCATCACATTAGACATTAGTCCCTGCTCCACTTTATCTTTGAGAGGTCCTCGAAACCATTGGGCTAAAGGAATACTAAAACCCATTTTCTGACGATACAATACGTCCTGCGGCAAATGGGGTTCTAAGGCTTTTTTAAAGACAGCCTTACCCTGCCCTTGTGTTACACGCTCACTAGAAGGTATGTTTACTGCCCATTCTATAAATTGATGATCGAGCAATGGTACTCGAACTTCTAAGCCGTGTGCCATGCTTGCACGATCGACCTTAGTTAAAATGTCACCAACTAAATAGGTTTTCATATCGAGGTACTGCACTTGAGACAGAGGATCATCTGTTGGCGAATTTTTAGCATGATGTTTAAAAACGCTGACGCTGTTATAGCCCGCTAACGTAGCTTTAAATGAATCACTAAATAAACGCTCGCGTTCATCATTACGTAAAATTGACATGCTATTGTGATAACCCTCAACCCAATCAAAAGCCATCGATTGAAAAGTGGTTTTGGCACGTAAAAACTTAGGCGCCCAATCTAATTTAGGGTACACGGCCCCTAAAAAACCAAACACAGGCTTTCTGAAGCTCAATGGCAATATTTTTCTAAATTTTTCTTCCTTTAAATGCCATTGATAACGGCGATAGCCAGCCATTAGCTCATCGGCTCCATCCCCAGATAATGCTACGGTCACTCGCTCGCGTGCCATTTCACACAGACGGTATGTCGGTAATGCAGAGCTATCTGCGTATGGTTCATCATACAAGTTCGCCAACTTATCGATTAGCGAATAATCATCGCTGCTTATATTTTTTATTACATGCTCAGCATCGTAGCGCTGTGCTACTTGACAGGCAAAGTCAGTTTCATTAAATCCCTTGGCTTCAAAGCCTATTGAACAAGCATTGACGGGCTTATCCTGTAAAGACGACATCATTGCGACGACACCAGACGAATCAACTCCGCCAGATAAAAAAGCACCAAGAGGTACCTCGGACACTAAGCGAATATCAACTGCCTGTTTAAATTGTTCAATTAATTGGTCTTTACTACGCCCTAACGGATGAAGAGTTTGATCAAATTTGACATCCCAATATTGAATAGGATTAATATCCAATGTCCCTTTTTTAAGCAAAATGGTGTGACCAGGTTCTAGCTTTTTAACCTGCTTAAAAATTGATTTCGGCTCAGGGATATAACCAAAAGTGAAATAATCTTCGATTGCATGCGGATCTAATTCACGAGAACATTGTGGATGCTGTTTTAGTACTTTAAGCTCTGAACCGAATATAAATTGATTATTATCCAACAAAGTATAATAAAGCGGTTTAATGCCTAAACGATCTCGCGCAATAAATAAACTGTCTTTAGATTTATCCCACAGCGCAAAAACAAACATCCCTCGGAAATGTTTGACACAATCTGTCCCCCATTGCGCCCACGCGTGGATTATTGTTTCAGTATCGCTGCGAGTCTCGAATTGATGCCCAAGCGAAATTAATTGCTCAGCTAATTCTTTGAAGTTATAAATTTCACCATTAAAAACAACACCGAGATCGCCTGCAGCATTAAACATTGGTTGATGGCCACCAGCCAGATCAATAATTGACAAACGCCGATGCCCAAGCCCAATACCTGGAGCAAAGAAAAAGCCATCGTCATCCGGCCCACGATGATGCTGTGCCCCGTTCATTTTTTCTAAAATATTTCGGTTAATATCATCAACATTTTTTAAATCAAAGATTCCTGAAATCCCACACATAAAACATCCTGTTATTTGTTAATTAAACGACGGTATAGTTATTAACCATAAAATCGATACTAAATTTTTATTCAACTAGCAACCGTCCATTGCGGCCATGCTGATAACAACAATTAAAATCTTTAAGCTAAAAATCTAATGCGTTGGCATGGTTGTCGGATCATTTAACCCTGTAACAATACCGGCGCTGGCTTTATACCAATTCCATTAAAAATGGTGAACATTTTTCACGGTTAAAACAAATGATAAGGCTACCGCGTCCTGCTAGCGCCCCTTACCTACGTCCTGTAGGTAACTGCGTTGTTTATTTCATATGGAGAACAACTACATATGAAAATAAACGCCTCGCCTACATGGATGTAGGTGCTGAGGTTCAGTCTGGAACTATGAACCTGTGTTCTAATTCGTTTTTCCTCGCTACAAAATAGATCTCTTAAATAATGGAATTGGTATTAGTTCCTTAACCAGCACTCTAAGCTGGCGCAAATTATTCAAAAAAGCTCTAACTTTGTAACAGTTAAGCTTCTTTGTGAATGAATATTCAAAACCGAATACAGTAATCACCTTAATGTTCATTTGCCATTGTTAACCAATGACAATGAGTGCTTTCCCAGCCATTGCGATAATTGCTGTTGACCGTAAGATATTCCTGCTGAACCTGAGTCATGAGTAATTGATATCGCAATGATATGCACCGGTAACGATGAATTAGTTAACGCTAATACTCCTTGCAACAATCTCACCTGAGCTTGACCAGCAATAAACTTGCCATCAATGCCGTAACTGTATCGAATAAGCCGATGCTGCCCTTGAGCACTGATTAGTTGTAACTCGATGTATGAAAATTCCCCATCAGTAGTCGA
>Ga0209292_1007514_pt1 | contig 10317 bp, 13 predicted proteins | sample GOMGulsemesocosm_2_FD_184634 | JGI IMG/M metagenome (GOLD analysis project Ga0209292, IMG submission 184634) | Methane-oxidizing microbial communities from mesocosms in the Gulf of Mexico - GOM9C Gulf of Mexico (SPAdes) (version 2) | ecosystem: Environmental > Aquatic > Marine > Cold seeps...
TATGATTCTCACCATCAACACTAACGTTAACTTGTTGCTTACAATCGAAAAGCTCAACTGTTATGGGGAGCAACCAACTGTATTCGAATTTAAACTTAGTTTTATCTAATTTTAACATCTGGTTAAATTCCACTTTTTGTATTTTTCTAATTAATTTAACCGAAACCGATAGTCATCTCCATATTCCCTAAACTCCTTGATATTTGTCAACCAACGTTTTGTTATTTTTAGGCCTCCCCGAACACTCTATTATTTACCTTTAATATATTCTTCTTTTGTTATTTGATGTCCTGACAATAAAGCATCATTAAAAAGCTTATTATAAAAAGAAATAGGTTCACTTCTTTCACTTTTATTATAGAATTTCACATAAATCATTTCTGTTTCATAGTTCCAGCGATACATTACGTCTTCAAAGGGATAATCAATATAAACGTTTTGACAAGAAAATAGTGCCCCTTTATTAATACCCATATTCTTTTCTTATTGTTGAATAAACTCTTTGTATTATTATTTCCAAAATCGATGAGTACTTGTAATATTTGAAATCAATAGAAAATCGCCAGCCGAAGTAAGTTCAAAGCAGCCCTCCCTCTAATTAACCGGAAGCGCATAAAACAGAGCCTGCTCTAAATGCTTGGACAAATATTTACTGTCGCTGTTTCAAACATATTTTGCAACTCAATTGATCATCTTCATCGAATACGGTTTCTGCCACGGCATATGGAGGGCCATTACACCATGTGGGATCGCTATCATAATCAGAAATACAAATAGCAGCTATAACTCGAGTCCCCACGTCTGTGCAGTTCCAAACTTTGTCGTTACAAATAAAATCATTACCTATACAAAAATCATTTAATTTCATATAAATGCAAAGTCCTGTTTGAAATTAGTATTACGCTTATTAGTTTTGAACAAATCGGTCATTGTCATTTCAAAAAAATCCATTTATTCAATTATTAACGCTGTATTTTAAATATTATAAACGCTTCATTTCTATCTTTTCAGGTTTTGTTTGATCATTTTCCTGACCTTTTTTTAATCTTCCAGCTAACCAGCTTTCATAGCGTTGTTTGGCTCGTTCCTTAACCACAACTTGCAACATAATATCTTCGTAGGGATTACAAGTACGGCTGAGAGGATTAATGGTTAACTTATTACCTGCTCTGTTTTCGCATGAGCTTGAAAAAGGAGGATGTATTCTTTGCCACCATTCGCCGTCATAAAAGTACGATACACTCTTTTTAGAGATCTCTACAAGATCAATAAATGGGGGCTGGTCCTTAAACTTAATAAAGGCAACTAATTGCTTGTCTTGTTTCATTACTGGTGAACCTCCATAATTAGTATTAATCGCAATTAACTACGGTCTAACTAATGCATTTCATCACTTTATTTATTATAAATAACCTGAGCTTCGGATAAGACAATTTGCCCAATAACGCTATTTTAATGATTTTCGGCGTTACAAAACTCTGATCCAAACCTCAGGTTAAATATATTGTAAAATATTAATTAATATTCAATTATAAATTATTCACTAATAAAACATCTAAAAATTCTTTTGATGATACAATCTCATGGTACTTAAAAGTTCGTAGGCATGAAAGCCCTCTCAACTGGAGCAACTCTTCATTGCTAAAACTTCCATGTAACACGCTAATCGTATGAATATTATTATTAGATAAAATCGACAAATTTACTTTTACCTTCCCCATTCTGTGTGATGAAAGCAATATAATGGTACTTTTTTCTAAATCATTATTAATTAAATTAGCCATATAAAAATGAAGTTTTAATGGATGAGCCCTTCACGCTAAGTTACTTCTGATTTATAAACATTCACTAGTTAAAACGTAAGGCATGTAACTGCCAATACTGATACAGTATGCAAATTCACCTAAGCTTTATAATTAAGTTAAAACACCTTAGTAATGAACACCCTGCAATCGTTTTTTAGACCAAGCCGATTACAGGGCTGTTACAATTAAAGAGCGCTTTCTACCGCTTTTTTAATACTATTAGCTCGGCGATCTACCTCAGTTTCAGCATTGTACAAAGGCGAATGGTTAAGTATCAAAACACCTTTATTATACTCTGCAAAATTGTTTGCGTTAGACGAATCACCGTAATTTTGAATGACTATTTTCTTCAGGTCACCTTCGATAGCTTCTTTAGAAAATTCATCAGAGCACATATCTTTAAACGCATTAATTGTTGGTTGAAAGTAAACAAGAGACCACGACTGATCATACGTATGTGCATAATTTTCGACTGAAATAGTTTCCCAATTAATTTCTATTTCAAATTCAAATTTCGCAGCTTCAAAAATTTTCTTCTTTAGTGAATCTAATCTATTTTGTTCAAATTCTCTAGCAGCTCTCTTTTCTTTAAGTCCCATTTTAATTCCTTGCATGGTTTGGTTTTAAAAGATTTATGTAGAATTACAATAATTACGCAGACACTTTAACCTCATTACTTGCAACGTTTGGTACAGTAACTCCTAATGTAGGATTATGAGACATCACAGCTTTTTGAAAGCTAACATTTAAGTCGGCTAATGAGTCAATACCAAACTCTTTTAAGGCCGACATTAACTGTTCACCTTTAATGTTTTTATCACGTAAATCTATAACAAAACTTTGTAAGGTTTGTAGCTCGGCTAAAATCTTACTAACTTCTTTTGTTAATGGTGCTTGTGCCTCTTTTAATTCTTGATAGGAAGTTTCGCGTGAACTATCTGACTGAGAGTAAAGTGCTACTTTGTCGTCAAAAACTATTTGTAACTCACTTTTATATTCTACTAATTTGTTGTTAATGTCAGTTACTGCGGTTTCTTTACTTTTTTCGAAGCTGGCTTGTACTTCTTCAATACGTTTGAAGGTTTTCTCTAATCTGTCTTCATAATCCTTAAAGTCTTCAACAACTTTCCATAAATCCGCAACCGATTTTTGTGGATAATCCGCTTCTTCAATCATGCCAAATATTTCTATTCTAATAGCATTTACCGCCAACATCGCTGGTTTTATTGCTGCAATAGCGAATACACCTATAACAGCATATAATTGGTACTCTGGTGTAACACCTGAAATGTTCCCTGTAACAAAATATACAATAACAGCATTAACAAGGTGAGAAACAATGGCAATAACACCTGCTTTAATTCGTATTTTTTTAACGCGAGCGAGGTCATTGGTTAAATCAATGTTGTTGGGTTTTTGTGGGTGTGTGGTTCGTCGCTCAAGCATGGTTTGAGCATTACGTGCCATAAAATAAGTACTGCCAACCAATAAACTAATGGTAGATACGTACCAAAGGTAAAGCGTGGCTGACACCCATACATGGAATTCATATTCGGTCACCCCATATTGTGCGGCAAACCATTTAATAATCATTACCAATAATAGGCTGCCGATGATCCAACCAAGCCATTCTCTCAAACTTTGTTTATAAAATTCGCGTTTAGTTTCGCCAAAAATATCATTCATAAAATTCCTTTCTTATTGTTGGTGTTAAAAACCTGAAGTCAGGTCTATACTACTTTTTTAGTTAACAGTCATATTTGAAGAAACACTTCTACTGTCAGACTGAATTCGTATTAAATCTACTTAAATAATGTCATATAGGCTAAACATAGCGATTAAAAACTTAGTAACCAATTTACGGCTTTAATCATAAAACCAAAACTTGCAGCAAACATAAAAGTAAAAGCATAAATAATACCTATTGCCCCTGCAGATGAAGATTCTTCTTTGTACACTAATATTTTCGAGCCTAGTCCAGCCAATATATAAAAATTAATTATTAAACTTAAAACATATTGGTCGCTCAGCAGAGGTAGTATTCCTGCTGCTATGCTAAACAACATCAAAAGATCCGTTGTGTTAATTTTTTTGGTTGGATACTTTATTTCGTATAAACGAAAAGAGAATAAAAACGCCATTGACAATAAAAAGTAAAATGAAGATGAAAAACTGGGAAAAAGTGACTCTACTGTCCAATCTGTAGAAACAAAAAATCCTTCCTTCATAGGAATATCAGTTACGGGTTCTGTTGAATAAATAGCAGTTTGTGGGTAAAAATAATTTGATAAATATTCCCAAAGACACAATCCCCCATAGCCAATGCTAAAAAGAATTAACCACGAAACCATTGATAAATAGATATCTTTAACAGGTAAGCTGTATCTAGCTTTTTTTTCAAAATACTTAGCTAATAATCCCCCGAAAATACTGATGCTACACAATAAAGGTAATGCATCCCAAAACCTATCTACATAGAAATAGATAAAACAAGGCGCTGAAACCAATAAAAAAAATCCAAAGTTAATCTCTTCTTTGCTTCGTTCTTTTTTACTAAACATCACTTTATAAATAACTAGAGGTTGAGCACAAATCAGTATAATACAGAGGGTAAAAAGGGGCATTCACATAAATCCTTTTATGAGGTAATTTAATAACTTTTTATTCTCTTATTTTAACTTCGGGACCCCGTATTATCAATAGCTATTTTTGATAGCGTTAGTCTAATGTAATCCCTGACTCTTTGATGAAAATTTTGTTTAGTTATTAATTTGACTTTACACGATGATATCACACATAGTTTTTAGAGGCAGAAAATAGAGTTTTTTTATAAAATATTGGGGGTTCATGGAACATCCTAACGCCGAGATAAGGGGCTAAAGATATTTAAACGAAAAATCATTCACTTCTTACTGACAGAATAAGGTCTTTTAATTCTTCAGCCTTTAGATAAAACACATGACATTTACTAACTTTTTTAGTCCATTTAAATGGCATTAAACGTTCACCATAATATGCACCAGCTAATTGTCCATATATAGCTCCTGTTGTATCAGCATCTTCACCTAAATTAACTGCTTTAAGCGCCCCTGATTCAAAGTCATCCGTTAGATAAAATGCCCACAAGACGGCTTCTAAGCTATGCATAACGTAACCACTAGCTCTAATTTCTGACGCTTCTTTGTTTTTATACTCTGCATGAATAATTAAGTCTGTTATAGATTGGCATAGTGGGTTTTCATCCCAAAAGTTTTCAATTGGGCTATAAATACCGTCAAGTAATTTCTCTTTACTAACGCCATGCAGTGCACCCCATAGCAAACCACTAAAGTATCGACAAGCATCAACAGCTTCCGTTGCACCGTGAGTAGTAACTGAGCTAAGTGCAGCAAACTTAACTGCATCTTCAAAACTATCATAATATCTAATAGGAATAGGGGCTAATCGCATAAGAGAACCATTTCCTGCCGACATTGGAGCTGTGTCACCAGATTTAGGAACACCTGTCTTTTGATAGCGCTGTAATGCAGCTTGTACTGTATTACCAATATCAAAGCATTTACCGTTTACACTAAAAACCCCATCTTGCCACCAACGACAATAAAGGGTCATCTGATCATCAAGATCACATTTTTTGGTACGAACTAGGCTGTGCGCTAAGCAATACATCATGCTGGTATCGTCTGTCCACTGCCCCGCTTTTAAATCAAAAGGGCCTCCTCCAACAATATCAGTAATTGGGTTAAATGAGCCTGGGGCCATAAACTCCAAAGTTGTTCCTAATGCATCTCCCATAGCCAGACCTAATAATGCCCCTCTAAAACGGTTAATGTCATCTTCACAGTCAACACTTATTCGCTGATAATATTCTTTACATTGAGCGTCACTCGGTTCAGGGATTGCTGTACGGTAGACAAAGTATGACGACATCCACTGCGTTTTATGCGGCAGTCTTGATCCACTTAATTGATTAGTCATAAATGGGAAGCGTAAATCGTTGGAAATTCGTTCTTTTTCAATTATCATATCAATAATGGGCTGTGAAGTGATTAGCTTTCCATCGTCATCATAAAACTTTTTTTGATTCCTCATATTTTAAATCTCTTCCAATTCAATTAAATTAAATTAAATTTTTACCAATAGATATTCTCTCACGTGCGATTACTCTAAATTTAGTGCCCGGTCTGAATAATACTTCTTCTTCAGAACCTTTGACTGAAACATCTTCAATCATAACTCCTGACTTAGATTTAATATCAATAGTAGTATTTCCGCAGAGGTATTTTTTCGCTCTACGTTTCTGAAATACCTCGGCAAACTTGATCGACTTTTTTTAATAGATATGGATTACGATGTTTTCCATACATATTGGCTATGTGTAACATTGCTAAGGATTGTTCAATACCCACCGACGTTACAAAAAGTGCTTTTTGGCTATCGCCACGTAATAATGCATAGCTATCAGAAATACTCGCAAAAGAACGTTTTGCTACCCCTACGATTGGTATTTTTTGCTCTAAAACATCATATAAGTACTTTCCTAAACCGGGTTTTTCTTTACCGTCTAAAAAAACATAACCATCAACAACAATACAGCTTGGCGGCTGCTCTAATTTATCAAGTAATTTTAAAATACATGGCAACTCTCTTTTATAGAAAGCTCCCGTTTCATATTCACATATATCATTTACTTGAGTGACAACTACATTAGTCGCCTCACTGTCTTCCCAATCATTAAAAAGCACGCCTGCTACGGTTGCACTCGTTTCTTGATAATCAACATCTACCGCTAAAATCATTTTATCATTCTCTACAATACTTTTTCATTATTAAGCCTAACCTCACAAATTGGATTATTAATTTTAAATTGTTGAAGTATTAATGGTAAGTTTTCGAGTATTTCAGATCTTTTATCTCTCACTACTAATTTTGATAAAGACCTGTCTTCTATTATATTTTTTATAAAGCTTAGTTGCAGATCAGTATGAGATATAATTATGCTTTCAGTATTTTCAAGCCCATTCTGATCCCAAATAACTTTAACGAGTTCTTCACTAATACCAGAACCGTGTAAAAGAAGAGTTGACGCTATATTCAATTTTTTAATTTTATCTAAAGTATCAGGTACTTCAAGACCAATTAAGTATTCATCTTTATTTATTTCATTAAAAAAGTCGCCTACAACTTCTAAAGTACATAACCTCTGTTCTATGTACCCGAATTTCACATTAAACACCTTAAATTTATTCAATTGGTACTCTTTAACAAATCCTTGCCTATCAAATATTACTTCTTCAGCTAAGGTATCATCCATTAGTTCAATAGAGCCAAGAACCCCATCCCCAAAAAAACAGATGGTTTGTCCTACCCAACCATTTAAAAAATCTGACTCTTCATGACAAATCCCATCATCAATGTCATAACCTATACCCGTAAATGGTTGCCCGTTAAAATAAGCTTGTTGATGCTCTCCATCGCCATCAAGTTCATTTAAGTCAATACGCAAAATATCAGTATTATTGTCTAACCACTTACTAATATACGGTCCAATTAATTCACCTTTATGATACTCATTTACTTTCTCTACCAAAGGACCATTTAAAAAGAAAGCTATCCCTGTAAATAACACTTCTTGATAATAAAATAGTTCGTCCTGTTGCTGTAAAAGTTCAGCTTCAATTCTTAACATTAATTCGCTCGTTTTGTTATTACGTTTATAGGTGTTCGTAAAATACCTTTACAATTTTTACAAGCAACAAACTCTTTACCTTGTATTTTTGTTGTTGCCTTTGTTCGAAATTTAGTTAATTTATTCGCAGTAACTTAAATGAGTAACACTAACTGCCAATTAAAGAGCTGTTATTATTTAATGTGAAGTACTTTGCTTATTGTATTCGCATGATATTTATATTATTAATAAACTTATACCGAATCAACTTCATCGAAGGACAAGCCTTTAATGTTATGCTCTTTAACAATACTGTATAAGCTGTTCTTAGCGTCAGTCGTGTAATAAAAGAGACCGGCTTCTTTAACCCTAAAAATACTCGTATTTTTAATTTCAGCCTTTGTGAATACCATCTTTTTAAACTTTCTAATTCGGCTTGGTTTTCCGTTCCTCATATTTTGAATTGAATGCTCTTCATTAAGAGAATTTTCAAAGCCAACAACATTAAAAGCAAACCACTTTTCATCATTTAAACGGCACTCTAAAAGCTCACAATTATCGCTAAAACCATTTGTAAATAATTCTGAAAAAATAGGAGACACCACCAATGTGGATGGTCCTAACCCTGCAATATCTGGTTTTGTTATTCCTTTGTTATTTTCATCATGAATCAGCCAATCTACTCCTAAAATACTCCATTTATTTTTCATTCTGGTTGTACCGTCAAATAACAGTATTTGCCCTTCACTTAATTGCATGGTCTGTTCAAAAAGAGTCTCGTTAAGAAGAAAGAATTCGTCAGGCTCAACACTCACACTAAATACTTTATTAAAATGGCTCATATTTACTCATTACTTTTTGAAATAAGCTTATCAGTAATATGACAAAAGAATTCATTAGATACAACAAGTCAAATAATTTGTGGGTAATGTCTCCAATGCTCACAAACCAGTATAATCAGTCACACAAAATTTAGAGGGGTACTCTCCCCCTAAAATGCTAAAACCAATTTATGTGCGAACTAAACAGTGTTCACTTCAATAAACTTCAACCCAGTTAAGTTATATTTGTGAACTAGATCAAAAATCCCACCTTTTTGGTCTGTACAGAACGTAAACAGACTTGTTCCTTTGACTTTAAAAAGACCACCTTATATATTTCACATTTACTAAGTGTTAATTTTTTATATCGTCTTATCCTATTTACACAACCATTTCCCATATTTAGCTCTGAAAGCTTTTCATTTATGGCTGACCGCTCCCAGTACATTTAATTCAAACCACGCTTCTCGCCGTTTAAATTTAGAGGTAAAAATTCGCAACTATCACTTAAACCTTCTCTAAATGCATTTTCAAGGGTTCCTGGAATAACAAAATCCATGGCTCCCAAAGCTGCAATATCAGGCCTCTTAGTGGGTGTTACCTTCTACGACTAGCCAATCAACTTCAACGGTATTCCATTCCTCACCTTTCAACTTTCCATTAAAAGTATAAATATCATTTTCTGTTTATAATTTGTGGTCGCCTAGTGGAAATGAATATATAGCTTTGCTAGATGCTTCTAACGTTTCTTTTATCCATACGTTATAAACAAAGAGATTCCTTTTAGCGATACTAGCGATCTCAGATTCAGGAATAAGCTCTCTATTGGTTAAAATACGTATAGCTTCGAAGTCACACTCTTCTGATCCAGCTTGGGAGGCCCATATTTTCAAGTGAGAAGTGCACTCATGTAGAGCTTCATCGTTATATGATGCGATGATTTGTATGATTAGACTATACCGCCAATCGTGATCTGCTTTTTGTGCCGTTTGTAAAACCCTAGGCACTTCGCATTTACCAAGTGTCACAAAATACTGATAAATTGAACCAGCAATAGGCCAATTAGGGTCACACGTCCAAGAAAGAAATTCGTCCATGTATTCAATATTGTCTGGATAACCAAGTGCAATAATTTGATTGACCGCGTCTTGGTCGCTTTTATCTAATATTTTTATAGTCATTTAAAATTTAACTCCGTTTGCACTCGTTTCTTGATAATCAACATCTATCGCTAAAATCATTTTATGTCCCTATATGATTTTTTCATCATTAAATCTAATATCACATTGTGGATTTTCTACTTTTAATTTTTTGAGTACTGATGGCAGCTCAAGCAAGGCATCAGTATTTTTATTATCTATAAATAAGCTAACTAAATGAGTCCGATGAATAATAGTCTTAATTGTACTAAGACTTAATGAGGTATCAGAAATACAGATAGTGTTGGTTTCTTTTAAACCATCATTATGCATAATAGTCTCGACAAATTCATCGCTAATGCCTGAACCGAATAGATTCAGCCAAGAATTTATCTTTATTTTTTTTATTTTCTCAAGCGTATCTGGCACCTCAATATTTAATAAATATTCCTCTTTATTTACCAAATTATAAAAATCACCATTGAGTGTAACAGATCTTAACGCTTGTTCGGTATAGAGAAACTCCACATTAAAAACGTTAAACTTGTTCAGTTTATATTCTTCAATAAAGCCTTCACCATCAAATCGTACATATTCAGATAATGTATCATTCATTAATTCAATAGATTGAATATTTCCACTAGCATGAAAAACGATGTCTTGACCGATCCATCCGTTTTTATAATCAGCTTCTTCATGACAAAAGCCGCCATCAATATCATAGCTTATACCGCTAAAAGGCTTACCTTCAAAAAAAGCTTGCTGGAGCTCCCCATCGCCATCAAGCTCTTCCATCTCAACCTTTAATATAGTTTTATCGTTATTTAGCCATTTACTAGTATACGGACCAATAAATTTGCCCTGCGAATACTCATACACTTTTT
>Ga0209292_1007515_pt1 | contig 10316 bp, 4 predicted proteins | sample GOMGulsemesocosm_2_FD_184634 | JGI IMG/M metagenome (GOLD analysis project Ga0209292, IMG submission 184634) | Methane-oxidizing microbial communities from mesocosms in the Gulf of Mexico - GOM9C Gulf of Mexico (SPAdes) (version 2) | ecosystem: Environmental > Aquatic > Marine > Cold seeps...
AAAAATCGCTAAAATAGCGCGGCTAAATCACTGAGTGATTTATTGTTCTTTTACATACATAATCCAAAGGTATACTTATGCATCCTATGTTAAACATTGCGATCCGTGCTGCGCGTAACGCTGGCAAAGTTATTGTTCGTGCTTTCGAAGAGCCAAACAAAATTGAAGTACAACAGAAAGGTAGCAATGACCTTGTAACAAACATAGATAAAGATGCTGAATTAGTTATTCGCGAATCTATTTTAAGATCATACCCAGATCACAGTATTGTGGGTGAAGAACTAGGTGAGCATAAAGGCACTAACCCTGATTACCAATGGATTATCGACCCAATTGACGGAACATCAAACTTCGTTAAGGGTATTCCACATTTCGCAGTTTCTATTGCACTAAAAGTTAAAGGTCGTTTAGACCAAGCCGTTATTTATGATCCAATCCGTGGTGAAGTATTTACTGGTTCTCGTGGTCAAGGTGCACAATTGAACAGTAAACGTTTACGTGTATCAAAAGCAAATGAACTTTCAGGCACAATTATAGCGACTGGCTTCCCTTGTAAACATAAACATCATTTAGAAGCTTACACTAAAAGCTTTCAAGCATTATTTACTCAAACAGCTGACATGCGTAGCTCTGGCTGTTCAGCACTAGATTTAGCTTATGTTGCTGCAGGTCGTGTTGATGCTTACTATGCTATTGGCTTAAAGCCTTGGGAAACTATCGCTGGTCAACTAATAGTTAAAGAAGCTGGCGGCTTATTAATGGACTTTGCTGGCGGTAACAACTACAACGAAAGCGGTAATTTAATATGTGGTTTCCCTAAGTTATCACAAGCAATCGTTAAAGAGATTCGTCCTCATTTAACTGATACATTATTACGTTAATTTTAATAACGTTAATCATAAAAAAGGAGCCGATGGCTCCTTTTTTGTTTTAATAGATCCTATTTGGAGTTATCTCACTTTCAGCTTCAATCTTCTAGAGTTAATACACAACAGCATTGTTACTATCCAATATAAACTACCACCACTATCACCTTTATCAGGTTCTGGTTCAGGAGTTATAACTTCTTTTTCCGATACGGTGACTTTTACAATCCCCATTGCTTGGGCGTTAAAGGCATCTTTAATTTTATAACTAATTTCATCTACTCCAGTAAAACTGCTATTTGGAATATACGTTAAGGTTTTATCTGTATTAATTGCCACATTCCCATTTTGTGCAACGGCAGATACAATGCTTAATGTATCACCTTCAGGATCATTATCATTAGCTAATACTGGAATAGTCACCGATTCTCCTTTATATGTTGTTGCAACATCATCTATTGCTAATGGGGTTTTATTAGAGACAACATCAATTGTCACCTCAGCAAAATCAGTCCCACCCTTACCATCAGAAACTGCATAAATAACCGTTTCTGTGCCAACAAATTCATCGGTAGGTTTATAATTTAATTGATTTTCAATAATTGAAACATCACCTAATACTGAATTTGCAAGGTTAATGATCAAAAGATCATTATCTCTATCGGTATCATTGGCTAATACATCTATCGAAACAGCAGTATTTACTCTTGTTTCAGTACTATCATTTTGAGCAACAGGTTGATGATTACCATCATAAATTACCGCAACTCCGCTGGGATCTACAATTGTGCCATTAACTAATTTATCAACATCATTAGGACCACCATCAGAGATTTGAATTTGCACACACCAGTAGCCTTCTATTAATCCTAATTCCCAAATTTCAGCTCCTGGAGGTGGACAATAGCCGTAATCGCCCGCAGTAGAAAATACTTGATCTGAACTAGTTAAAACATAATTCTGCCAATCGCCATTGGCTACTTGTTTACGATATAAAGCATTTGCAGGAATCGGGTTTTGTTGTGGGAATACTATTTTATAACTCTGCTCAGTGGCTGATAACCCTTCGATTATAAAGTCATAGACACCGCCCGTATTTAAAGCATCAATATCATCAACAGCACCATTTTCAACCAAAACTCCAGTTATATCATTATCAAAAGCTTTATTACCTAAACGTAAACACCCAGCAGCCTCTCCTTCAACTAAGAAATGTGTTACAGAATTTAAAGTTGAAGGTAAAATATTACATTCATCAATTGAATCTAAATAATCGACAATACCATCATTATCACTATCATTTAATCCCTCTATATTATCTGGAATACCATCAAGATCTGTATCTGAACCGCTCAAATCAACTGCACTTTGCTCTAAATTAATTGTGATCTGCTTTGTTAAAATAATTTCTTGCGAACTTAAATCAGATAAAGCTAGATTAAGCTGATAATTTCGAGTATTTAATTCGCTAGGATCAAAACTAAAAGTTAAATCAGAGTTATCAGTATCTGTTAATAACAGCTCGGTATTAGTCCAGCTGTATTGGTATTGTTGATTATGGTCTGGATGTTCAATCATCGCACTGACAACAATCATCCCATCTTCTTTATTAACAATAGCGCTTTGTACATTAGCTTGCTCTACCCTTAATTGAACCAGAGGTAACACCTCCTCTTCAGTAATGGTAACCGTATGACTTGATTGCTCACTACTATTTACACCATTACCAAATGAAATTATAACCGTCTCGTCATCTTCAACTAACTCATCTTCAAAAACATTAAATGATATTTTTCCAGTCGTACCGGATTCAATAAATAAAGTGCCATTTGCTAAATCATGATCTACATAAATTTGCGCTGTGCCTGTTACTTTATATGGAATAGCAAGAGGGTAGGTAGGAGATAAGCCATTTAGTTTCACTTCAACTGAAACAGCAAACCCTTCTATTGCATTTTGCTCTTTGGACAATGATATCAAAGGAGCAACATTCACTTTTTGACTTGTTACAGTTGTTTGATTATTTTCATCAACAGCTTGCCAAACAACAATGTTAACTCCAGGCTTAAAGAAAATATTTTTATCTTTAAGCATTACAGGCAAGGTATTGCCATTTTTATCAAGTGCCGTTGCCGTTCCCAATTCAATTTTAGTAAATATGCCTGTAGCATCAGCTTCAATATCATTTGGTTTCGTAATTACGGGTAGCTCACTATTAGGCACATTGATATCAACTAATGCCAACGCAGAGTCTTCACCGCCAAAGCCGTCTGATATTTGATATTCAATTACAGCGGAACCGTTAAAGCCTTCAATTGGCGTATAAGTCAAAATACTATCAACCCAAGTCACTAAGCCTGTTTGTGTATTTGCGCCAATTATTTTCAGGTTATCACCATCAATATCGGTATCATTACTAAGAACCATGATATTAATCGGCTGCCAATTACTTCTAGATATACTATCGTTATTGGCTAATGGTGCATCATTAACTGAGTCGACTGATATATCGACAATAATAGGTTCTGATTTTGCAGAGCCATCTTGTACTTCAAAGGTAAAACTATCACCTCCATTAAAATCTCCATTAGGTGTATATGCTAAATATGGAGGTTGACCACTAATAATGCCATTAGGAGGATTTTTAATAATTTTAAAAATTAAATCTGAGCTCTCAATATCACTGCCTGTTAATTTAAACGATATAGACTCATCTTCCTGGACTTGAATTGATTGTTCATCTCCAATCGGAATATCATTTACCGCTTTAACATCCAAATGCATAGTTACAATATCAGAGTCCAAATTGCCATCATTAACCTTAAAAGTGAAACTATCATCACCAAAAAAGTTTTCAAAAGGTGTATAAGTTAAATTTGGTATTTCACCAGTTAAAGTTCCATTTTTAGGCTGTGAAACAACTGAATAACTAATATCATCACCTTCGATATCAGTTGCTGATACAATAAAGTTCGTAATTTGGTCTTCTATGGCAAAAATAGTTTCTTCATTACCTATAGGTGCATCATTAACTTCTTCAACATTAATAATGATAGTTGCATGAATTGAATCTAAAGCACTGTCATTTACTTTAAAAGTAAAGCTATCTTCACCAAAATAATTTTTATTTGGTTGGTAAGTTATATTGGGTGCACTTCCTGTTAAAGTTCCGTTTTCAGGCTCAGAGATAAGGATATAAGTTAAGTTATCTTTATCAACATCTGTTCCTGTTAACTCAATTATTAAAGCATCATCTTCATTGGAGCTTACTGTTTGTGCTACTGCTATAGGCGCATCATTAATATTATTTATTTGAATATATACTGCAGCCGTAGACTTTCCATCTTGATCATCATTTACCTGATAGATAAAAAAGTCTTCTCCGGCATAATCTAGTTGAGGTGTATAAGTAATTTTACCGCTGGCACTTACTTCTGTAGAGCCAAACTGTGCCGCAGTAGTAACAACTACAGAGTGAAGTACCAACTGGCCATCAATATCTTGATCGTTTTCTAACACATCAACTACAACAGCCACTTCTTCATCAGTTTGTGCTTCGTCATCATTACTCAAAGGGTTATCATTAACTCTTTCTATGGTTAAGAGCACTGTGGCAATATTTGATTCTGCAGCTAAATTATCTGTTGTTTGATACGTAAAACTATCGGTACCAAAAAAATTTTCATTCGGTGTATAGGTAAATTGCAATGTCGCTGTATCTATAATAACACTGCCCTGAGTTGGCTCTTCCAATATTTTTATTGAGTCAATTGTGCCATCTACATCAACATCATTACCTATTGCATTAATAACATGTGCTATATCTTCTTTTAAAACAACAATATCATTAATTGAGGTGGGCGCATCATTAATGCCAGTGATAGTTATATTTACACTGGCTTCATTAGATAAAGCATTTTCAGTATCTTTAACAGTATATGTAAAGGTATCTAAGCCAAAGAAATCTTTATTCGGGGTATAAATTAAACTACCATTTGCTTGAATTTCAACACTACCATTTGATGACATTACAACAAGTGCAACACTTGTTATATCAATCTCACCATCAATATCCTCATCATTATCGAGCACTTTAATTCTAATGCTAGTATCTTCCTCCGTTACAACATCATCATCAAGTGTACGAGGAGAGTCATTATTACCTGAAATATTAATGCTTACTCTTGCTGTATTTGATACAGATCCATGAATATCACTAATAGTATACTCAAAAATATCACTACCAAAATAATCATCATTAACTTGATATGAAATCAATCCATTACTATTTACAGTCGCAGAGCCAAAGGCCGGTTGTGTAGTTACAACAACACTCCCGCTATTGATTTCTGCAATATTATCCACATCAGTATCATTTGCTAAAACATCGATCACGACAGTGTTATCTTCCGATATCGCTACAGTATCATTTACCGCAGTAGGAGCATCGTTAACACTATTGATTGTGATAGTAACAGGAGTTGCATTTGATACTGTACCTCTTAGGTTTGTCACCACATAACTCAAGGTATCTGAGCCAAAAAAATTATCATTTGGCGTAAAAGTAATAATTCCATTAACTGTATTAACCGTAGTTGTCCCATGAGCCGGAGGGGTAACCACAGTAACACTTGCTGGGTTTAAATCATTACCTATACCGTCATCGTTACTTAATACATCAATTAATACTTGATTATCTTCATTAACAGAAACAATATCTGTTTGTGTTTCATTATCATCATCAAGAATAAATACGGTTTGCTGCTGCAACCCACTTTCGACACCACCATTAACACTTGTGATATCAATAATTATGGATTCATCAGCTTCTTCATTGGTATCTTGAATGGCTGTAAGGTTTGTTGAACCTGTTGTTTGGCCTTGCGTAATTGTAATAGTTGAATTTGGCGTCGTATAATCAAAACCACTCGTTGCAGAACCTGAATAAGCTAAAGTTATTGTAACATCTTCAAATGAGGCCTGATTTAAGGTTGCTGTGATTTGGGTAAAGCCTGTCGCTTCCTCTATTGAGGTTGAATTTACATTTAAACTGACATTAGCAGTTTCATCATCCACTAGAGTAACCGTTTGTTGCTGTACACCACTTTCACTACCACCAACAACACTAGCAATATCGATAATAATTGTTTTATTACCCTCTATCGTTGAATTATCAATAGCTGTAATGCCTGTATCTGCATTTGCCGATAAAGCACCGGCCTTAACTGTGATTGAACTACTTGGCGTATTGTAATCTACAGAACCAGAAGTGGCCGTCCCAGAGTAAACTAAATTCACAATAACATCTGCATAAGTTTCATTACTTAAAGTAACAGTGATATTTGAAGAGCCATCAAGTTCAGATACCGTATTTGTAGCAACTGATAGGGTCACAACTGGAGCAGACTGCGCATCTGTAATAGAAACCGTCTGCTGTTTGGTAGAGCCAACAGTACCGGTAGATACCGAGTCTAAAGTTACAATGACAGTTTCATCAACTGCAGCATCATGAATGTTATCAACCCGACCAGTAATTGCTATAAGTGATGTATTATTAAATTGTGGAATTAAAATACTATCTGATTTTGTATAATCAACATCTACCGTTGCTGTACCGGAGTATGACAAACTGGCATTTATTGACTCAGGCCATTGATTATTTAGACTACCACTCAAAGTGGCTACAACATTAGATACACCACTATTCTCTAAAATAGAATTTGAAGATACACTTAGATTCACGACAGGGTAGTTTGCATAAATGACATCTGCGGTTTGACTTATAGCCGTCGTATATTGATTACTTTGAACATTAGCACCATCTTTCAATATAATATCGACCAAAATATCTGAGCCACTCGCGACATCAGTTCCACCATCAGTAATAACATAGGATGCAGAATAACTATTATTTCCCAGATCAGAAAAGTTAGTTAAATTCACGCTGTTTACCGTACCTGAAACGAGAGTTAAACCAGCCTGGTCTGCAAAAATAGAAACATTGACGCTATCACCGACCTTATGGGTAGAATTAGGTAAAGAAACACCTGCAATCAAAGGTGCAGCATTAGCCGATTGAGAATTAAAACCACATAAAAATATGATTAACAAAATCGTAAATGACAGTATTTTCATAGTTTTCACTTTAGATGAAATAGATAATTAGCTTTCGTTATTAACTTTTAAAATATAATTTTTAAGTTTACTAGCTAAATATGAGCATAAATTTAAATTATCACCTCATAACAAAGCTTTCAATCGAAAACGATAAGCTATTAAACATGCAAGAAAAGAACCAATAAAAGTAATTACGACCTATATTTCTTACCTTTGATTAATGAGTCATTGCTATCGAGGAATAAATCCCCCCATTATCTTTCATGTTATTTACAGGGCTTATTTAAAGCTATGCACTTTTTGAGAACTGAACTTCAATATTAGATGAATGAAAATCTGACACTTTTTTTGGGGATTTAACAGGTCTTTGCAGTAAATAACCTTGCATTAAATTAATCCCTAAAGACTTTAATAACAGTAACTCTTCATCTCTTTCGATGCCCTCAGCAATCACTTGAGTACCCATCTCTTTTGCTAATTCAATAATCATTTTCAAAAAAGTTTTTTTTACAAAACTCTGATCACAATGATCGATAAAGTACCTATCAATTTTAACAATATCAGGTAGTAATTCTGACCACTGCTTTAATCCTGAGTAACCTGCCCCTAAGTCATCTATCGCAATTGTAAAACCGAGCTCTCTATAATGCTGAATCGTTTTCTTAAATAAGTCATCATCTTCAACCTTTTCTTGCTCAGTGACTTCTATGATCACACTATTCGCAACTAAACCATTTTGTGCTAATAAATGTAAAGTTTCACCTTTTGGATGAAAAGGGTCTAATAAAACATTAGGACTCACATTTAACAGAAGTTTGCCTTCAAGCTTTAAATTAGCAAAGTTTACAATTGCTTTTTTACGGCATAAAAGCTCTAACTCTGATATTTTTTTCTCAGTGGATGCGAGTTTAAACAAAACCTCAGGTGATTCTAATTCGGTATTTGCAGGGCCACGGCTTAATGCTTCATATCCTAAAATAGATTTATTATTAAAATCGAAAACTGGTTGGAACACAGTTGTGATCATTTCTTTTTCAAGTATTTCAGTAAGAAAATCTGTATCAGAATTCATAAATATGTCCCTAATTTATTATATCAACGGGATTATATGAAATTTACATGACAATTTTATTGCAAAAAAAAGCGACTCTAATGAGTCGCTTATAAAAGTCTGAATAATTTAGAAATACTTACGGCATTTCATCAAATTCAGCACCTTCTTTTTCTACTTCTACCGGTATTAAGTCTTCTTTACTTACGCCTAGCGCAACCGCAACTCCACTAGCAACATATACAGAAGAATATGTACCAACAAATACACCAAATAATAATGCTGTAGCAAAACCATGAATGATTTGACCACCCCAAACAAACAAAGCGATCAATACTAGTAATGTTGTAATAGATGTAACTAAAGTACGATTCAATGTTTGTGTAAGTGAAATATCAATAATTTCTAAAGTATCATCAATACGTACTTTGCGGAAGTTTTCACGAATACGGTCTGATACAACAATCGTATCATTCAATGAATAACCTATTACCGCTAAAATTGCCGCTAATACAGTTAAATCGAATTCAAGTCCTAAAGCCGCAAACAAACCAATAGTCAAAATAACATCATGAGCAAGCGCAGCAACAGCACCAACAGCAAAGCGCCATTCAAAACGCATAGCAACATAAATCAAAATACATATAAGCGCAGTTAACATGGCTAAGCCACCCTGCTCTTTTAAGTCTTCACCAACACTCGGACCAACAAATTCGATACGACGCATTTGTGCATTTTCATCAACTAACTTCATTGCTTCCATTAATTGATTACCAATGACTTCAGCTTTAACTTCTCCGCCTCTAGGTGCTAAACGAATTAAGACTTCTGTACTTGAACCAAATAATTGTACAGATGCATCAGGAAAACCGTTTTCATTTAGTATTGAGCGTACTTTCTTAAGATCTGCCGACTGAGAGAACCCCACTTCGACTGAAGTACCTCCGGTAAAGTCTAAGCCAAGCTCTAATCCTCGACCAACAAACATCCCGATTGATACTACCATTAAGATTACTGAAAATACCATGGCGACTCTACGTTTCGCCATAAAGCCAATAGTGCCTTTAACATTTAAAATTTGCATAAGTATTCTCTCTTAAATCGACAGCGAATCTAGGCGTTTTCCACCCCAGACTAAATTAACAACAGCACGAGTACCTATAATTGCAGTAAACATCGAAGTTAAAATACCAATTGCAAGTGTTACAGCAAAGCCAGCGATAGGGCCTGTACCAACCGCAAATAAAATGACAGCTGCAATTAATGTTGTGATATTTGCATCCATAATTGTACTAAAAGCACTATTATAACCTTCATGAATCGCTTGTTGCGGACTACGTCCATCAGCTAACTCCTCACGGATACGCTCAAATATCAGTACATTTGCATCAACAGCCATACCTACAGTTAGTACGATACCGGCAATACCAGGTAAAGTTAATGCGGCATCAGGAATAAGTGACATTACAGCAAAAATTAAGACTAAGTTTACACCAAGCGCTAAATTAGCAACTAAGCCAAATGCTTTGTAATATATTGCCATAAAGATTAGAACCATCAAAAAGCCTAAAACGACAGCTTTCATACCTGATTCGATATTTTCTTTACCTAAGCTTGGACCAACAGTACGTTCTTCAACAATCTGAATCGGTGCAACTAAGGCTCCGGCACGTAATAATAAGCTTAAAGTTTGTGCTTCAGCTGGACTATCAATACCTGTAATTCGGAATGAGCGACCTAAGCGAGCTTGAATCGTTGCCACATTAATCACTTCTTCAACCTTTATAGGTGGAAGTGCTTTGCCATTTTTATCTTTTTTTCCAGAAGGTTTATATTCGATAAAAACAGTTGCCATGCGTTTGCCTTGGGCTGTTTTTGTAAAGGCTGACATTTTATTGCCTCCTTTACTGTCTAATTGAATATTTACCTGAGGACGTTGAAATTCATCAGCTCCAGACTGAGCACCGGTGATATGCGAACCACCTAAAATAATACGCTTTTTAAGCAAGACCGGATAACCTTTTTTATGCATTATAATTTCAGAACCTGGTGGTACGCGCCCAGCAGCAGCATCACGTACATCTGAATTTTCGTCGACTAAACGGAATTCTAAAATTGCAGTTGCGCCTAAAATTTCTTTTGCACGCGCTGTATCCTGAATACCCGGTAATTGTACAATAATACGTTCAGCACCTTGACGTTGTACATTCGGCTCTGCAACACCAATTTGATTAACTCGGTTACGGATAATTGTTTCATTTTGTTTGATTGCATAAGTGCGA
>Ga0209292_1007517_pt1 | contig 10315 bp, 9 predicted proteins | sample GOMGulsemesocosm_2_FD_184634 | JGI IMG/M metagenome (GOLD analysis project Ga0209292, IMG submission 184634) | Methane-oxidizing microbial communities from mesocosms in the Gulf of Mexico - GOM9C Gulf of Mexico (SPAdes) (version 2) | ecosystem: Environmental > Aquatic > Marine > Cold seeps...
CGTGCATCAACACAATGGGTTCGGCGTCACGGGGGCCTTCATCGATCATGTGGATGCGAATGTCGCCGCCATCGTAATCGGTAATGGTGGTGTAGTGCGGCTCAAAATCGTAGCCCGGCAGGTTTTCGAAACACTCATCGGGTGTGCGTAGTACTTTCATCATAGGAAACGTCTCACAAAGAACTTATTAAAGGTTGAGCGATAGCGGGCCTTGAAAACTGGAGCCGTCAGAGAAAAAACACACCTTTGCGGGGCAAGGGATATCAACAAACAAATCTTCTGTCAGGGTAACCTCTCGCACCGTCCAACCCTCAGGTAACACCCGCTCGGCAGAAGCAGAGACGGGCATACCGGGCAGATTAACAACGACGTCACCAAACATAACGACATAGTCAAAGCCATCACCACGGCTCAAAACCTCAATAGTGCGGCCTTTACTGAACATCACGCTATGGTGTTTATTTACCTCCAGAGCCAGAAGACCGTCGGTAGCATAGTCAAAACCAGCATCAACCTGTCCAGGAATAGCAACCAGGGAAAATGTTCTACCATCGACGTCCATCGTATCCAGAGGGCCGTCTACTTCTGCCATGGGTGGACGACGAAAAAATGCCGCATCGTAGCTGGCTCTCGCCGCCCCACTTTTAATAAAGCCCTCGGGTAACGTTAATGCATCGTATTCTGCTGCACTAAAAGCCTGCTGACACATCCAGACGTTACCCGTCGCCAAGTCCATGATCTCACCGTAGATGGACAGCCCGTCCAAGACCCAGTTCTGCGACCACTCTGGATTACCCATTACCGCCAGAGCGCGCTCATTAATCGTGTTTGTCATGAAAATACCCTCTCAGTTTGAGGTTCTACCCCAAACCTCAATATGGTTGGCCCGCTCAACTCGGCGCGCAGCGGTTAACGTCAGCAGATCAGCAAGTCCCAAAGGCTCAAAAAAATCAGCCATGCCCTGCTGCTCAGCTTGCGTAAGCTGACCGTAAAAATCCGTAATGCGTTGCAACATCAACAACTGGTATGGAATGACCATGCCGGTCACGGTGGTGCCGCGAAATGGGTAGTCCATCTGCCCGAGCATTTTTAAGCGCGGTTTTTCCGTCACGCATTGGCCCTCGACATCCGGATGCTCAGCCAGCCAAGTATTGATATGTGCTACGGCCTGCTTTATTTCTGGAACAAAATCACGCCCCACCAAAGCCAACAACGCTTGCAGCGTGTCTGGGATCGTATCGGCCGAAAAGTACTCCGTTTCACAGTCGCCAAACTCCGGCGTGTCGGCGTTTTCAGCGTTCATGCGCTCGATCCACCGATACAAACGCGGGGCCTGCTGCTTCATCAACAAGCCTGGGTATGGGTCGCGCGATAAATGCGCATAGAGCGGCGCGAACAGGCCATAGTCTGCGACACTTGGCTGCCCGCCCAATAAATAGGGATGCTGTTCAAAGTGATTATTAAGCAGACTGAGCAGCTCTAAGTACTGAGCTTCAATGGCTGGAATCGTGCTCTCATTAATGCCTAGCAACGGCAAGTAAGCCTGCATAGGTTTCATCACCTTGTCGGCCATCTTTTGAATCACATCAGGGCTTTGACCCGGCGCTATGTGGTCGCCAAACTCGCTGCGCAAGAAAGCTTCGTTGTAATCCAGGAAATTCCAACGGTAGTGCATGGCCACTTTGAGCAGGCCTTCGCTGCCGAACAGATCGAGTACCAATGCACTCAAACGCTGTTGGGGTGTGGTCGGGTACACAGAAAACTTTCCGGCCTTGGCCTGCTCAAAGTGATCAATGATCACCATGGTGTCTTGTAGTATCGAGCCATCTTGCAGCTGCACCACCGGCACTATGCCGCGCTGGGTTTGCGGAAAAATATTTTCTCGATAACTGGCGTGGCCCGGCATCACCTCATTAAAGGCAATGCCCTGCTTGCGCAAATAGGCTCGGGCCTTTCCCGACCAGAGGGACATAGGTGCACCGTATAGAATAATAGGCGCGTCGTTTAATTTACTCGGCGCGCCGCCAAGCATCTTCGATTCGCTCACAGGGTTACCCCTCCTCATTGATGACTTTGATCATCAACTTGCCGTGATTTTCACCCTTGAACACCATCTGCACCGCCTCGGGGAACTGCTCAATGCCCTCGAGAATATGCTCATTGAACTGAAGTTTTCCCTGCGACTGCCACGTTAAAAGGTCCACAAACGCCTCTTTCGCTCGGTGCATATAGTCACGCATTGTAAAACCTTGCATGGTCGCACTCTGGGCAATCAGCTGCATATAGTTGGCCGGGCCAACCTGCTTGTGCATGTCGCCGTACTGTGAAATAGCGCCACAAATAATGAGACGAGCATGGCGGTTCACCTGCATCAACACCGCATCCAGAATATCGCCACCGACACCGTCAAAGAACACATCAATGCCTTCAGGCGCCGCAACCTTAAGGGCGGCGTCCATGTCTTCGCTGCGGTAGTCAATCACCGCATCTACACCCAGCTCTTCTTTTAGGTAGCGGCACTTATCCGGGCCTCCGGCAATGGCCACCACGCGGCAACCCTTTAACTTGGCAATCTGGCACACCACATGCCCCACCGCCCCTGCCGCCGAAGACACCACCACCGTCTCACCGGCCTTGGGTTTGCCGATATCCAGCAAGCCAAAATAGGCGGTAAAACCCGGCATACCGAGGCCGCTCATCAAACTGCTGACCGGCGCATGGCTCACATCCACCTTGCGCAGCGCGCGACTGTTGTAGACACCGTGGGTACAAATGCCGGTAAAACCGGTACAGAAGTCGCCCACCTGGTAGTAGTCGGAGCGAGATTGCGTCACCTCACCGACACCAAAGCCGCGCATAACCGCACCCTGCTCAACCGGTTCAATATAGCTGCGCTTAGTGCTAATCCAGCCCTTCATGGCAGGATCCACCGATAGGTAGTGCATCTTCACAGCAATTTCACCGTCTTGCAGCTCAGGCAAGGCATCGTGGGTGAACGCCCAGGTATCGGCCGCAGGAATGGCTTCGGCCGGCTTGGCAAAACGTACTTGTGTGATGGTATGGCTCATGACAATTCCAAATTAGACAGTTGAGCCATTCTTATGTATTGTCAGACCTTGTGTCAATATATTTGTTAGCTATAAAGACAACTACAGACAACTACAGGAATATCACCATGACCTCTTACCTCATCATCGGCGTCGCCGTCGCCATCTACCTCTTGTTCCGGTTGTGGTATTACGGCCTAGGCCGCAAGGCCAGCCCCGAGTTGATTGAGCGCACCCTGCAAGCCCTACGCGAAGGCGGCATAGATACAAAGCGCTGTGAATATGTACGCACCCTGCTGGAGCAGGACGACGGCAAAGATCTGGTGATGGTCAATCTGCTTAATCTCAAGCAGCCGATCGCCGAGTCACGCGCCAAGTTACAGCAATATTCAAAAACTTTTCTTGGCGGCGCCCTCAAGCGTGCCACTCACCCCGTCCTACTGTCGACCGCCGCCACGGGCAATGTTGAGTCATTAAATGCCGCCGGGGGCGATGAATGGCGCAGCGCATTTATTGTGCGCTACCGCAGCCGCACCGATATGGCGAAAATCTTACTAGAGACCTTTGATAGCCCCCACCACAACCTCAAACTTGAGGCGCTGGAAAAAACCATCGGTTTCCCCGCAACGGTTTCTGGAATGGCAGGCGGTATTAAAAAACTGGTGCCACTGGTTATCGCGCTCTTTGCCGCGCTGCTGCACATCATTTTGGTGTGATTCCCTCCCCACAAGCATTCGACGTGCCTGTTACTGGCACGGTTCACACCAGAAGAAAATAATATGAAAAAAAAGCTATTAGCCATTGCGACCGTCGCTGTTTTAGCGACGGGGTTTTACGCCTATAACTACGCCCACAACTTCTTCAGTGAAGCTGGGCCCATTGCTGCAGGCATGGCCTCACACACCCTGTGCACCAACCTACTGATGCTGGGCCGCGATCAAAGCATTGTCGAAAGCCAGGATTTGTCCGCCATCCAGCAAAAACTCACCAGCTCGGTAGTGGGCGATAACAGAGTGGATACCCGCTTTAACCTCGGTCCTTTTTCGCATAACAACAGCTCTGTCTACCGCCCACACTTGGGATGCTCTATTGTGGCTGGCGCAGAGCTTGAGGCAGTGAACAGTGTGCAGCTAAACACAGCACCGGCCCGGATTGCCTCACTTGAGCAAACCTGGCCAGCGGTGAACCTCACCGCGGTTAATGTTGACTATGACCAGCTGCAACAGGCCATCAACTACGCCTTTAGCGAATCAGCCGACGACCCGGCCTTGATGAAGTCGACGCGAGCGGTATTGGTTCACCACCAAGGTGAACTGATTGCCGAGCGATACACCGCAGGCTTCACCGGCGAGCTGCCGTTGCGCGGCATGTCGATGACCAAAAGCGTGATGAGCTCACTGGTCGGCGTCCTCGTTAAACAAGGGCAACTGGACATCCACCAACCGACCGGCATCACCGCTTGGACAGACGCTGCTGATCCACGCAGCAAACTGACCACCCACCACCTACTGACCATGACCGGCGGCCTCGATTACGACGAAAAAATGGAGAGTGGCCCGACCAACATTCTCAACCGAATGCTGTTTAACAGTGCCGATGCCGTCGCGACCGCCGAAAGCGTCGGGGTGCGCGCCGAACCTGGCGAAAGCTGGGACTATCAAACGCTGCATTCTGTATTGCTGTCGAAGGTCATTCGCGACCGTATTAACGACGACCAACAATACTTTCGCTTCGCCCAGGAACAACTGCTGAATAAGGTGGGCATGGCCAATAGCTTTTTCCAAACCGACGCCACCGGCACACTGATTGGCGGCGCGCTATTTTATGGCTCTCCACGTGATTGGCTGCGCTATGGATTGCTTTATCTGCACGACGGCGTGGCCGGCATTAACGGCGGTCTGAATGGCGCTGGAGAGCGTGTACTGCCCGAAGGCTGGGTTGACTACACACGTACAGCCTCTGAAGCTTCGCTGAAAAAACGAGCTTACGGCGCCCAGTGGTGGCTCAATAATCCGGGGGCGGAACAGCTTTTTCCAGGTTTGCCCAGTGATGCCTACGCCGCGCAGGGGCACTATGGCCAATACGTAGTGGTAGTGCCTTCACTCGATCTGGTGGTGGTTCGCCTGGGTATGACCTTTGATGAAACCGCCTTTGATAAGCAGGTGTTTTTAAACCAGGTCGTCAGCGCCCTGCCCAAACAAAAAACGCCTCAATAGAGGCGTTTTAGCGTGTTATCAAAAGCAGAGAAAGCGCTTTAGAACAATTCGTAGCGAGGGCCACGCTTAGCCGGCACCTTGTACTCATCGGGCAGGTGGCACAAACGATTCATATGGGTAGTACTGCCGTCAATGTACTCCCATACCAATTGCTCACCTTCCGGCCCCCGCTCTAGGTAACGCTTAACCGCCACTGGCCCAAAACCAAAGGCGTTAAAGTTCAGCACTTTATTATTCCAGGTCATGCTTGCCGACGTTCTGCCGCAATACTCTTTACCGCCCGCCACAAACAACACCGAGCCTTCGGTATCATTGGAATTGAGCCCAATCGTGTCAGCATTGGCATTGGGGCCGCCGTCGTGAATGATGCCGGCGGCGGTGACCACCACACGCGAGCCGCACTGCTCCACCCGCTCAACGTGCCCCACGTGGCCGCCCTTAACCCCTATCCAGAGGCCGCGTATGTCATCGGCGCCTTCTGGCAAGGGTTCGGTACAACCGGCCAGAATCGGCAGAGGGAAATGCTCGTAGCCACAGCCGGGCGTATTGCCCTTAGGGATATCGATCGCCATCTTGCCAATGCCATCGAGTTCTGGCAGCTCACAGTAATTAATCGTGCTGCCATCACCTGCAAGAGTCGCAGGGTCCGTCATCAGCGCTGGACGCTCTGAGAAATACAGCTGCCAGAAAGCCAGCAGAACAATCAATGACAACACAATCAAGCTTCTCAGAAACCATCTAAACATAATTAAACACCTGCAATTTACTCTTGGCACAAGGCTTCTCTGCGAGCCTGTAATGGCCCACGCATAAGCAACACAATATATTTAGACACAAACAATGTCAAAAGTTATCAAATCGCCTCAAAAAGGTTGCCCGCGTTGTTGATTTCGCTAAAAAAGAGGCATATGGTAGGCCAATACATATTGACACCAACACTGCCAATATAAGAATTACCCAATAATAATAACCCTTGCCACTAAAAAATAGAGAGAGAGGAAACAACCATGAGCATCATCAAACCCCTCAGCGCCGCTGTCGCACTGACCATCGCGGCATCTGGCGCCAACGCGCAGATGGCCCTTGAAGAGATCATCGTCACGGCCACCAAAAAGGCCGAGAGCCTGCAAGACATTGCCGTCGCCGTTACCGCCTTCTCCAGCGGTGATATTCAAGATGCCGGCATTCAAACCGCCAGCGATGTGGCGGTACTAACCCCCAGTCTGAACATTAACAACAACATTAGCCCCTTCGCTACCCGCATGAGCATTCGCGGTATTGGTACCCCTGGCAGCTCCTTCCTTGAACCTTCCGTGGGTGTATTTGTTGATGGGGTGTATCTCAACAAAGCCGGTTTGGGTGTTTCTGATCTGGTCGACATTGAACGCATTGAAGTGCTGCAAGGGCCCCAAGGCACCCTCTACGGTAAAAACACCAACGCCGGCGCCTTAGTAGTCACCACCAAAGGCCCCAACATGGAGAGCTTTGAAGGCCACCTGCAAACCACTCTGGGCAACTACAACATGCGCAAGGCCACCTTCTCGGCCTCGGCGCCCATTGCCGACAACCTGGCTTACCGCATCTCCGGTAATACCCACACCCGCGATGGCTACCTTGCCAATAACGCCGGTGAAGACCTAAACGATGCCGACGAGTGGAACATCACCGGTAAATTGCTCTGGGAGCCGACCGAGGCGCTGGCCCTGCAGCTGACGCTCAGCGAGGTGCGCCGCGACATGAACTGCTGCTCGCCCGATTCGGTCAACAACGACCCGGTGGTTAATCAAGAAGCCATCGCTCAGGGTATTGCTGTCGACAGTAAAAATGATCCTTTCGACCATGTAACCTCGCAATCGACACCCAGCACCTTCGAGCAGGACTCAAGCACCGGATCCCTGGTGGTTACCTATGATCAAGACTGGGGTACCCTAACGTCCATCACCGGCTGGGACGAGTATGAGATCGAGCGTTTCTCCGATGCCAGCCGCGGCCCTCTGAGCATCATCACTATCGATGAGCCTGCATCCGGCGACAGCTTCTCACAGGAAATTCGCCTAGACATCGACACTGAAAACGCCGAGCACACAGTGGGTCTCTTTTATTACACACAAGAAACCAACAACGGCAAAGGTCGCACCGAAGCTTACACAGGCATTGGCTCTGACTTCTTGAACATCGGCGGTCAAATCTACGGCGCATCCTTGCCACTGCTTGCCACAGAAAACGATTTGGCTTTTCGTGACAATCGCTATGAAACCGAAAGTATGGCTGTGTTCGGGCGCAGCACCTGGCACCTCAATGATAAGTGGGATGTGACCGCAGGCCTGCGCTACAGCAGCGAGACCAAAGACGCCGACCTGTACCATGCTGGCTACTCGGAAGCCCCATTGGCTATGGACCCATCACCTCTGCCCTCCTATATTTTAGATGCATTGGAAGCGGCGCTTGGCTTAACACCGCCTACTGCATTTTTCGAACTGGCAACGGCTAATGTGGACGACTCATTCACCCGCGAAAGCAAAAATGTTGATTGGTTACTGAGCGCCAGCTACCACCTGGATGACGACACCTTGATTTATGCGTCGGCCTCTACCGGTACAAAGTCCGGCGGTTTTAATGGCAACAACGGCGCCAACGATGACCCGTCTTCGCGTGAGTATGATGATGAAGACACCATTAATTATGAGCTGGGCCTTAAAGCAACCCTGCTCGATGGAAGAGTGCGCCTAAACTCCACCGTATTTAACACGCAAATCACTGAATACCAAATCAGCGCCCAGCAGGACAGCGGACTCGGCACCTTTGTCGACAACCAGGGTGAAGTCGAAGTCATCGGCTTAGATACCCAGCTCGACGCCATGCTACTGGCTAACCTAACCCTGAGTGCCGGCGTGCAATACCTGGATAAGTACGAAGTAGTCGCCGGGCCCAATACAGGTCTAGAGCTCGCCTTCGCCGGCCAGTGGAGTGGCAGCGTATCGGCCACGGCTGTTTTCCCGCTGGATCAGGGTCAGATCTTTGTACGCGGCGACTATTCCTTTACCAGCGATCACGCCACCAATGTATCGGCCACCCCGGTTGCGTCACGAGACATTCAAAACCGAGAAACGCTCAACCTGAATGTGGGCTGGCGCGTGGATGACCACATAACCATAACCGGCTGGGCCAAGAACTTGACCGGCACTGACTACGCAGGCCAAACCCTTGATAGCTTCCCGCTTACTAACACCGACAGTTACTTTTTAGCACCGCCTCGCACCTACGGTGTAACGGCACGTTATGATTTTCACTAATAGCTAAAAACACCGCTAGACTGCGGTGTGTATGCAACCGAGCTCTCCTTGGCCCGAACTGCTCAATGCAGTTCGGGCTTTTTTATAGATTAGTTATTTATTGTTGAATTTATTATTGTTTCATTCTCAACTCTAAAACCGTTTCTTCATCGTACAAAAACCTATCCTTCGATTAGATTCAGGTTTTCAATCTAGAGAATAAAACACAACAATGGTTATGCAGGTGAACCTATGAAATTCCAACGTTTAAAACTCTGGTGCTTCAGTGCTCTCATATTCACGATCTTTTGCTGTTGGTATACCGATTTTGGTGGGCCACTCAGCGACCAGGAGATCGATGAGTACGTCAACGAACGACTGGCGGATGGTTCAGATCCAGAGATAATCCGGCGCCTAGAAGCCTTCTTTCGCAACGACAGCGGCAAGCAATTTTTGATGTTTAACAGTTTCGATTACAACGAGAATCCAGGCCTGGTGAAAGGTGCCGAACCTGGGGAGAACGCAGAGCAACTGATGGCCCGCTACATGGAGCACATGATCCCCGCGCTCTTATCAAGAGCCAGTCACCCAGTAATAACCGGTACCGCTACAGACCCAGCCATGGATGTGATCGGCATCGACAATGCCCAAGAGTGGGATGGAGGCGCAGTTTTCCGCTACCGCAGCAAACGTACGCTTATGGAGATTGTTCGCAACCCAGATTTTGGCGGTGAGCATCACTTTAAACAAGCGGCACTCACCAAAACCATCGCCTATCCAGTCGAGCCGGGTCTTTACCCAAGCGACCTTAGAATACTGTTGGCCTTGATTTTAATTGCGCTGACCGCACTGATTGACGCCCAACGGCTGTCGAGACTTAATCGATAAAACTTAGGAAAGCACGGCCGCTCTATGGGTCGGAAAAACCAGCTCAACCAAACATTCAATCGACATTAAATAACGTATAAATTAACAGGAATCACTTATGAAACCATCGACCTCTCTGCCCGTAGCCAATGTAAAGGAAAGCGTAAGCCAGGAAGAATGGCAAACTCGAGTAGATCTTGCCGCCCTCTATCGCCTTTTTTCGAATTATGGTTGGGATGATTTGGTCTTTACCCATATCACCGCCAGAGTACCTGGGTCTGACAATCATTTTCTGATCAACCCTTATGGACTGCTGTTTGATGAAGTTTGCGCCTCAAATTTGGTAAAAGTAGACATAGAAGGCAATAAAGTGATGGACGGACCCTACGACATAAACCCTGCGGGTTATGTCGTACACAGTTCTGTGCATGAAGTTCGACACGATGCAGGCTGCGTGATTCACCTCCACACAAAAGCAGGCATCGCCGTATCGGCGCAAAAGCAGGGTCTGCTGCCAATATCCCAGCAGGCGACCCTGGCGCTGGCCTCCATTGCCTATCACGACTATGAAGGCATTGCGGTCGATGAAGATGAAAAACTCACCCTGCAGCGCGACATTGGCGACAAGCGCCATTTAATTTTGCGCAATCACGGCACCTTGTGTACCGGTGAAACAGTCGCCGACGCCTTTATGGCGATGTACAACCTGGAAACCGCCTGTCAAATACAGGTGGCCGCACAGGGTAATGGTGCTGAACTCATTTCCGTCAACGAAGAGATCATTAACGATACGGGCCGCACCATTCAATTGGTTACCAAAGGCCAAATGGGCGGACTGGCTTGGCCCGCATTAATCCGCAGACTGGATAGAACGGATCCCTCTTATAAAGAATAAAGGCGTACTTGGACGGCT
>Ga0209292_1007518_pt1 | contig 10314 bp, 10 predicted proteins | sample GOMGulsemesocosm_2_FD_184634 | JGI IMG/M metagenome (GOLD analysis project Ga0209292, IMG submission 184634) | Methane-oxidizing microbial communities from mesocosms in the Gulf of Mexico - GOM9C Gulf of Mexico (SPAdes) (version 2) | ecosystem: Environmental > Aquatic > Marine > Cold seeps...
TTGACGTTTATACATATGGGTTACGCCCTAAAATCTAATAGTTCCAGGTGTCCATTGACCCCCTGAATAGCTGCCGCCTCCCTAACAGACTTTCATTCGTGACAACGTTGGGAAGGCGGCGTCCCCCCCGATGCACGATTATTTACCAGCACTCTGCTGCATTGCTCTCACGGCTTCCTCTGTGTCGATCACGTCGTTCGCTATGTAACGGAAGTTAACCAGCGCGGCGGCGTAGCCATCGCCTTCAGGCACTTTGGCACCCGCGGTGGCATCTTTGACGACGGCCACTTCAAAGCCGCGCTCTATCATCTCGCGCATATGAGCTTCCACGCACAAGTTAGCCGACATTCCCCCTAAGATGATCTTGTCGATACCGCGTTTGCGCAATTGCAGCAAGAGGTCATTGTTCTCGGGCCCATAGACCTTGTGCGGGCTGGAAATTACGGTCTTTCCATCATTGATGTAGGGCTTGTACAGAGGCAAAAAATCAGCCCCGGAGTTTTCAAATCCGGAAAGGTCCAACTGCCCCTTGCGATCGAACATGCCGATGTCGTGCATCAGCTTTTCTAGTGCCCCTTCGAACCGCCACCCCTTGTCGGTCGGGAAATAGTAGTGCGGAGAGATAAACACGGGAATGCCATGTTTCTTGGCGGCCTTGAGCAGTTTTTCGATGTTATTTACCGTGTCGTTGTCGGTGACACTCTTACCAACTACTCCCCACGTGACGCCCTTGGGACTCAAGAAGTCAATCTGCGGATCTGTAATTACCAGCGCGGTATTTCCATGTGATATTGTCATATTCGTATCAGGTAAACCCGCAGTGACGAGCGGCGTGGCCCCCAGTAGCAACATTATTCCCAGGACACGTTTGACGATAGGCTTTATTAACGATTTCATCTATATACACTCCTTTATCTATGTCGTTTGTAACGACATGATTGAAAACGTAATGATGTAAAAAATGTTCAGGTTTCCCCTGATGGTTTTACTTAACAGGATGTTCTAACGTCGAACACCCTTTAGATTATAGGTACAATAAAATCAACTTTCCAGAACGTTCAAAACAGTCACAAATTTTACAGAGCCCTGTCTCGACAACTTTCTATGCTTATAACCCCGCACTGCCATGCAGCATCTCCAATGGTCCAGTGTCTGAACGCAAAATTCGATCAGCTACGAGTGTCCGCAGTGTGTCGAGAGTAGACATTATTCTAGCCTGAAACACTCTTTTGGGCTCGTAACGATATGTGTCTAATAAAGCACAAACGTCTAAGTCATGTTGTGCCCTCAAGCGCTACAGCATGATCAATTCGAAACTACCCCAAACAGCATCGGCTTTACAATCATTCTAACTCGATTCTGCCCCAAAGCGAGTTAGAGCAGTTACTCACTTACAATATGTTCATATCTGTTTGCAATAAATTAACTTATGTGAAAAATGACAAATATCTTTCATATCCAGCTTCTCACGCGATTTTCCCTCTAAGCTTCTGGCCAATATTACTCAACCACTACAATACGCCATTTTATGAAGCGTTCAATATAAAGGGTGAAACGTCAACGCCTGTATTTGCGGAAGATTTAGGATTAGAGGTAAAAGAACCGTTTGTTATCATCCCTAAAAAACAATTCTAAATATCTGTCTTATTTCGTTTAGCGCGTTTTTTTTCTAAACGAAATACTCTGATGTAAAATTTGATTTAAAATTACAACAAAATTATTAAGAGAAAAAAATGAAAAAAATATTACTATCAGTGTTACTGATTACATTTGTTACAGGCTGTGTAACGACCAATGATAAAGGTTATGAAGTGTGGCGGTGTGGTTCTGGTGAATTTCAAAATAACTGTATCGGTGCAGTTGGAGGTTCAACATTTAGCGGCATTAAGTACGATGTGAAAACAGATATTATAACATTTGATAGTAGTTTACTCGATTCTGATTTTATCCAAATTAACGACAAAAAATGCAAAGTTTTAAATAGAGTAATCAAGGTTAGAGTTACAAGTGGTTTTGAGTTTAGAGTTAACAATAATAAATTATACAAAGATGCACATATAAAAAACGTTAGTCTTGATTGTGAAAGGTACGCTGTTAAATCATTAAAAACAAATGATGTTACTTATATAAACGGTACTGCTTACAGTTCTTTAAATGATGTTATTTATAACTACAACTCATACATAAATGAACTTGATACTATAGAGAAAAATGAATATGACTTTAGGTAAAACGAAAAGTTTAATCTTAGCAGTATCAATTATAACTTCATCAGTATTTTCATCATATGCAATTGCTGATGAAAATTGCGGTGATTATCTAGGTGCGCTTAGAAGTAATAATTTTGAAAAAGCTTATAGATCATACATGTCTGGTATTAGTGATATGGGCTTTTTAGATTCATCTGAATACAGAGCAAGGTTTATTAATTCTCCTAGTGATGGCAGTAAAAGTAGTGGTCAATGGATGATGCAACGCGCAATGAATAAGTATAATAGATCTAGCCTATCAACAAAGCTATCCAGCGTTATCAAGGTTACTATGTAGGTGGATTGCTGCCAAGACCGTGAAGTTGTTCGAGTGAAAATAACTTGGATACAACGATGGCCATACTGTTCAATATGGAAATGCGTTAAATATAACGCAGTAAAAAAGATTAAGAAATAAACTAAGCCCGCAATTAAGCAAAGGTGATAATCCTTATTTCGTATTATCACCTTTATGTTCAATCGGTTGCTCAGGTACGATCTTATCCCTAGATCTAAAAAGCCTCCGTTCGGGAGGCCAATTTCAATAAACCACTTCAGAATATTTCGTTGGAGATCATTATTACCTAAATGATATAGACTTAAAATATTGAGTATTTATCATCTAGGAGCATTACTACGAGTACGAAATATTACAATAGGAAATTTAATGAATAATTTAAAATACAAACAGTTTAAGCGATTACCATATTTGGGATTGTTAGTTATGTTATACATCGTTTTCAGCTTTTTAGTGGCTATCTCCGCATCAACAGGCTCTCTTTTTATTTTTATAGTACCTATCATAGTTATGGTTATATCTCTTATGTTCGTCATCTTGTGGCGAGTTAACTCTATAAAAGGCTCTTATGAGGCATCTAACTGGACTATACCTATTATTTATACAGTTTTAAACTTAACCATGATCGTTTTAACACAAATAGGGGTACAGGCTTCAGTACTAATTATTTTCACACTGCCAATAGCATTATATTTAGTATTTTCAAAATCAGCAGAAGACAAAGCATTGTTAAAGATTAAAAAACTGTCGTCTTAGATTATTAGTACGGATTTATTTTATGGGAGATGTAATGTGGAATTTTCTCTATTTATAGGTGTTATTTTAATTTGGTACTTGTGCTCTATCATCTTTGAGAAGATTTGAACGTTTTTACCTATCAGTAATATCGGTAATATCGGTAATATCGGTAATATCGGTAATATCGGTAATATCGGTAATATCGGTAATATCGGTAATGTAAGTTCAACTTAACATCAAGATGATAGCTAGTTTTTACCGATTACTCGCCGTTTCTCATTTTATTTTTTGTAAAAGTCGCACTGAAAGAACTATTTGTAATAATACTAAAGGAATATTTGTAAAATGAAAAAACTATTAATCGCTACTGGCCTTCTTGCTTTGACTTCTTCGCCTGCAATAGCTGAACTGTGGACAACTGAACACACTAAAGCATTGAATAACCAGTGGGTGCAAGAACAGGGTAAACAAATAAGCAAAGATGTAACCATTGAAAGTATTAATGCAAGCGTGTACTCGCAGAAAATGACTATAATATACAGATATACGACTAATTACGTGACTATGGATAGTGACATTCTGCAAGTAGAAATTGATAGTGTATCTAAAAGTTTGTGTAATACTTTCTCTAGATTGCTAAATAGAATGTCTAATTTAAAGTCACTAAAAATACAACATCAGTATTATTTAACTGACTATACAGTTACTAAAGTGTCGCATACTTGTAAATAATAATACGATAAAAAAGTTATTGGCTGGACCAAAGTATAGTTAATAATATCCAGGGACGGAAATAACAGAGAAATATAAAATAAAAAATAAAAAATCAGTATTAACCGTGTTGGCAATAGCTTCCGTTACAACATTAAGCGCTGAAATCATCCCTAGAGTCGTTGATTAAAAGGATTTTCCGCTGGTGCTATCGAAATTAAGATTTAAATTGTTGCTTCATGACATTGTTTTCATCGTTTTTCAAATAGCTGGCTGTCATAAACTCTAAATGGTAGAGCTGAAACTGCGTGGTTATGCCTTTAGTCAACATGCTCGTGACTTAACTTGATATTGTCATCTAAAGGAAAGGTAGCCTCTATAATTGTAGATTTTATTTGTTCTAAATTGTTTATAGAGCAATAGACGTGGGTTGGATATCCAATTGTATTTAGATGCTGGGGAATTTATAAATTATAATTGTTAATTATTTAATAAGATTATGACAGTTTTTTATGGTCACTTGTTTATGCTGGTGTGGCACATATATTTCAGAGTCCATTGCGCCTAGTAAAGCCCATCGAACAATGTTTCGCTCTTTTGTACTTAATTCTGGATCATTGTCCATCAATGACAATATCTTCCATGAGACTTGGTGATAAGCATCATAATTATTACTATCAATAGTTTTGCATCCTGAAATTATTGTATGTACGTTGAAATAATAGGTAATATCTTCTGCGTGAGTGCTTAATGAAAATAGAGATAGCGTAACTAATAATATTTTTTTCATGTCTGATAATCTATTTAGATAATTGCGGATAGAGTAGCATTTACCAAAATACATGTCGATTGTGGCGTGTGTGAAAACCTAACAATCGCAGCATTGAATCGCGTGCTGAGACACCAAAACTATGCGGTAATAAGTTTTGGTACTTCTCCCAACGTTTAAACCAATCGCCGCTACGTTTTACAGCCCCTTATACGGACGTTAATTTCGATTTACCCATACTTTATTTAATGTGAACTATATCCTTTGGAGCATAAACCCTAAGCCATTCCTGTCCATCAATGGCTTAGGCTTACAGCTCTAAGCCGAAACTGCCCCAAAGTGTAGACCTTTTACTCATACAAATCCTGTTAATGCAAGTTTGCCCTACGAAAATTTATCTAAAAGACTTCCTTTTAGTTAACTCACTTCACCTGTGGCGCTAGGGGCCAAAAACATCATGAAGCAAACGACTCCAAAGAGAACAAGGCGCACACAGGCGCACACAGGCGAACGATGGGGTATTCAGTGTTACGATCTTTGCAGTACTGAACATGCTGATAATGTTTAGCAAGAGCCTCAGTATCATGAGTTCTAAATTGGGTGCCATCGACTGAAAGTAGCCTCAAACCATGTATCGTTCTTATCTTCGGCGTTGGTTCAGTGCTTTGCGGTGTTAGAGAACAAGGCTTTTATGGGGCCAGCGGTTAGACGTTTTCTTGCTTGGGGAATCGCACTTGGCGCAATGGTTTCGCCGAGAGAATTAGAAAGTTTTAGGTCGAGTTTATCGAGCACATCGGTAATGGAACGATCCAGATACAGCCCAATGCCGACAATTAGCTAAACCACCAATTCAGCAGGTAGTTTACGACGTCTGATGCTTGCATTCTTCAACACTCATGGTTGTCTGTAACTGATGACTAAAGTCTAGTTTATTAGGTGCAGCTGCCACTGATGGGTTCCACCAGTGGCAGCTACTGCTGTTAGCGACTGTTGCGCCTTAGCATTAAAGGTCCATATTGAAACAGCGTGACTCACGATCTGAGTCTTTGTGGATAACCATGATCCCCAGCAGGACTGCGCCGGGAGGCCTTTCAGCAGGCTAATTTTACAACTCGGCGAAACGTTATCTGTGGCAGGTGGGTACATCGTCTTCGGAGTGAAGCGTCCACCATAGAGATACTTACTGAGAATGATGGCCGCACCAACACCATCATCCACCAACCGGTTCCACAAACGGGCAGACTCACGCCGCGTCGTGGTTTGCGCGGCGGTCGGAGTGCCAATGTTGGTTTAATTACCGTGATGAGGTTCATGAATTTAACTTCAATGTACATTTAACCAGTCACCACTGTTAATCAGAAAAGCTTGATGCGCAAGCTCGGTTATCCATTCCGCAGCCCGCAAGCTGCGGGGCTTTCCATTTTTTGGTAAATCACATTATTGCAGGCTGTATCAGTTACTGCTTGTTTGTTCAGATGCCGAGCTAATTTCCGGACGCACCGAGGCGTAAACCACTGGGCAGCACTCATAATAACCCATTCCATCAAGCCTCTGGTATTGATACAAACAAATATGATTAACAGCAACGTGGCTAGACCCCGCATAGTACAGCTTGTTCAATCGATGCCCTGAAATACGATTGAGTTTCTTCGGGTTGGGTTGATTGATGTAAGAGAACGGGTGACGATCATTGACCAGAGTGCAATTAGCGAGGGCAACAGCCCTGCACAAACTTTTGTCATAGTCAGGTTGTTTTAGTAAGCACGACTGCACGGTATCATCCAGTTTGCCTTTTCTATATTCAAAATACTTATTTTCACCCAACCCCTCCACTCCCACACGAATAAACGGAAGGATCGCACTAGCGACCCCGTCGACCGTTAACGGATCAAGTTGCTTATGGTCATCAACTTTTTCGATACCTGAATTTGCAGGCCACCAGTAAATGACAATATTTAACTTTTTCCCATTTACTTTGTGTCGCAAGGCGATGTATTCATCCTCGTATTTGCTAGGCCCTATGCTGTGAACCCGATCGCCCCCAACTCCCGTATAGATGGAACAAAAGAATTCAAATGGCCTAAATTGCTCATAAAGCGCCAGCATTAGCCCTTGAGAGCCTTCTTTAGAAAAGGACAGTGACTCAAGGAGGTCTTTGGCCTGAATAAAATCAGTAATGTAGCCTCTGGACTTGTCAATGGTTTCTTGCACAAAACCTGATATTATTTTGTTGATTTTGTTGATGTTTTCTAAGAATGCAGACTCAAGAGTTTTCAATTCCTGCTTGTATGTTTCGACATTGATTTCATGAGTTTTATAGCGCTCTTTCCACGCAAACCCAAGAACATTATTAACATCAATAAAAAGTGCCAGCATTCGGATGCATTCGCTATGAATCTCCCCCATGCTTCCATAACAAGCGCCTGATATGGATTTGATTCCCCTTTCTGGGCGAGTGATTAGAGTGCTAACTTTATGTCGAATCCTTTCCAGATCTCTTATGTTTTTCTCGCTGATGAATTCTTTATAAAGCCTATCATTCTTAATGCCGTTACTATTGTAGGCAAGGCTCAAGCTGTCTCGAATCTCCTCGTATGCTTCGGTAACCTCCATCGCTTGAGCGACGTAGGTTTCCGCCCTTATGACGTGTTCTAAGTGCTCTACTGATTTTGTTAATTTGGCGCTTAAGGCATCAATTTTATTTGATAGTTCATTTATTGCATCAAGATACGGGTCGCTTTTAAATGCAAGGTATATACTTTCTGCCACAATTCCAGCGGCTGAAAGTTTCAAGCTTAAATTCCGCATCTTGTTCAGCTGAGAAAGGTAAGCTTCCTTACTGGTGAACATCGCATTAACAATATCTGCATTATTAATGCCCTTGTAGAGTTTTTCGTATTGTTGGTACGCCCTTTCTCCGGCGTTTTTGATGATTTCTGTTGTTTTTTCGACGACTGCCTCTGTTTGATCTGACATCCTTCCACCTCCTTGTTATTGAATTTCATAAGCATCGTAATTCATATCTGTAGAGACGCAAGAATCTTTTGAGGCCGATTCATTCTGCGTGATGCAGATCATATCGCAATGTTTATCTTGGTAGCCATATAATGATGTCGATGAATGGTCGTATAGGAATCTCTAATCATGTGTGAAAGTACAGATCTAAAGCAGCTAGCAAAATGATCTGCTCCAGCCAAGCTGGACACTTCACTAAGCGACTTTCCAATACCAAAAGTTATCCCTACTTTTCTAATTTAAGTAATCACTCTAAGAAGGTTCTGTCCATCAATGGCTTAGAGTGATCGACCTAAGCCGAAATTGCCCCAAAGTATAGAATTTTTACTCACTATAATATGTCCATATCGGTTTGCTATAGATTTTCTCATGAGAGGAATTACAAATACCTTGCATATCCAGTTTCTCACGCGGTTTCATCCTCTAAGCTACCAATAAATTTTTGGCCAATGCAAACATTTCAGAACTTCTTTCATGACTGATAAAATGCTAGCGTCTCCCAGACATGATAATTAATCAAAATATGTCGTTTAGGGTAATAAATCTCTAAACGATATACCTTTAAAAAACTCGATATTTACAATACATATCATTGTTAGTTCGGGAAATAAAAATGAAAAAGTTATTAATAGCAACTTCAATAATAGCCAGTTCATTAACTGCAACATTATCATCAGTATCAGCAGAAACAATCACACAAACAAATAATACGCTTGTAGGTAGTTCTAGTCTTGCAGCTTCACTTGCTAGATGTAATGGATATATGGGCGACATGGGACATATGGAACTTGCTAGAAGGTTTAATAACGAATTCGTGGGCGTTTATAGCAGAACGGTTGAAAAATTCGGGGAGGAAGAATCTTATTCAGAATTAATGAATCAAGGTGCTGTGATTCACGCACTGACAGAAAAAGAACGAATTTTATGGTGTCATAGAACAGCAAAAACTATGGGTTGGATAAAATGAAAAAGATGATTCTATCAACTGTATTAATAGCAAGTTCGTTTACTGCTAATGCATTAACAGATTATCAAGAAAAATTATCTGCTTATTCACTTTGTGCAGCTGCGTTTACTGAATTGAAACTTGAATCGTTTGCTGATGATGCAATAAATGATTTAGCAGAATTTATAAGTGATGAAAATCCACGATACTCTACTAATCAAGTATGGTTCATTGCAGGGAAAGAGTTCGCTGATTATAGAACTACAATTATTAATCACGCTGAGACTAATGGTCTAACTACAAAAGAAGTATCACAAAATTATATTAGCAACAAATCAAATTCTTATTTACAAAACTGTAAGGCTATAAAATGAAAAAGTTATTATTGGCATTATCGATAGCAGTGCCAACAGTTCAAGCGGCAGGTGTAATAATTGGTGAGACTGGTTATATTCAAACTGGCTATTTCATCTGCTCTACAAAGGATGCAATTGAAAAGCAAGTTAGTTATTATACCAAAGGCATAAACAGTATGGTTTCAGGTTGTGCAAATACTTCAATCGTTAGAGGTGCGAGGGCAACGGTTCTTGATTCTACTTGGGGTGGTTACTCAAAGGTATTTGTTCACACTGAACAGTTAGAAGCATGGACTTTTTCAGATGCAGTTAAATAAGGTGACGTCGTCACGCGACCTATGTAACTTAACTAAGTGATAAGATAGATTATTAATTAAGATGTAATAGCCTTTTACTAGGCTAATCTTAAAGGGATAACAATGAACTTCAAACATAGATTAATAAATGTTCTATCTGGTCTATCTGTATTTGCAGGCTTCATAGAAGCAAGTAATCAGTTATCAGCTATTAACGCTGAATATACCAGAGTTAATAGCGTGATAATTAAATGGGGTGATACGGACCTACACTCAGTAACAATCATGGATTGCATATATTTAATTCCACCTATGCTAGCTGTCACATGCTTTGGTATGTTTATAGTTTCAGCCTTTGGTTATCTATTAGGTGTAGGTTTCAAACCTTGGCATAAAGAATAAACTTAAATAACCTCGGCAGGGTTATCAAAGACCATTATAAACCCCCGATTATCGCTGTTGTTATTGACTCCTTCACTTACCCTACAAAATCTAATGATACTACTGTCAGATAGTACAACAACTCTAAGCCATTTCTGTCCACAAATAAGCTAGAGCAGCACTCTAGCCTCTTGTGATCACCAAGGGACTTTTATCTATGCGTGGATACATTTCTTTCGGTAAATTGAAAAGCTCAAGTTAATTGCTTCTAGCCTTTGCTAACGCCCGACAGATAATGTGCCGCAACACAGCTCCACCGCCAACTGTATAAAATCACGAACTCCCGGCAAGCTCCTGCGGTTCTTTATCCATACCACATGCTCAACCACCAAGCCTATCACTTCACCGGGACGAATATTTCAGTAGCCTAACGCTCGCCTTGTACTTCAAAATCATCTGCTGCTAATAACGCACTGCCATCGGCTTGAATACGCCATTGCTCGTGATGTACCACACCGAACGCTTTGTTCATTGTCCATTTAGCTGTTAATACAT
>Ga0209292_1007519_pt1 | contig 10313 bp, 5 predicted proteins | sample GOMGulsemesocosm_2_FD_184634 | JGI IMG/M metagenome (GOLD analysis project Ga0209292, IMG submission 184634) | Methane-oxidizing microbial communities from mesocosms in the Gulf of Mexico - GOM9C Gulf of Mexico (SPAdes) (version 2) | ecosystem: Environmental > Aquatic > Marine > Cold seeps...
TACAAATACTGACGCTAACAACCCGGGGTTATCTGTCAGCCTGATGTTTACAAATATGTAATCTTGCAGACAGCCACATAACAGCTTAGTACGTGATAATAATCCCAACATCTAAGAGAAACCAAGGAGATTATCATGAAGAAATTACAACTAGTACTAAGCTGTGTCCTCGCCGTTATTATCGCCAGTTTTGTGTTTGCAGGTTTTGCAGCACTTGGTTTAGCCATTGTCGGTATCAGTTTTGCACTATTGGCCTGCGCTGCTATTTACCGCAGCTGGTTACAATATAAATATAAAAGAGCTCACCCTGACCCTGTCGTAAGCAGCTATTAATCATTGTTTCTGAGGTAGGCTATGCCTATCTCACGCTCTGGACAAATTTATCATTTTTAATCAATTAACGTACTTGTATTTATTCTGTGCCGATTATTCCCTGACATAGAGACATCAAAATAAAGTCAATTTTGTTTGCAATAGAGGACAAATAATTTATCATCCCACAAATAGAAATGATTATTATTTACTTTTAAATATAGGCTGTATCATTTGATTTTCAAAAAAAAATTATCCCCTTTATCGCTGACAACTATAGTAGGCATCATTCTTATCCCCTGCGCTGTCAGCTTTTTTTTTGCGCTACTTGAGCTTGAACAAAAAGAACAGCAGAACTCATTAGAAAACCGCGCGCAGGCTCAATTCCAAATATTACAATCAGCCTTTGTTGAAATCACCGCTGTGTTACAGGCGCTACGCAGTGTTATAGAGCTAAAACCGGACATCAATAGTCGTGAATTTGATGCTTTTGTAGCATCACAAACCATTTCAGATTATGGAATTAGTGCATTTGAGTGGATTCCAAAAGTCTCTGTAACAGAACATGATAACTGGGTTAAAGCTGTTAAAAAACAAGGTTTATTTGATTTTAAATCAACCTTTAATCCAGCGCTTCAAGACAGTAGGATCGAAGATATTTTCCCAATTCGATATAGCTCTTCCAATCAAATGCAAGGTTTTTCACTAGGCAAAAACTTGGCTCAAGACCTAGCTAACAGTGCACTACTATTAAAATCACTGAATAGCGCTAGTATGCAATTAATGATCAATCAATCAGACAATTCAGCAGATAACTCTAGGTTCATTTTGCCTGCATACGCCAATCAGTCATTTGAACCTGAGCATCTATTAGGCTTTGTAGCTGCCGCTATCAATTTTGAAGAAACTATTAATATTTTGTTGGGTAACACGCTTTCAAAGTTAAATCTCTGCCTGCATGTACAACGTAAATTATCAAAAGAAGACTTAACTCCCTTTGCCAGCAGTGATAGTGAAGTTTACTCAAATTGCCCCGATTCACCCAATGACAATTTTTTTGTCATCAATTATGCTTTTGCCGGGCAAGTCCTTGTCTTCAAATTTTATGATAAAAAGCAGAGCAACAAATCCTTACAGATAAACACTGCTCATATTGGTTTTATTGCGTTTATTATTGCCGCCATTTTCGGCTTATACTCCCTTTATCAGTCACGAAAACGCTCTGTTCACGCCCAAACTTTAATAGAACTGGAACAAGCTAAGCTCTATGATCTAACCGAGGATTATAGCCAACTTTTTAAACTGTCTTTGGATGGTATTTATAAAGCAGACATCAAGGGTAATTTGTCAAACGCAAACCCTGCATTTGCCAAAGCCTTTGGTTATGGCTCTTCACAACAAATCTGTAAAAAAATCACCACAATACAAGATCAATTACATCTCAGTGAAAAGAGCTACGAAGATTTTCTTCAACAACTACTAAAAGACGGACAAGTCATTAATTTCGAATGGCTAGGTGTTACTGTCAACAACCAACCGGTCTGGCTGACTGAAAACGCCTATTTATTCAAAGATAACTTAGGTAATGCTAGCCACTACCAAGGCTTTATCAGCATTATTACCGAGCGAAAACTCGCAGAGCAAAATCTCAAGTATCAAGCTGATCATGACTCACTCACAGGTTTACGCAACAGAGCTTCTTTTGTACGGGTACTCGATAGGCAGATTAAGCAAAATAATGACGGCAAAATAGCGATATTCTTTATCGATATAGACCGCTTTAAATCCATCAATGATAGTTATGGTCACGCTGTGGGAGACGAGCTGCTAATAGAAATTGCAAAGCGCTTAACAAAAAATTTTGAGACCGCTCAAGTCGCTCGCTTTGGTGGTGATGAATTTGCTCTTTTCTTGCCAGATGTTTTAGATCACAAACAACTGACCCTACACTGCGAGAAAATTTTACAGACGATGCGACCTAGTGTTCAATTTAGCTCCAACAGGAGCTTAAGTATTACAGCGAGTATTGGTGCGAGTTTGTTAACTCAAGAGTGCCGTGATGTATCTCAGGCTTTGTTAGAAGCTGATTTAGCAATGTACGATGTTAAGCACAATGGACGAAACAATAAAGCAATCTATAGCTTGCGCTTGAGTGAAAACATTGAACGACGTCTAAAATTAGAAGTTCTACTAAAAGACGCACTTGAAAACCAAGAGTTCTATTTGGTTTATCAACCTATTATCAACATTAACCAACGACAATTAGCGGGCTTTGAAACTTTGGTTCGCTGGCGTAGCCCAGCTCTCGGGGAGATATCTCCCGTTGAATTTATCCCTATATTGGAAGAGCTTAATTTAATTGATGCGGTGGGCGCATGGATCATGGATCAAGCAATAAAACAGTTGGCTCAATTCAATCACGTCAGCGGGGGAAATAATTTATTCATCAATGTTAATGTATCGCCTAAACAGTTGATTAGCCATGATATGGCCTATTTAATCAAACATTCACTGGCGCGCCATAATATAGCTGCACAGCAATTAAACATAGAAGTCACCGAGACTCAGCTTTATTCCGATGGCACAACACTACTCACACAGCTACATCAGATAAAGGCCATGGGAGTAGGTATATATATTGATGATTTTGGTACAGGGCATAGCTCTTTAGAAAGATTAGTCAGCTTCCCTCTCACAGGGATTAAATTGGATCAATCTTTTATAAGCGCTCTACAATCACAATCCAATAATGCCATTGTGCTAAAAGCAACTATTCACATGGCTGAGTTACTTGGGCTGAACGTCACTGTGGAAGGGATAGAACAAGAGTACCAACACGCTTTTTTTAAAGAGCTTCAATGCCTGCATGCACAAGGGTATTTGTACAACACTCCTCTGCTGCCTAATAAAGTTATTGCTATGTTACTACTAGATTGTAACAACACTACTTTGGCGGCTGAAAAAACCACTAGCTACACAAAAACTTTAACGCAAAGTTTTAATATAAATTAACAGGGACTGCAATGAAGCCTTTGATCACGCCTAATTCTTTTGCAAAAAACACTATCCAATTGTCATTAAGCATATCTTTAGCGGCCATCACAACAGCGACCTCTGCAGCAGAGGTTAACATTTACTCAGCGAGACAACCTTTCTTGATTGCACCTATTTTGCAAGAATTTACACAACAGACAGGCATTGTTACCAACATAATTTATACGCGCAATGGTTTAGTAAAACGTCTCCAAATTGAAGGCAATCAAAGTGCGGCTGACGTCGTTTTAAGCTCCGATGTCTCCCCCTTACACCAACTCGCTAAACTGAAACTCACACAAGGTGTTGACAGTGACATATTAAGGCGCAATATTCCTCAGCATTATAGAGATCCAAATAATCAATGGTTTGGCCTCACCTCCAGAGCGAGAATTATTTACGCAGCCAAAGAGCGCGTCGACCCCTCTTTGCCTATCGATTATGAGGACTTAACATCTGCGAAGTGGAAAAATAGAATTTGTTCTCGCTCGGCCAATCACAATTATATGCGCTCTTTAATTGCTTCTATGATGATAGCCAAGGGAGAAACCTTTACCGAGCAGTGGCTGTTGGGAGTAAAACAGAACTTAGCCAGAAAACCCCAGGGAAACGATAGAGCTCAAGTGAAAGCGATTAGTGAAGGCGTGTGCGATATCGCTTTAGTGAATAGCTATTACTTTGGAAAAATGCTTAATAACAAGCGAAAGAGTGAGCAAATACAGTGGGCTAAATCTATTAATCTAATATTCCCTAATCAGAGCGGTCGCGGTTCTCATATGAACATTAGCGGTATTGCACTGAGTAAAAACGCACCAAATAGAGCCTCAGCGATTCGCCTCATGGAGTATCTCAGTGGTGACAGCGCGCAGTATCTGTACGCTCAAAACAACTACGAATTCCCGGTTCGCAAAGCTACTCCTCATTCAAAATTATTACTTGAACATATGCCTAACTTTAAACAAGACGAAGTCTCTCTCGCTGTGATTGCCGAACAATCTGACCGAGTGACGGCACTATTAAAGCGCGTAAAATTTGACCTTTAGGGATAATATTAATAAGCCACACTACACTGAGACACTGAGGTTAGGTAATTTGGCGTAATACGTTTTCGTATTGGCTGGCAATCAACTTTTTCTTGCTGTATTCATCACTGTTTTTTGTTAGCGATCGAAGTGAACGTTGATAATGCGCAATGGTTTTAGATAAATATTCACGATGCTGCGCACTGGATTCGTGCCAAAGTATTGAGCCTACGGCTTCAATAGGAAGCTCATCAACCCCTTGCTCTAATAACCGCTTCGCCGCATTATTATTGGCGTTCACAGCCACTAGATGAATAATTTCGTAATACCACTTTTGCTCTTTATGTAGTTCTTCGCCCAGCAGCGATAGCCCAAGTAAAGAAAGCCCATCACGCAACTGGTATTGATGCCGGACAGGGCATAATAGAAATTCAAGTTGATAACTGGGATATTTTTTAACCAGCGCGCTCACCATTTTTAAACTGAGTTCACCGCCCACACCCGCTATCACGATTAAATGAGTGTCCTCCGGCGGATACTGATCAATAGGCAACTCTCTGACATCCATAGTATGCAATCGCCACTGTTTAGATCGTTCCGCAAAGGTGGATAACAATTGCCGCTCAAGCTTTGTCATAATACTGGGCACAATATCGACAAAGTGTACGGTATTAGCAGTGTCGCGCGCAAGGAAGCCCACACCGAGTTGCCCGTGATCACAACAGCAATCCCAAATATGCTGATAATGACGCGTCACCATACGATCGATCGCTTGTATTCGCTTACTTTTTTTCAAAATATTCTCTTAAAAAATGTCCATTGTAGATATTTTTGAATGCTATTAATACGTACAATAAAGACTTCTCACGCCTTAATATAACATTGAGGCTAGATCCTATAGATAGAATGGCATAAATGAGCAAACTAGATTTTTCAGCGATCAATAAATCGAGCACTCTCTCTTTTAAAGCGCAGCGCAATCTGATAAAGAAACTGGGCCAAGGGCAAACAATACTTTGTGAGCACTGCCAAAAACCTCTAAAACTAACGGCATTGACCTCTGCTGACAGCGAACATGAAACAGGGGTGCGCTGTGTTAAAGGCTGTACTGATATTGTTTTGGAATTTGTCCGATAACCTGTATCTACCCATGAAAACTTTCTGAATTAAAACTCACTTAGTTTATCCCCCCAATAAAAACTGCACTTTTAGCCCATCTTTAGAGTAGTGATCACTTACTTATCAACATTAATATTAATATTAAATTCAGAGACTTAGGTTATTGATGGTAATTGAGTAGCGTTACTTTACCCTTTTCGCTATTTCTGTTATAAATTTTCTATTAGACTAATTTTTTTCAGGGATTTTATGACGTTACACTCGCAAGCAAAATTGCTTTTGCGCTACCAATCAATTGGTATCGTAAGCATAGTGCTTTTAATCATCGCCGGTGTTTTTAGCTACTTCCTGTTAAAAGATAATGTTAGCTATCAGCGGAAACTAGAAACCTTAGACAAAGAGATTAGGCAACAGCATCAAGCTCAAATTCAACTGGAAGTAAAAAATGCCCGAGAGTACATTATTTATATGAACTCGCGCGCGATGCAGCACTTAATGCAACAATCGAAAGCCGCGATAGAGCAAGCGCATAGTATTGCCAGCAATATCTATAAACAACAAAAAGATAATTTCCCAGAAGCACAAATCAAACAGCTCATTATCGAAGCCTTGCGCGATTTACGATTTTTCAATAATCGCGGCTATTATTTTATTACTCGGCTAGATTCATACTCTGTATTGCTCCCTACTGCTGCCCATTTAGAGGGTACTTATCTATTTGATAACCCGCAAACTAAGGCGAATGTCAGTAGCATTTTAAATTCTGTTAAAAACCCTGAAGGCGCAGGATACTCAAACTACAAATGGTATCAACCAAAAGATCTTACGCAATTGCGCGACAAAATCAGTTACGCAAAAGTCTTTGAGCCTTACAAATGGCTAATTGGTACAGGGGATTACTTAACAAGTTTTGAGCAAGACCTTAGAGAACACGCGTTAGAGCGTCTATCCGCCCTTAAATCAGATAGCCAGGCTAATATCACAGTATTAGATAGACAATCTAATATTATGGGCCGTGCTAGCATTCTGGAAGATTCAAAGCAGACCTTAACTCCCGAACTTGTCACTAAAATCATCGAATTTGCAAAATTAGGAGGTGGCTTTGTTAATTTCTCTGATCTTTATAAAATGAAAGATGATGACAGTTTATTGGATAGGTACGCTTACGTTGAAACAATAGAACCTTTGGGCTGGACCATCATCGCTGATATTTCCCCCACAAAAATAAATGCCATTATTTCAATGCAGCGTTTCCAAGTTGAAAAGCAATCTAAAACGGATCTACACACATTAATTGCCGTGCTAGTCATCACCGCTTTCCTCACCTTATTTATTCTTTATGTCTATAACTATTGGTTTCAACGACTTTTCAAAAACTACCAAAAAAGCCTGGATTTACAGCAAATTAAAATCAATACCAACAACAAAGAGCTAAATCTGGCTTCGACGGTCTTCGACTCAGCTAATGATGCCATTATCGTGACGGACGCAACTTATAAAATCATCGCCGCAAACCCTGCCAGCCATCGTATCACCGGATACACCCCTATGGAGCTTATTGGCAAAGACCCACTGTTTTTAGCCTCTGACTCCCATGACAAGTCCTTTTATAACAAAATGGTGTCTCTTATTCACAAAGAGGGTCACTGGCAAGGTGAAATTTACAAACAACACAAAGATGGTAAACGCTACCCAGTGCGTATATCCATCTCAACTTGTACTGATAAAGAGCACAATATACTAAATTATATATCCGTTTTCTCTGATATATCGGAACACAAGAAAACTGAGCAACAACTTATCTACCTTGCTGACTTCGACCCTTTAACCAAACTCTCTAAACGACACATTATTGCCGAACGCGTCAATGAGGCTATTAGCTATAGAAAATTTAATGAGCGTCAAAAATTCGCTCTCATGCTCATAGACTTAGATAGATTTAAAAACATCAATGATTCACTTGGGCATACTATCGGCGACCAAGTACTGAAAACCATCGCTGATCGTCTTAAAGCGAATATTCGTGCCTCAGATACTATTAGCCGCCTAAGCGGTGATGTATTTATCATTCTCGTTAACCATAACAAAGCACAGAGCTCCGCAACTCGCTTAGCGAATCGAGTATTAAGAGATCTTGCAGAACCTATTAAAATAGCTAACCATGATTTAGTGGTGACACCGAGTATTGGTATTGCAACTTTTCCAAACAATGGTGAAAATTTTGACGCTCTGCTTAAAAATGCAGATGCTGCACTGCATCATGCAAAATCAGAAGGGAGAAACAACTATCAATTTTTCACGATTGATATGCACCAGCGCGCCTCTGAAAAACTAACACTGGAGCGAGGTTTACGCCAGGCACTCAACAAGCAACAATTTGAAGTTTATTACCAAGCGCAATATGACTTAGTCACTAACCAACTGGTCGGTTGTGAAGCTTTATTGCGCTGGAAATGTGAGGAGTTAGATAACCCAGCACCTGATAAATTTATTCCCGTGGCAGAAGAGACAGGGTTAATTCTACCTATAGGCCAATGGGTGTTAGACCAAGCTTGTCGACAAGCTGCTCAATGGATAGCGCAAGGCCACGAGCCAATCCCTGTCGCTGTCAATGTCTCTAGTTATCAGTTTAATAAAAAGCTAATAGGCCAAGTTGAACGCAGTTTAAAACAAGCCAATTTAGCCCCTCAATGGTTGGTGATAGAAATAACTGAAAGCGCCTTAATGGATGACCCTGATTTCACCAAGCAAACGATAAACACACTGCGTGGGCTAGGAGTAAAAATTGCACTGGATGACTTTGGAACGGGTTATTCATCACTGGCTTATTTAAAACGCTTCCCAATCGATAAACTTAAAATTGATAAAGCGTTTATTAACGGCTTACCAAAAGACCAGGACGATTTAGTCATCACTCGTTCAATCATCGATGTTGCCTGCAATTTAAAGATGGTGATTATAGCGGAAGGTGTGGAAACACAAGCCCAGGAATTACTGCTTAAGAACTTAGGTTGTCACCAAATGCAAGGATACTTAAAAGCAAAACCTGTAGATGCTAAAACCTTTAGTGAGCAATACCTTACAAGTAAAACCGATATCTTTAATGCCGCTCAAGACAGCTAGCCCCAGTACTGCACGCAATATCCGGGTTAGCTTCAATGGCCTTGTAGAGTTGATAACAAATGATTGATACTTTTCAATCCGTCAATAAATAAAGACTCTTTTGCAACTGACATGACAGACAATCGTACTGAATTGACCGGTACAGCACTGTTAAAGTAGGCAGCCTCACTGACACTAATACCTAGTTTGTCAGCCGCGTTGGTAAATTGCTTAGGAGTGACACCTTCTGGTAAATGTAGCCAACAGCTATAACTTGTGTTTTGCCTTTCAATCTTAGCCTGCGGCAAGTACTCACTCACCAATAACTGACGCTCTCTTGCTATAGCACACTGCATCGCAGCGATCTCAAATGCCTGCTTACTTTCAATCAGTTTGGTGGCCACTTCAAATATAAAAGGTGAAACCAGCCAGAGAGTTGCGCGTATAAAATCTGCTAGTTTTAAATATTGATCTATTGGCGCCTTAATATAACCACAGCGAAAACCAGGACTAATAGATTTTGATAAGCTGCTAATATAAAAAGATTTTTCAGGAATATAATTACTAATAGGGCTGAGTTTTTCATCATTTAAAAACGCATAGATATCATCCTCCACTAGCCAAATATCATGCGTCGTGACCACTTTGGAAATTGCTTTCCTGCGAGCTGACTGCATTGTTGCTCCCGTCGGATTTTGCTGTGAAGGGAGCACTATCACCATAACTGGCTGCTGTTTGATACATTGCAAGTGAAGATCATCAGCTAACATGCCCTGTTCATCCATCGCTACCGGAATAACACGTCGTCTTAGATGTTTGCATATAGCCAGTATTCCAGGATAAGTTAACGCTTCTACTGCTATGGCATCGCCTTCTTTAGAATAAAGCTGAATCAAACTCGTCAAGGCATTTTGTGCACCGTTCGTTAACAATACCTGCTCTGGATTTGATACATGTAACCCATAGTGTTCGCACCATTTTGCCCCACTCAGACGATGCGCTAATAAACCTGATTTTTCGCTGTAACTAAATAATGATGCATCATCGAAACTATTAAGGCTTGTGGATAACTGCTGATTTATAATCCTTACCGTATCTGTGATCAGCGGTTGTAATATAGAAAAATTTAGCTCATCAACCGCCTGTTGTGCATGTATCACATTGTCCAAACGCTGCGCGAGTACATAGCTACCTTTACCGACAAAAGACTCAACCACTCTTTCTTTTGCCAGCAACTGATAAGCCTTTGAAACCGTGACTGCGGTGGTGCCCATCTTTTTAGCTAATACTCTATGAGCCGGAAGCTTGCTACCTACCAGATAGTCACCTGCATCAATGGCAGCCCTAATTTGCACCGCTATTTCTTGGTATTTGTAGTTATCCATAAACCTTCTGTATAAATTACTCTGCACATATTGAGTGGCGCATCACTGAAAAATGATAAAAGAAATGTTACATCGTACAATTGACATATGTCAATTTTAAAAATACTATCACAACAAATTATTAACGACTTACTTTGCGGTTAGCTAACAAAGAAGCGTAGTGTAAAGTTCAGTAAAACCATAAAGGGAGATATAAATGACGAATTTAAGCGCAGCATTTATTGGGTTAGGCGTCATGGGATACCCTATGGCTGGCCACCTTCAAGCAAAGGGCATCAACACCACTGTCTATAACCGCAGCCCTGAAAAAGCCGTTAATTGGCAAAAACAGCATAGCGGT
>Ga0209292_1007520_pt1 | contig 10312 bp, 5 predicted proteins | sample GOMGulsemesocosm_2_FD_184634 | JGI IMG/M metagenome (GOLD analysis project Ga0209292, IMG submission 184634) | Methane-oxidizing microbial communities from mesocosms in the Gulf of Mexico - GOM9C Gulf of Mexico (SPAdes) (version 2) | ecosystem: Environmental > Aquatic > Marine > Cold seeps...
CGCCAGAAATATTTCCAGCAGCGTCTTTCGCTTTTAGACTAAATGAATAGGCGGTATTAGCGGTTAATCCCGTAACTTGATATGTTGTTCCACTTGTTATCGTTGCGATTACTGAGGCTCCTTGATATACATCATATCCTGTTACTCCAATATTATCAGTAGCAGCATTCCAAGATAAATCTGTTGTTGTTTCTGAAGTGTTAGTAGCACTTAAGCCGGTAGGAGTACTTGGTGCTTCAGTATCAGGGCCAGCTGCTGCAATTACAATTGTGTAGTCTTCAACTTCACCATAGGTAAATGATTGACAAGATGTAGGTGTAGCGTTGTAGCTCATTGAAACTCGCATTCTTGTTGAAGTTTCTGTAGCCCCTGCTGGAATTGTAAACGATCCACTTACGGGAGTTGTCTGCGTTGCAGACTGAGAAAATACTTGTTCACCAGCATCAGTAAAGTCACCATCTTTATTATAATCTATCCATACTGCATAACCTTCAGAATAGGTGGTGCCGGTCCAAGTTGGAGTTACCGTAATAGTATATTGATTCCCTTTTGTTACTACCGTAGAGAGGTTTGTGAAATCAGTATAAAACTGACCTCCAGAAGTATTGTCTATCGTGTTTAATTGTACTCTCCCAATATATTCGTCATTAATATTTGAACTTTGAGATGCACAATAAGTAACCTGTACTGCATCAGTAGTTATATTAACAATGTTGCTTTCTGTAGAAACATTACCTGCAGCATCTTTTGCTTTTATACTAAATGCATAGGCTGTATTTGCTGTTAACCCTGTTACTTGATAATTTGTGTTTGCAGTATTGCTTATAACAGTTGCTCCTTGATATACATCGTATGAAGTTACCGCGACGTTATCGGTTGATGCAGTCCAAGACAAACTAACACTAGAGTCGGTAATATTAGCACTTGCTAATCCGGTTGGAGCAGTAGGTACTTCTGTATCTGGTGCACTAGTAGATGCATTTATTGTAGCACTTTGTGATGAACTATTAGCAGCTGCATCCTTCGCAATAACATAAAAATTATAGCTAGTATTTGCTGTTAATCCAGTTGCTTGATAATTTGTATTGGCTGTTGTTGCTTTGAAAGAACCATTCTGATATACATCATACCCAGTAACTCCAACATTGTCGGTAGAAGCTGTCCAAGATAAATCTATGGTTGTTTCAGTTTGGTTAGCAGCTGCTAAGCTGCTTGGCGCAGAAGGAGCTTCTGTATCTGGAATTGATGTTGATGTAAAGGTTCCAGTAAATACACCACGACCATAAGTTGAGGCGATAATTTTATTGTTATTATCATCTCCGCTTACTGCCCAATAATCTAATGATGTAACACTTACGTCACTCATTCCGTTGTACGATTGTGACCAAGTTGGACTCGCATCATTAAAATTACTCGTTGCCCAAACACCTAATTGAGTTGCAAGAATTGCTTCATTTGCATTTAAAGGATTTAATAAGAAATCTCTAACCGGAATATCTGGAAGGTTTCCTTCTTTGTTAGACCAACTAGAGCCTCCATTTGAGGATGCCCAAACACTGGTTACACCATAATTATGAATGGTAACTACTAAGTCATCGGCAGTTGCACCAAATCTTACAGAAGAAACAGACCCTACAAAAGGCGTTGTTATGGTTGTCCAAGTTGCAGATGAGTTTCCAACGTTAGTTAATTTTACAAGACCACCATTAGCCATTCCAACGAACCAAGTATTACTGGCAAAATCAGAAGCAATAAAGGCGGTTGGCTTTCCTGTTAAAGCAGCGTTAGATAATGTTCCATTACTGTTTGCAGCTACATTTACACTGCGTATAGAATAACTCGATCCAGAAGAATTGTTACTTAATAAGCGATTTGCATTACTATCATACCCCATTTGATTTACGAAATCTCCTGTATTTTGACTGTTAACCAATGAAGTTGCTCCTCCATCAATTCTTCCTTGTCCATTCCAGGGTAAATTAAAACGGTAAATAACATTGTAAACATAGGTGGCAATCATATACTCCCCATCTTTATCAACAAAAGTATAGAAGCCATCACCATCACTTAGCTCTTCTGAACTATTTACGTTTGCTACGGCATTTCTAAAGGCTTGAGTTCCGTTATCTTGTGCTCCAGCAGAAAAGATTCCTGTAGTGTCTCCAGATCCATCTGGTCCAATTCCGGCTTTTACAAATTGAGTTACATTGTATCCATTATTTCGAACACTTATTGTACTTCCTGCATTTCCTGAATAATAGATTCCACCATCATTTCCAAATAACATTGCAGAAGATGAATTATTGCCGAAAGCAATAGAATGTTGATCTGCATGTACTTCTTGATGCCCAAAACCTCCATACCAATGAGATAATTGTGACCAAGATGAACCTCCATTAGTGGTTTTAAATAAGTCGATTCCACCTACATAAACAATATTGTCGTTTGAAGGATCTGCCTCAATCACTAGATCATAAAAGGCTTGACCACGACAAAAATCATTCGCGGAAATTCCGGTATCTGCATCATTAGGTAAGCTTTTAGAAGAAATACTCGCAAAACCATTGGTTGTTTCATAGATATGAACAGGAGAACTACTTCCTTGTGTTAATGCATAAATTTTGTTAGCATTGGTGGCAGATGGCTCCAATTCAACTCTATTAGAATCGGTTAATGGAGATGCAGCAGCTTCAGACCAAGTAGCCCCGTTTGTACTACTAAATACTCTTCCGCCTCCTTCACCTAATGCAGAGCCAATGGTTCCCATCCAAACTTTATTGTCAGCGCCAACTTCTAAATCGTTAGGAATGTAATAATAGGTTGCTCCACCAAAAGTATGTTGCATATTTGAAGACTCAATTCTGCTCCAGCTTGTACCTCCATTGGTTGAATGATATAAACCTGCGGATTGTAACCCTAGCCAATTTGCAGGGTTGGACGCATCTCCATAGGTATGAGCACCAACAGCAACAAATAGCTCTGTAGAAGTACCATTATCCCAAGCCAATACATCGTTTACATAATAAATACCATTTAAAAATAAGTTTGTGGCGCTGTATGAAAAAGTTGCTGGCCCTGATGGAGGTATTGTTAGTGCAGACCAATTAGTACCACCATCCGTTGTAACATATACTCCATTACCAACAACATCACCAGCGGTGTATTGTTCTCCGGTACCAACGTACCAAATATTTGAATTTCTTGGATCTACAGTAATAGAGGTAACAGATAAATTACCCGGGACGTTTTGAACTCGAGACCAAGTTGAGTTGCTATTTGTAATATTTGTGTTTTTCCACAACCCTCCACTCACACCTCCAGCGTAAACAGTGTTGTTACTTGCATCATTTGGATCATACATAATTACTCTAGTACGTCCACCTACATTATTAGGCCCTCTTTCTTCCCAAGAATTTCCGGTGTCACCAGGGTTTTTTTGAAGGCGCCTGTTTTTGTGTAGTTTTTCTCTGAGAAGTGTAATATTTCCATCATCCAATTTTCCTGTAGATGGATTTATGGTTAACTCCCACATTTGTTCATAATACTTATTTGGAGGTAGGCCATTTAATTTTCTTGTTTTTTTATCCCATGTAAGCGTTTTTTTAAAGGGACTTTCTTTTAAGAATTCACTGTGTTTTTTCCGTTGATTATCAAGAGTTGATGTCTCTCTCGAATACGAATAAACAAGTATTCCAATTAGTAATAAGGAGACTGTTAAACCTCCTACTAATAAGCGTAGTTTTTTCTTCATGACTCGTAAAGTTTTTAATTAGTTAATTTTTGATTTGTTAACAAAAGTTAAATAATTGCTTTTTTCTTTTAAAAACACTTAAAATTTTATTGATAACCTAACAAAACTATACTTTTTATAGATATGTGTCAATCCCTGAAAATGGGGTATTTTTTCTAACGGTTTTCCGTGAGAGCACTTTTCTTATGAATTATTATTATTACGCTGAATACCCTACCAGTCCTATAGATTACTGATCTATAGCTTTTTGGGTAAAAGAAATTAAATTCAAATAACATAATTTTTAAAGATTCGTAAAAAGGTAAAATGTAGCAGTTGAGGGTATCATTTTTAATAAGTTAGGAGTTATGTTTAAGGTTCTTAAGAGGTAGCGTTTCTAGAAATATTTAGAATAGAACAGTAAAAAAAATCTTTAATGTTATATTGCAAGAATTATATTGGAATAGTATGCAAATGAGGTTACAAATTTTAACGTTTTTATTGTTGGGTTTTTTCTTCAGCGCTATTTCAGTATTTTCTCAAGACAGTATTCCTAAAACATCTAATTTAAAAGAAGAGAATTTTTTAAAATTTCAAAACCATTTTTTTAAAGCGCTAGCACAGAAATCAATATATAATTATCGAGTGGCAATTCAGAATTTAGAAAAATGCAATGAATTAAAGCCCAAAGATATTTCTGTGTTATTTGAATTGTCTAAAAATTATTTAATGCTAAAGAAGTTTTTTGAAGCTGAGGAATTTGCAAAACAAGCATTAGTAATTGAACCAGATAACTACTGGATTTTAGAGCACTTATCAAAGTTATATATTGTGTCTAGGAATATAAAAAAAGCAATTCCTATTCACGAAAAAATAGCCATGCAAAACCTAAAAGAAAGAGAAAAACTGGTGTATTTGTATTACCAAGACAATCAATTAGCAAAGGCTAAAAGACTTTTGTCAGATTTAGAAAAACAAGGTCAATTAATTCCAGGGTTACTAAATTTTAAAAAGAGGTTTATGAAAACCGTTTCACCAAAGAAAGTTGTAGAAGTTACAAAAGGCTTGGAAGACTTGATAAAAGAATTTGAAACCAATAAAAACTTTGAAACACTCCATAAAATACTAACTTTGTCGGCCAATACAGACACCAATATTTTATTGTCTTTTAGCCAAATTGGATTAGAGTTATATCCAGCACAAGCCATTGTGTATTTAATGAATGCAAAAGCCCTAAACCAAAAAAATAATTTCAAAAAAGCGATAGAACAATTAACCAATGGAATTGATTTTGTCGTAGATAACAACATGTTAGAAGCAGACTTTTATGACGAAATTTCTAAAAGTTATCTTGGATTAGGGAATAAAATGGAAGCAATAAAGAATAAAAATAAAGCGTTAGCATTACGTAAAAAATAAGAGTTTAATGAAGTTTTTCAGATTCGTTTTAATTGGATTGATGGTATTTACATCTTGTAAAACCAAAAAAGGAATAATTGGTAGCAGTCCTATTGCTATTAAAAAAATGTCTGCGAGGAAGATTTCTAAAAAGCATCTTGCTGCTTCTTTTAATAAAAAAACCATTGATGCAAGGCTAAAAGTTGCTTATAAAAGTGATAAAGATAAATATAACTTTAATGTAAAATTAAGAATAGAAAAAGACAAGGTAATTTGGATAAACGTTGTCTATAAAAGTGTCGTTTTAGTTGCTAGAGCAAAAATTACCCCAACTGCCGTTCGTTATTACGAGAAAATAAATAAAACGTATTTCGAAGGAAGTTTTGACGTGTTGGAAGAAATATTAGGGGCAGGAGTAAATTTTAAGCAATTACAAAGCATGCTGCTTGGGGAGGCTATTTTTGATTTAAAGGAACAAAAATACAGTTCTGTGATTGATAATAACGCACATTTATTAGTTCCTAGTAAGCAAAAATCAGTGTTTGATATTTTATTTTGGATCAATCCAGTTCATTTTAAATTAGACATGCAAACGTTAAAAAACAAGCAAAAAAACCAAGAATTAAAAGTTGTTTACAAACGATATTCGAACACTAACGGAATGGTGTTCCCTCAGAGAATTGAGATTAGAGCAAATGAAAAAGGAAGGTTTACCAATATTGATATCGATTATAAGTCAGTGGTTTTTAATAAAAAAATCGCTATTCCTTTTAGAGTGCCAAGAGGATATAAACAAGTTGTGCTATAATGAAGTTTTCTAAACTATTTTTTTTCTTATATATAACGGCCACATTTTTTAATGTTGGAAATTCTCAAGCGCAAACTAGAAAACAACTAGAATCCGAAAGGAAGAAAATAAAGCAAGAAATAGTGAAAGTAAATAGATTGCTGTTTGCTACTCAAAAGAAAGGTAAAAACGCATTAGAAGACCTAAAAGACATCAACCAAAAAATAGCAACACGAACAACTTATATTAACTTAATTCAGAAAGAGTCTTCATTGCTTTCTTCAGAAATTAATCAGAATCAAAAAGTAGTTTTGAAGCTTCATAAAAAGCTAGAAAGGTTAAAAAAGGATTATGCTGAGATGATTTTTAAATCATATAAAAGCAAGTCTAAACAAAGTCAGTTGTTGTTTTTAATGTCTTCTCATAACTTTCAGCAAGCGTATAGGCGTTTGCAATATATGAAGCAATATACCAAGTTTAGAAAAAAACAAGGAGAAGAGATTGACATACAATCTCGCCTTGTTGTACAGTTTAATGATTCTCTGTTGTTTAAAATACAGGAGAAAGATACCTTGATAAAAGTAGAAGAATCAGAAAAATTACAGATAGAGTTAGATAAAAAGGATAAAGAAAAATTAGTTTCTCAAATTAATAAAAGAGCAAGCAACTATAAAAGAGAGATTCGAGTAAAACAAAAAGCAGAACGAATAATAGCAAATAAAATTGATGCGATTATTAAGGCTGCAATTGCAAAATCAAATAGAAATAAATCAAATAAAAATGCGAAAGGATTTGCCTTAACACCAGCGGCGAAAGCATTGGCTAAAAGATTTGTACAAAATAAAGGAAAACTCCCGTGGCCAGTAACAAATGGATTGGTTATTAGAAGATATGGTACCCAGCCACATCCAACGTTTGGAGGCATTACAATTACAAGTCCTGGATTGCATATTGGTACAAATAAAGGGACTTATGCAAAAAGTGTTTTTAATGGTGAGGTATTAGCAGTTCAGTTGCATTCTGGAGGAAAAAAAGCAGTCTTAGTACAACATGGAAATTATATTACCACTTACAATAATTTAGAATCCTTATCGGTTAAAACAGGAGATGCGGTTACTACAGGACAAAGATTGGGTAAAATATTTACCAATAAAGTTACCGGGAAAACAACGTTAATTTTTGTATTGCATAAAGAAACCCAAAGACAAAATCCAAAATACTGGTTGTTAAGAAGGTAGCGGGGTTTTCATAATTTTTTTAAGTATATTTTTCTTTGTTATAACAGCTGAGGTTAGCACGCCAGAAAATAAGGCTGCGGCAACTCCAGCAGAAACGATATCTTGTCCAGTTAAATAGAAGTTTTTAATGGGTGTTCTTGGTTGTAAAAAACGTTGTCTAAATCTTTTAGGCGTATGATCTAATCCATAAATTTCTCCTTTCTCGTAATTTACAAAATGTTGTGTTGTTAAAGGTGTTGAAAGTTCATAACAATCAATTTTTCCTTTTATTTGTGGTATTTGTTTGTAAAGTTCTTCCAGCAAACGTTTTGAAATTTTTTCCTTCAATGCAGTATACTCATCACCGCGTTTCATCCATTTAGTGCCCTCCCAATTTTCAAAAATGTCATATGGTAAAAGCGTTATGATATCAATGGTGCTTTTGCCTGGATATCTGTTAGGCCAATCTGGATCTTTTGCTGAAGGAAATGAAACATAAACTACAGGAAAAGGGCTGTCTATATCTTTTAAATAACGAGCTACACAGGCATCATGATCTAAATCTTTTGGATAGATCCATAGATTTGTTTTAGGAAGCGCTAATTCGTTTGGAGATCCTTTTAAGCCGATATATAAACAAGCATGTGAAACTGATGGAGTCACTTTTTCTAAATGTTTATTGAGTTGGTGTTTTAGTACAGTGCTTGGTGGTAGCAATTTTTTGTAGGTGCTAATTACCCCGGTACCGCTAATAATGTTTCGTGCTTTAAATATTTGCCCATCGGCCATTTTTACGCCAATAGCTTTGTTGTTTTCAACGATAACTTCTTCTACTGCTGCGTTAATTAAAATGGTTCCTCCCGCTTGTTCTATGACTTTATCTGTTGTTTTAGAAATTTGAGAAGAGCCGCCAATCGGAAAACTCGCGCCACCAAAATAATGTCTAGCAACAGATGCGTGCATGGTAAAGCTACTTTGTTTTGGAGGCAATCCATAATCTCCATATTGACCAGAAAGTACTTTTATCAGTTCTTGGTTTTTTGTGAGCGAACTTAAAACCTGGTACGTAGTTTTGTTAGATAATTTTAAAAAGGGCTTTCGCATGTTGTTTCCAAAAAGGGTGCTTATAAATTTGGGAACAGCCTTTTCCATGTAAAAACGTTGACTCGCCTTTGTTGCTTCAAAAACCAAGCTCACATAGGTGTCAATTGCCGCTTTTTCTTCAGGAAAATATTCGTGTAATTTTTCTTTAAAATTAGAGGTGCCTTTTACAAAATCGTAGCTTTTATCTCCAATAATGATGGTATCATAGACGTCTCCCATATCTGCCCATTTTAACTGCGCATCAGTGACATAGTCAAATACTTTTTTTACAACAGAAGTGGGTCTTTGTACATCACCAATGTAATGTATTCCAACATCCCATTCATATCCTTTTCTTTTAAAAATATGGGTAAATCCTCCAGCAGTATAGTGTTTTTCTAAGACAAGAACTTTTTGGCCTTCTTTTGATAATATGGCTGCGGTCGTTAAACTTCCCATTCCAGAGCCAATAATTATGGCATCGTAATAACTGGCTAATTTTGGATTTTTCTTGTAAGATTGGATCATAAAAAATTAGAAGATGTTAGGCTAGCTAATATACAATCTTAATTTTTTAGAAGGTTAACGTAAAAATAATAGTAGTTAACTGAACAAGGCTTTTAATTCTGTAGCATCATCCGGATTCATTTTTCCTGATAAAATCAAGCTCAATTGTTTTCTTCGTAAAGCGCCATCAAAACGCTCTTTTTCTAGCGCGGTTTCAGGAACAATTTGGGCTACGGGAACTGGACTACCAGTTTCGTCTACCGCAACAAATGTGTAGATGCCTTCATTTGCTCTTGTTCTTAATCCAGATTCTCTATCTTCTATCCAAACATCTACATATACTTCCATAGATGATTTAAAAGCTCTTGAAACTTTTGCTTCTACAGTAACAACACTACCCACAGGTACAGCTTTTGCAAAAGAAACATGATTTACAGAGGCAGTAACTACAATTCTTCTAGAATGACGACGGGCTGCAATACTACAAGCTCTATCCATTCTTGCGAGTAATTCACCACCAAATAAATTATTCAACGGATTTGTTTCAGCGGGTAAAACTAAATCGGTCAAAACTGTTACAGATTCTTTTGGAGTTTTCGGGCTCATCAGAAAAAAGATTTTAAATTTTCCGCAAAGATAAGTAATAACAGGTTAATGTTATTGAAGTATTCGTATTAAAAAGGAAAATTTAGTGTAATTTCTTTATTAATAACCATGCGTCTTCAGAAATATTATATCGAATATTTGCTAAGGATTTATACGCTTCAGTTCTTGTTTCGTGACTTGAATAAATAACTTGAGTTAGGCCCCATTTATTTTTACCGATAATAGCTGCTTGAAACCCTTTGGCTTTTAGTTGCTTCAGTTTTTTCTCAGCATTTTCATGAAATTCAAAAGCACCAGCTACAATATGAAAGTTTTTAGGTGTCTCTTTAGTAACGTTTAATTGAATGGTTGGTAAGGGGTTGTCTATGACAAAAGTTGCCGATTGAATTTTCTTTTCAACAGCTTGTTGTTGCTTGGCATATTGCTCTTGCAATTTAGTTGTTTCTAACTGGTTCCATCCGAAAATTCCAACTGTAAAAACAATAGCAGCTGCAGCGGCATATTTAATAAAATTAGAAGATTTTTTTTGAGCTGCTACAACAGGAGCTAACTTTTCAACTTGAGTTTTATATTCTAAACGTTTGATTGCGGGCGAACTTAAAGTGCTCATTCCAAACGATTCTGTTAAGTAATTCGATGTGGTATTTGGCTCAAACGTAATTTGTTGCTCATTGTTTAAAGATAAGCTACCAACTTTCCCAATAACTACAGACTCAGTTTGTAATTGTGTAGTCCAAATTTGTACGATCTCAGCAATTTTTTGGGTTGCTTTTTCAAAAGAAATGTTTTCTGAAGAAGCCATATAATTTGCCAACAAACCATCATTATTTATAAGATGTGAATTAAACGTAATTTGTTTAGTCGGAGGATAAAATGTGTGTGAAAAATGATTCACTTTTGCTGAAATAGCATTGGTTACAAATCCTCCAAAATCAGGAACAATTACGCAATCGTATCTGTATAATAAATCGTTGATGTAGTTGG
>Ga0209292_1007521_pt1 | contig 10311 bp, 8 predicted proteins | sample GOMGulsemesocosm_2_FD_184634 | JGI IMG/M metagenome (GOLD analysis project Ga0209292, IMG submission 184634) | Methane-oxidizing microbial communities from mesocosms in the Gulf of Mexico - GOM9C Gulf of Mexico (SPAdes) (version 2) | ecosystem: Environmental > Aquatic > Marine > Cold seeps...
GACCAAAAGTACGGTGTAGTCACTATGTGTATTGGTACAGGTCAAGGTGCAGCAGGGGTTATTGAAATGATGTAAGCCATATGGAAATCAAATTATTAAACATAAACGAAATTAAACAATTGAGACATGAAGTTTTATGGCCACACAAGCCATCTATTGCAGATTGTGTAATTGAACCTGATGATGAAGAAACGACTTTTCACATGGGAGCCGTTGAAAATAATACCGTAGTTGGTACCTCAACATTTTTAATTGATGTTAACAATAAATTTGAAACCAAATCACAATATAGATTACGAGCTATGGCAACCTCTCCATCAGTTAGAGGCAAACAAGCTGGGCGAAAAATCATAGAAGCATCAATTAAAAAATTGAAACAAATGGACATTGACTTATTATGGTGTGATGCAAGATTGGAAGCTACTGGCTTTTATGAAAAACTAGGATTACAAATGAAAGGTGAAATTTATGATGTTCCAAATATTGGACCTCATAAATTAATGTACATAAAATTAAAATAGATAATATAAAATAGTAGGTCTCACAATCTATTATATAAAAAACAATAGAAAAATGGAAGAGAAAAAAGCAATTATTGGAGGAGAATTTCTAATCAGAGATGTAGCGTGTGAAGATATTTATACACCAGAGGACTACACAGAAGAGCAAAGTATGATTGCTCAAATGTGTTTAGACTTTGTTAGACAACAAATTGTACCTAATTTAGATAGAATAGACTCATTAGAAGAAGGCTTGATGCCGTCACTTTTAGAGAAAGCTGGAGAATTAGGATTATTAGGAATGTCAGTTCCTGAAAACTTAGGTGGAATGGGTGTAAACTTCCCTACTTCATTATTGGCAACTGAATACACAGGCAGAGGTCATTCATTCTCTGTAGCTTATGGTGCACATACAGGAATTGGTACATTGCCTATTTTATATTATGGAACAGAAGAACAAAAACAAAAATATATCCCCAAATTAGCTTCTGGTGAATGGAAAGCTGCATATTGCTTAACTGAACCTGGTGCAGGCTCAGATGCTAATTCAGGGAAAACAAAAGCTGTACTATCTGAAGATGGTAAAACATATTCTATTACGGGACAAAAAATGTGGATTACCAATGGTGGATTTGCAGACGTAATGACTGTTTTTGCAAAAATTGGTGATGATAAAAACTTAACAGCATTTATCGTTGACGCTCATTCTGAAGGTATCACTTTAAACCCTGAAGAGAGAAAAATGGGAATTAAAGGATCATCTACGCGTCAAGTATTTTATAACAACGTACAAGTTCCAGCAGAAAACTTATTAGGAGAAAGAGATAAAGGGTTTAAAATTGCTTTAAACATTCTTAACATTGGTAGAATAAAATTAGCGGGTGGTGTTTTAGGCGGATCTAAAGAAGTAATTAACTACTCTATCAAATACGCGAACGAAAGAGAACAATTTGGACGTGTTATTTCTAAATATGGTGCTATTCGTCATAAGATTGCAGAACAAATCATAAAAACATTCTCACTAGAGTCTGCAAGTTATAGAGCTGCAGCAGATATTGAAAATGCAATTAAAGCATTAATTGCTGGTGGAATGTCAAAAGAAAAAGCAACTTTAAAAGGAATTGAACAATTTGCACCTGAATGTGCAGTTTTAAAAGTTGTTGGTTCTGAAACATTAGACTACTGTGTTGATGAAGGCGTACAAATTCATGGAGGAATGGGGTATTCTGCAGAATCTGCAGTTGAACGTGCTTATAGAGATGCTAGGATTAATAGAATTTTTGAAGGTACCAATGAAATCAATAGATTATTAACAATTGACATGGTTTTAAAGAAAGCTATGAAAGGAGAGTTAGATTTAATGACTCCAGCAATGGCAGTTGCTAATGACTTAATGTCAATTCCCGATTTTGAAGATCCTTCTACAGAATTATTTGCTGAAGAAAAGAAGTACATTAAAAACTTTAAAAAATCTGTTTTAATGGTTGCTGGAACAGCAGTTCAAAAATTAATGATGTCTTTATCTAAAGAAGAAGAAATTTTAATGAACATTGCAGATATGGCTAATGATGTTTACCTAGCCGAATCTGTAATGTTAAGAGTTGAAAAAATGGCTAAAACTAGTGGTGAAGAAAAAGCAGCTATTTATATATCAATTGCAAAAACATTCATATTTGACGCAGCAGACAGAATTAACAAAGCTGGTAAAGATGCATTAATGTCATTTGTTGAAGATGATGAATTAAGAATGATGTTAATGGGAATGAAACGTTTCACAAAAGTAGCTCCATTTAACACTAAACAAGCCAGACAAGACATTGCTAAAGTGGCAATTGACAAAAATGAGTACTGTTTTTCTGATGCCATAAACAAACTATAATACATACTACAAAATAAAAAACGTCATTCTTTAATTAGAATGGCGTTTTTTTATGACATATAATCTTGCCATTTAATTAGTACATATTTTTGCTTACTCCCCTCTTTCTTTTCCAAAAAACCAAACTCAAAACAAAATAAATATACATCCCCTTTATTATTTTTCCAATAATGTGTAAATCTATTCGGGTCAAACCCCTCCTTTAGCAACTCTTCTTTTCTTACAATTGACTTACCTGACTTATTATAGAGTTTAAGTAATTTACGATTTAGGCGCAGCTGCTTTAGTACATCCGCGTAAAAGCTATCCTCATTGGCTTTGTTATTTTTATATTGAAAAGCAGACTTACAATATTGATTACAATACTTTTTATCTTTTCTTCCTGTTATTTCTTTTTTACACTCTAAACACAAACTCATAACCGTATAATTATACGGTTACTGTTTCTATTGAGTCCAAATTCACCTAACTTTATTATATGACTGCAAATGCTAAACATAAAACAATTACTCTAAAACATTTTTTTATAAATAATGAAAAACAAATTGGACTTGAATTTCGGCCAGACAAAACTATAAATGTGTTCATTAAAACATTACCTAACATTAGATGGAGCACGGAATTTGGCATAGTTTACATTAAGAACACGCATGAAAATTTAGCGACTATTTTTAAAGTCTTTAAGGGGATAGCTTGGGTGAATGGTTCACATTTTTTTCCAAAAACCAAATCTAAACTTAACAACAGCCCTGTTACAGTTAATGATTTTAGAAAAAGAAAACCTATTCTTAATTACAGAACCTGTCCAGAGAGTTACCTCTTAAAATTAGAACTCAAGCAGTATGCTATGAATACAGCTAAAACTTACATTCAATTATTTGAAAAGTTTATCAACCACTATAAAAAAATTGAATTAAGTTCAATTGATGAAAATGACATCAGATTATATATGCAGCACCTTGTACAACATGGCAAGTCGAATTCTTATATAAACCAAATGATAAATAGTATCAAGTTTTATTATGAAGTGGTTTTACAAATGCCTAATCGATTTTATAGCATAGAAAGACCACGTAAACGTGAGGCTTTACCTAAAGTTATTAGCTTAGAAGAGGTGCAATCTATTATAAAATACACCAATAATATAAAACATAAATGTATTGTTAGTTTGCTATATTCGGCGGGATTAAGAAGAAGTGAATTATTGAATTTAAAACCAGAAGACATAGACAGTAAACGAATGGTGATTACTGTTGTCCATGGGAAAGGAAATAAAGATCGACTGACAATATTAAGTCAGAGTGTACTTGATGATTTAAGAATATATTTTAAAGCATGGCAACCTAAAACCTATTTATTTGAAGGAAAACCAGGAGAACAATACTCTGGTTCTAGTATATCAAAGATAATTTACAACGCATGTCATAAAGCTAAAATAAGGAAAAGAGTAACTCCACATATGTTAAGACATAGCTTTGCTACTCACTTATTGGAAAATGGTACAGACTTAAGATATATTCAAGTCTTACTAGGTCACAGTAGTAGTAAGACTACTGAAATTTATACGCAAGTAGCAATAAACAACATCAAAACCATAAAAAGTCCGATAGAATTATTAAATTTGGGTTAAAACATAACGTGTATATGTTGCACGTGCAACATACTCAGTTGTTGTGTGTAATTTGTGTAATTAGAGAATATGGAAAAAGAAGATTTAGTAACGAGAATTTCAATACTTCTCAATAAACCCACTACTGATGAGGATGATATTCAATATTTTGAAAATAAGTTACATGATGATTCGGTTGAGGAATTAAGACAGTATTTAGTTAAAAACAAAGACTTCCTTGGTGATCCTCAACTTGAATTTTTACAGGGATTAAATGACCATGGGGTAGATTTAATTTTAAAGACGCATAATGACATTAAAATAGGATTTCAAATTAAAAGTCATGTTGATGTATCAAATGATAATTTCGCATCAAAAGTAAAAGCGCAAATGACAGAAAGTGCTTTTCACGGTATACATAAGTTGTACATTCTCATTTGCAGCCCTTATGTATCGGGTGACAAAAACTATAAGGGGCGAATTTCTCATTTATTAAGTGAATTAAGTAGTTATAAGACAAATTATCATTGTTCGTATTCGCCAATGAGTTGTGTTGATTTATTTCTTAATAATGAAATAATTGAAGAAGAATCTTTTTATTCTATTTATAAGCAATTCACAACAGAGGTAACTGTGACAGAAGAGATTATTAAGGAAATAGCTCCTGCTGAGCTTAAAACTGATTTTTTAAATAGACTTAAAGGTCAACAATCAATTGATGTTGAAAATGCTTCAAATTTTATTAATTACATAATTGAACAAGATTTTGAAGTAGATAAAAATGAAATGCTTAATGAATTAAAAGAATATTGTAACAATCTAAAGTCAGTTACGCAAGTTTCAAGAGAGTTCTTTGTCACTGTACTAAGTTTTGCTGAAAGCTACGGGAAGTTAGGCAACTGTATAAATTGTGTAAAGTCTCCATACATTGATATTCAAGACTCTCTTGGTATCACTCAAGGAGAGATGACATTAAGAATTAAGAATTTAGAGCGTAAAAATTTACTCAGTTTTGATGAAGATGATCCATATGAGGATGGTCAAATAGTAATAGGAATAACAGGTGCGAATATTCATGATGATCTTTGTATTTCATATGAAATACTTAAGTATTTAAAAAATGACTTGGATAAGCTTAAATTATTTTTTATTGATTTAAACTTTAAGGATTTGGAATAAACTATTTGCTTCAAGTGAAATTGTATGAAAGATTTAAATTTAGAATATAACTCAACATATATCAGTATTAATTTACTAGATGAATTGGACTATTTCCTTGGAGGCTATGGTAAGCCAAATGCTATTTTTATTTATTCTCTAAATGCATTTTTAGAGGCATATATCCTAAATAGTAAATTTTATATATCTGGCCAAGAAGCAAAACACTTTCAAATCGTATCAAAAGCAATGTTTCCAGATGGAAGACCTGTGTTGGAATTATTAGCTAAATCAAAAAGCTTAATGGCAATTGGAGGAATCGGTAATGAAATTGGCCAAGTTGTTAGTCTTGGAAAATTTGATCCAAAAAACCCAACCAATTACCAGGAAAGAATTGAGCATTATATTAACAATGGCTTAAAGACTGAGGATGCCAGAAATAAATACTTGATTTTACCATCTCTTAATGATCAAATAAAAGATTTCAAATATTTAAGTATAGGAAGAGTTGATGATGGATATATAGCAACTGAGAGTTCGAATGCTCCAGATAAATTTTATAAGAAGTTATGTGACGTCACCAAATATTCTAACGTTCAAGCTACATTGCCATTTTATAGTTATCAGTTTCAAATTTCTGAAATCCAATCAAGAGGGATAAGCCGCGAAATTATTACACAATTAACAGATAGTTTTAAAAACAAACAGAAACTAGTTGACCAATACTTTGGAAATACGCATCAAACAATTCCTCCACTAGTCACCATTCTGTTATCACAATGTAACAGCATTTCAGATATGCCCGACAAAATGTATCAATTGAGAAAGGATTTCACCGAACTCAGATTATCGGTTGTGAATTATGAAAAGCGAATCAATGAAGCAGACAACATAAAAGAACAACTTGATGCCATTGACGAGCTGAATGAATTTTGGAAAGTATTCAATAATAAATACTCGGAAGACAAGAGATTATTATATCAATTTTGGGAAGTGGCTGAAGAATCAAATTATGAAAAATCGATTGACAATGCTATTGATACAGGTGATGTTTCAGAAATAATTGAGGATTTAAATGTTGGAAAAGTTGCTGGTAAAGGAGCGAAAAAAATATTTGAGTGGTATAAGGAAAGAAAAGTCATTAATCGATTTAGGGGAGTTACTGATATATGGAAGTTATTTGAAAATGCTCCAAATATGAAAAAACATTTATCAGAATTTGAAAGAGTTTTTGGTGTGAAAATTGATGAAAGCGAACTGATAGCATTAAACAAAAGACTAGAACAAATAAAACTACACACAACAAAACCTAAACTGCATTAAAACGCAGTTTAGCCAAACGTTGTACACAATACAAAATATGACTAATTTTTCTACTTTAACTTTTTATTTATACAACAATATAAGAATTTCAAAAAAGGCTTTACTCTATGGTACGATATCATCCGAAAATGTATCAAGTCCAAACTCTAAATACCTTTCTTAAAAATCTTAATAGTCTACTTTTTTATACTATATTTATCTAAAATACAAACATACGAGTCAAATCGTTAGCTGCAAGCGCAAAAAAATAGAAATCCAACTAATGAACAAACTACAGAATGGAGAATATTTTGGAAATCATAATCAAGAACTAAGATTCAATGATATAATAATTACAGACACAGAATACACCCACGAAAAAGTAGATTGGCATTATCACGAAAATCCATATTTCACATACCTAATTCAAGGAAAACTTTTTGAGGCGAGTAAAAAGAAATCTGATTACTTAACTTCTGGAAGTTTACTATTCCACAATTGGCAAGATGCTCATTACAATATTAAGCCACCAGAATATACAAGAGGTTTTCATATCGAATTAAACACTCAATGGTTTAAAAGAAATGAGATTCATTCTCTTAACTTTGAAGGAAGTACAAACATCAAAAATCCTCAAATTAAAACACTTTTAAACAAAATATTTTTAGAAACAAAAATTAATGATGAGCAAAGTCAAATAAGTATTGAGTTATTAATATTAGAGATATTTAATAAAATTGAAGACAAAAAAAATCTATTTACAAAACAACCTAAATGGGTAAATACCTTGAAAGAATTAATAACTGATGAACCAAATAAAAACTTTTCTCTAACAAATCTTAGTAAAGAATTAAATATACATTCTGTTCATTTATCAAGAGATTTTTCAAAATATTTCGGAACTACTTTAGGTCAATATATTCGATTGCAAAAAGTAAATAAAGCGATACTTTTAATAACTAAAAATGAATTTACATTGACTGATATATGTTACCAATGTGGCTTTTACGACCAAAGCCATTTCATTTCAAATTTCAAAAGAATTTATAAAACAACACCTTCTGTTTTTTTAAAAGAAATTTCAAAACGTTAAAATTATACAATTATAAAACGTTCTAAAGTTTCATCTTTGCAAAAAACAAATACAACATATATGAAATTTTACTTCATTTTAATTTTAACAATACTTTCATTCTCAAGTTACGGACAAGATATGAAAGATTACTCAGGTAATTGGCAAGGAGAATTAGCAAACAAAAATGTCTTTAATCTTACCGTTTCTATCCAAAAAAAGGCACATGAAAATTCGCAATTTATTATTTCAAATGAACACGAGATTATAAATAAGCAATTTACATTCGAAAATAAAATACAACTCTCACTGAATGAAAATCTTACGTTTAGTGGAATTGTCAATAATGAGCAAACAGAAATAAATGGGTTTATCAAATCTGGAATGCTTTTTTATCACATAAAACTTAAAAAGGAGGGGGATAAGTTTATAGGGAAATGGAATATGTTAATGATTGACTATTTAAAATCTCAGTCTTTATATTTAAGTGTAGAAAATGGATCAAAAAATGAATATCAAGCATACCCTATTTGGGGAGATGATAGATTTACAGGGACTTGGTGTACCAATTTCAACAAGAATAAAGGTATCATTTCATTTTTAGATTTTAAGACAGGTCTTCAATTTATAGGTGTTTTAAAATCATCTGAAATTTTATTGGACATTAATCTTGGCAATAAAACCATTACAAAAGTATCGTTTAAAAAATCTAAAGATGATTGGATAATTGGCAACCTTTCAGCGAGTAAAAATTCTCAAATAAATGATGGTTGGAAATTATCGACCAATCAATTATTGCTTCCAAAAATGGAAAATGATATTAATAATAAAGTATTAGATAAAACGGAAAGTGTAATAATTGCCAAAAATGGTGAAATTGTATATGAAAATTATTTTTCAGGTTTTAACGCTTCAATTCCACACGATATGCGTTCTGCCTCAAAAAGTATTTCTTCTGCTATTGTTGGAATAACAGTAGATAACAAATTGATTAAATCTACAGACCAAAGGATTTACGAATTTTTACCTCAAGAGTACAAAAAATCTAAAGACAGTCTTAAATCAGAAATTACAATTCAAAGTCTGCTAACAATGAGTTCAGGGTTAGATGCTATTGATTATGGTACTAATGCTAATCCAAAATCCTCTGCAACAGAAGATAATTATCAAAGAACAATGGATTGGACTAAAACTATTTTGGAAGCACCAATGATTAACAAACCGTTTACTCACTCAAATTATGGCTCTGCAAATCCTCATTTACTTGGCGTTGCAGTAAATTCAGTCGTAGAAAAGCCATTAGAATTATTTATAGACAACAACTTGTTTTCACCTTTAGGTATTTCTAATTACATCATACAGTCTGATATGTTTGGCAATCCATATTTTGGCGGTGGAATGTATTTAACATCAAGAGACATGTTAAAATTTGGTCAATTATATCTAAACAAAGGGAAATGGAACAATAAACAAATTCTTTCTAAAAAGTGGATTAAAAAATCGCATAATAATTATTTGAATTTAGAAAACACAGCAGACAAAAATGGGTATGGTTATTTATGGTGGCATCATACCTACATCATAAATGAAAAGGAAGTAAAATCAATTGAAGCAAGAGGTGCAGGTGGTCAATATATATTTATAATTCCGAAATTGAAAGTAGTTGCAGTAATTACATCAGGAAATTATAGAAATAAGAAAGGTCAACAACCTGAAAAAATATTGAACAATTATATACTTCCTTTGTTAATGGAAAAATAGACAGCACCTAACAATGTATAAAAACATAGAGTTTTTGTGCTAACTCCAAAGTTTTGTGTTTATCTACAAAGTTCGCTAAATATAAAATTTGGCATTTACAGAAGAAAAGATAAAAGCAAAATATTTATATTTAGCTAAGTAATAAATTGAAACAATTGTGCTTATTTACTGCCCTACGTTTCTTATACTAAACGTTATCACCAATAAAATGAAAATAGTAACCAAATTATTTTATCAAACTCAGGTTTAATAAAATCGATTTTCTTCGAATAAAAAAAACAAATCAGTTTAAGAATTGATTTACCATTCTGCAAATGACCCATCGTCATGTCTCCATATTGGATTTTTCCAATCTTTTTTAAACTTCTTGTCAGCTTCAATTACCACTTCTTCATCTATCACAACACCAAGACCTGGTTTTGAAAGAGGCTTAATATATCCGTCAATAAACTTAAAATCTTCTTTATTTACAACATAATCTATTAATTCTGCTGCACCCTTATTATAATGTATCCCCATAGATTGCTCTTGTATTACTGCATTGTAGGATACAAAATCTATGGTTAAACATGCGGCTAGCGCTATTGGACCCAAAGGACAATGAGGTGCTATTGCGATATCATAAGCTTCTGCCATTGAAGCAATTTTCAAACACTCTGTAATACCACCGGCATGAGATAAATCTGGTTGTACAATAGAGAGTCCACCCTGCTCAAACATCCGTTTAAAATCATAACGACTAAAGGTACGTTCACCAGCAGCAATTGGTATACTTGTTTGACTCGCGAGTCGACTGTAGTTTTCACTAAAGTCATGCAAAACAGGCTCTTCAATAAATAACGGTTTATAGGGTTCAAGCTCTTTAATTAACACACGTGCCATTGGTGTAGAAACACGCCCATGAAAATCAAGACCAAAATCAATTGTATTACCAAATGCAGAACGAATAGCATCTACTCTTGAAATAACTTGATCAACAGCTTTATGAGAATCAATAAATTTCATCTTGCCTGTCCCATTCATTTTAAAG
>Ga0209292_1007526_pt1 | contig 10308 bp, 9 predicted proteins | sample GOMGulsemesocosm_2_FD_184634 | JGI IMG/M metagenome (GOLD analysis project Ga0209292, IMG submission 184634) | Methane-oxidizing microbial communities from mesocosms in the Gulf of Mexico - GOM9C Gulf of Mexico (SPAdes) (version 2) | ecosystem: Environmental > Aquatic > Marine > Cold seeps...
ATAGGTGGCGCCACAGGCTTCACAGTTATCACCGTATTGATCTTCGGCTTTGCATTTTGGGCAGCTGCCCTTGATGTAGCGGTCGGCAAGGAAAATTTCTTTTTCTGGGTCAAACGCTTGGGTTATTTTACGGCTGGCTATGTGCCCGTTCTCTTTAAGGCGGCTGTAAATCATGCCGGTCAGCTCGCGGTTTTCATCCGAGTGGGTTGAGTGAAAGTTGTCGAACTGGACGTTAAAGGCTTTGAAGTCAGCTTCGTGCTCAGCTTTTACATTGGCGATTTGTTGCTCGGCGGTCAGCCCTAGCTGCTCGGCCTTGAGCATGATGGCGGTGCCGTGAGCGTCGTCGGCGCATACGTAAGTGCACTGATTGCCACGCAACTTCTGGAAGCGTACCCAGATATCCGTTTGGATGTACTCGACCAGGTGGCCAAGGTGGATGGAACCATTGGCGTAGGGCAGGGCGCTAGTTACCAGGATTTTGCGAGGCTCAGACATGTATTTTTCCACTCAACTGTTCTGCGTTAACCGCCATGGAGGGGTTAAGCGCCATGGGGTTAAGCATTGGGGGCGCCGAAAATGGTCGGCGCAGCCGGTTAAACATTACGACCGGCAAGCGCTAGCGCGTACCGGTTTAAGGGCTCATTACGTAAGCCTAATGAGAGACCCGTAAAAAGCCCGCGACTATAGCATTTTCCCTGTTGAAAATCAGGCTCTTAAGCGTGAAAACCATGAGTATACTGAGTCTTTTCGGCGCCTCTGTGTCCGACTGCCTTAGCCTGTGCGGTTGAGCCGTTGGGCATCATTGGAATTTCCCGTTGACTGGGCACATAAGTCGCTTGGTTTTTCTGTATTGATCCCTATTATGTCCCCCTATGATTTATGTCCCCTAGGGATTCGCGTCATCTTGTGTGGCGCCGCGACGAGGAAGAATGATGAGTGATGTGACGCAGGCCGCACAGGCGGTCTTGGCCCAGCTGGAAATCGCTGAATTCGATGCGAACCTTGCCGAGTTGGCACAGATTGATAGCCGCCTAGAGGGCGATAAACTCGCCGTGGTTTTACGCTTCGCTGTGCCGGTTGATGCGCTGCAGGAGAGCCTCAGTGAGCAGATTTGGCAGGCGCTGCGCGACCTACCTGGTATTTCTGATGTGGATTTGGACATCGAGTGGCAGGTAGCCGCCGCACCGGTCGTTGATGAAAAAGCTCGCATTCACAATGTGAAGAACATTATTGCGGTGGCATCGGGCAAGGGTGGTGTGGGGAAATCAACCACGGCGGCGAACCTGGCGCTGGCGCTGGCCGTAGAAGGCGCAAGCGTCGGTTTGTTGGACGCGGATATCTATGGCCCCAGTGTGCCGCAGATGTTCGGTGTGGGCAGCCAGCGCCCAGAGATCATCGACCAGAAGTGGATGGTGCCGATTGAGGCGCACGGTATTCACACCATCTCCATGGGCTACATGGTGACGGAAGAAACGCCGATGGTGTGGCGCGGCCCTATGGCCAGTGGCGCTCTGCAGCAGCTGCTGACACAAACCGCCTGGCCTGAGCTCGACTACTTGATCATTGATATGCCGCCTGGCACCGGTGATATCCAGTTAACTCTGTCGCAGAAGGTACCGGTGTCAGGGTCGGTGGTGGTGACCACCCCGCAGGACATAGCGCTGCTGGACGCCAAAAAAGGCATTGAGATGTTCCGCAAGGTGAAGGTGCCAGTGCTGGGTGTGGTGGAAAACATGGCCACACACATCTGCTCTAACTGTGGCCATGAGGAACACATCTTTGGCACAGGTGGCGGCGAGCGCATCGCCGCGGACTACCAAACCCAAGTGTTGGGCGCGCTGCCGCTGGCGCTGGATATTCGTCAGTTGGCCGATAGTGGCTGCCCGACGGTGGCGCAAGACGCCGACTCTGAGCACGCGCAGCTCTACCGAACCATTGCCCGCCGCGTGGCATTGGCGCAGCTGCGTCAATCCAAGGCGGCGGGTGTTATGCCGACGATTAGCATCGCAGACGACTAGCCTTGAGTGTCTCTTGAGCGAAAAAGCCGCCGCTGATATTCAGCGGCGGCTTTTTTTTGCCGTGTTGGGCGCCGCAGGCTGTTGTATAGCGTCTGCCTGGATGACATTAGCGAGATATCTGGAAGGCCACGTAGAAGCGGCAGCCTTCCCCGACTTCGGTCTCGACCCAGTGGCGGCCGCCGTGCAGTTGTGTCAACTCGGCCACGAGGGCCAGCCCCAGGCCGGTGCCCTGGATGTGCTTGTCCTCGGCTTCGGCGAGGCGGCTGTAGTCTTGGAACAGGCTACTTTGAACGGCCTTGTCTATGCCGGGGCCGAAGTCTTCGATCACGATGGCCACTTCCTGCTCACTGCATCGGTTTAGGTAAATATCGACATCCGCACCCTCGCCATACTTGATGGCGTTAGAGAGTAGATTAAGGGTTATTTGCAGTAGGCGTTGTTCGTCGCCGTTTATCTCGATGCTTTTCAGCTCAAAGGGGGTTTTGTCGGCAATGCGGACCTGCTGCTGTTCGGCCATGCCTCGAATGCTGGCGAGTGCTTGGTTAATAATGTCTTGAGCTTTTAATGGGCGGCGCTCTAACTCGACCTTGCCCGCCTCGATTTTAGAAATATCGAGTATGTCATCAATCATGTGTGTCAGGTGTTGAGCGTTGCGAATGACCGAGTCAAATGCCTCGGCACTGCGCGGTGTTAATGTGTTGCCGAGGGTCTTTTGCAGGCGTCGAGAAAACCCCAATATAGAATTCAAAGGGGTGCGCAGCTCGTGCGACATGGCGGCAAAAAAACGCGTCTTTGCCCTATTGGCCTGCTCCAACTCATGGGCCTTACTGCGCAACTGAGCTTCGCTGTGGCGGCGCCTTTGCTCGGTGCGAAACGCACCGAGCAGTATACCCAGGGTGTTGAGCAGCGGCGTGAGGTCTCGGGCGAGGGCCTTGTCGTAGCCGCCGGGCCGGTTGGCGATACCCGCCATGCCAATGAACTCTTCGCCCGCCATGATCGGGATGCCCATATAGTAATCAAGGCTGGGATGACCGACAGGCAAGCCGCCGCGTTTAGGGTCGCTGCCGGGGGTATTACTGATGACCATTTGGCCCGTTTTTACGGTATGGCCGAACAGTGTGTCGTGGTTGGTGAACTCCATGCCAACCGGTGCGTTTTGTTCATAAAAGCTACGGGTGTCGCTGTTCCAGGCAATATTGGTGATGGCGTGGGTTTTGAGCAGGTTCTTACCATGGCCATTCTGTAGGATTTCGCCAATAAACCCATAGCGGCTGTCGGTGAGTGTCAGTAGGGCGTCGAGTGCGCGACCGAAGACATAAAAGGAGCCCTTGTCGGCGATGTAGTCCTGCTGCAGGTCCGAGAGAATGGTGAGCATGTCCGTGGAGGACGTAGCGGCCTCTTTGCTCGGTGTGAGGGTCGGGTTTAGATGGCAGATCAGCTGCTCTTTTTGGTCGCTGTCGACCCAGGCGGACAGCTGCAAACTGAGCAGTGGTTGGTGCTGGGGGTGAATGATGGCCCAGCTTCCACGGGTGCCGTAGGAGGCGGCTTCGATCACGGCTTTAAGATGCTCGGCGAGCGTTTTTCCGCCCTCCAGAGTGATGTACTGTTCAAGCAGGGTTTCGTCTGGGGTTATTTTCAGCTGGCGCCTGGCGTTATCGTCTGCCCATAGTATCTTGCCGTTTTGATCAATTTTAAAGGTGCCGTTGAGTGCATCCTGGCGTGGCGCCATGAGCTTTTCCTAGTATCTGCGCGCAAGGGAGAGGCTTGAGCTAAGCCTAAGTGTAGACCTTGTAATGGGCGTTGCGCGGTAAGATGTTGGGGAGTTGGGGAGTTGCAGAGGTTTGGAGAACTGCTGAGATTTAGGTGCCACAAGCCGCGCTTGGCCACGGCTTGTGGCGGGGGTTATTGGTTGTCGTAGCTCTCGATGGCTTGGTCGACAACGCGCATTTCAACACCGGCCAGCTTGAACATCTCGCGGGTTTCTTCGGCCGCGTGGTACATAGATTTAGCCACGACGGTTTTGATGCCGCAGCTGATGATGAGCATGGCGCACACACGACAGGGCTCCATCTTGCAGTAGAGGGTGCTGCCCTCCAGCGAGATACCGTGCCTGGCCGCCTGGCAGATGGCGTTCTGCTCGGCGTGAATAGTGCGCATGCAGTGCTGGCGGGTGGTGCCGTCGTCGTCAATCACCTGCTTCATAAGGTGCCCGACCTCATCGCAGTGGGGCAGGCCCGAGGGCGAGCCAACATAACCGGTGGAGATGATGCGTTTATCCCTGACGATGATGCAGCCCGACTTACCTCGGTCGCAGGTCGCGCGGGTGGCCACGGTGTTCATCATGTCGATGAAGTATTCATCCCAGTCTGGTCTCATGCTCTTCTACCTGTTTAATGCTCGGGGGCGTCATCTAGGGCGGCCTGACCGCTTGGTGGGGCGAGAGTATATCAGTTGTGATCGGACTGCCTAACTCGGGTGAGATAAATTCTCGTCAGTGGGCGAATACAGCCTCTATAATGGGCGGCTGGAATAGGCGGCAGAGTCGTGGCCTCGGTGCTACTGAGAAGCCTAATCGAATCGAACGGTGTAGAGCGGATAGCATGAATCAGCGTGTAGAACAGCTTGATGTGGTGGTGGTGGGCGGCGGGGCGGCTGGCTTGATGACGGCGATTACCGCCGCCAAGCGTGGCCGTCGTGTGTTGGTGGTCGACCACGCCAACAAAGTGGGTAAGAAAATTCTGATGAGCGGCGGTGGTCGCTGTAATTTCACCAATCTAGAAATCGCCCCAGACAACTATTTGAGTGACAACGGACATTTCTGTAAGTCGGCATTAGCGCGCTATACACAATGGGACTTTATTGGTTTGGTGTGCGAGCATGGCATTGGTTACCACGAAAAAAGCTTGGGTCAGCTATTTTGTGACGACAAGGCGGTGGGCATATTAAACATGCTGCTCGATGAGTGCGCCAAGGCCGGCGCTGAGATTCGCACTCACTGCGAAATTAACGCGGTCACCGCATTGAGCAGTGGCAGTGCTCGCTACCAGCTCGATACGAGTCTTGGTTGCCTGCAAACCCAATCGCTGGTGGTAGCCACTGGCGGTTTGTCGATTCCGACTATGGGCGCCACGGGCCTCGGTTACGAGCTGGCCGAGCAATTTGGTCTAGAGCTCTTGCCGCGCAGCGCTGGTTTGGTACCTTTCACGCTGGATAAGCAGCTGCTGGAAAAGTTTCTGCCGTTGGCGGGCAACGCCCTGTCGGTCGTCGTATCCTGTGGTGCACAGAGTTTTAGTGAGAGCCTGCTGTTTACCCATCGAGGCCTCAGTGGTCCGGTCATTTTGCAGATCTCCTCCTACTGGCAGCCTGGTCAGACGATTAACATCAACTGGTTCCCCGCAATCGATATGGAAACCTGGCTTTTGGCTGCCAAGCACGAGCGCGGCAAGAGTGAACTGCGCACTTTGTTGAGCGAGTTGGCCACTAAAAAGTGGGCCACGGTTTTTTGTGAGCACTGGCTCAACTCCCAGCCTATGGCCAACTACACAGACGCCGACTTGAAAGCCATGGGCGAGCGTTTGAACAACTGGGCGATCATGCCCGCCGGCACCGAGGGCTACCGCACCGCAGAAGTCACCTTGGGCGGTGTGAACACTGACGGGGTTTCTTCAAAAACCATGGAAGCAAAAAACCAGCCTGGACTGTATTTTGTTGGCGAAGTGCTGGACGTGACCGGTTGGCTGGGGGGCTTTAACTTTCAGTGGGCCTGGGCCTCGGGTTATGCGGCGGGCGAGGTTGTGTGATGTGACGAAGGCGTTAAAACGAAGGCTGCTTAACAATAACGAAGGCCGTTTTATTGTGAGGGCGGTGCGCTACACTGGCTCGATGTTACTCAGGCTAACACGGGTTTCTAACATTTGTGCCACAAACCATCGCAAGGCTTTGCCTTTGTTGTTGCTTCGCCAGGATAGGTATTGGGTTGTCTTGGGGGCTTTTTTATCAATCGCCAGCGATAATAATTCACCACTGTTTAGATGCGCCTGTATTTTATGTTGGGGCAAAAACCCCACGCCAACACCCTGCAATTGCGCATCAATTTTCTGTTGCATATTGGCCACCCGTACCACCGTTTGTTTATCAAAAGCCCTGTGCGGCTTAATCGGCGAGTGGCGTGAAGAGTCACTGATGACAATGCTGGGGTAAGGTTTTATATCACCTTCCGATAAAGGCAAAGCACAGCGCGTCAGCGGGTGATCCTTACAGACTACAAACATCCACTGGCTCTCCAGCAATGGCTCGAATTTCAAGCCGGCTATTTTCATCACCGCTGGTGGCCCACCAATCACCAGATCGGCACGCTCATCGATGATGGCTTCCAGACTCCCGCCCATCACCTCTTCGCTCAGGTTTACCTGCACGCCTGTATTGAGCGCATGAAAGGCTTTTAATATAGGGTAAAAGCGATTGATGTCCCAGACCGTATCAATCGCAATGGTGATGCTGGGTTCCCAGCCGCTGTTGACCCTCAGTGCGGCATCGACCACCGCATCCGCCGCCAGCAATAATGCTCGGCCCTGTTCTAGTAATACCCGCCCGGCTGGTGTTAATACCGAACGCCGGCCTTCACGGCGGAAGATGACAAAACCCAAGTCTTCCTCAAGCTTCTGCACGGTATAGGTCACGGTAGAGGGCACACGATGCAGGGTAGCAGCGGCCGCCGCGAAGCTGCCTTTTTTATCGATCGCGTCCAGTACTTGCAGTGCATCCAGCGTTAATTTCATGCCCTGATTCCTTGATCTCTATAATTGTTCGATAAATTCGAACTAACTGGTCTATTTTATCCGATTTTTATTATATGGCCAGTATTTATAATGGTTTCAGATTCGAGAAAACGCAGTTACTAATTAACTTTATCGCTAACAGACGGGCCATCATGGAAACTATGCAACTATTACAACGAGACTCTTTACCCCGTGGAGGCTTTGCCGGTTTGACCGAAACTCGCATGATTAAAGACGCCAAGGTCGGCGGCGATGACAGCACTTGGGATGGTATCGGCAACTTCGTTTATCTAGCCGATGCGCGTTACCTTCCCCATGGCGAAACACATATGCATTCGCACCATGAGATCGATGTGATCACCATCATGCTAGAGGGCAACCTGGTGCATGAGGGGTCACTGGAGGATGGCCAGTCGATGGTGGCCAATCAGGTTCAGGTGCAACGTGCCGGCGGCGAGGGTTTTGCCCACAATGAAGTCAACCCAGATGAAAGCGGCACTCGCCTTTTGCAGCTGTGGGTGCAACCCGAAACGGCTGGGGAAGCCTCAGGGTATAAATTGTATGAGCCAGGGCAAAACCGCTTAAGCCGTATCTACGGCGGAACAAAACAACAAGCGGCCACCTTCGATAGCCACACGGTGATAGAAGTCGGCATCTTGGTGCGGGGCTGTGAAATCTATAAGAAAGGCGAGTTTCTGGCTTATATCAGCAGCGGTGAGGCCGAGTTAAACGGCGCAAACGTAAAAGAGGGAGATTTAATCCGCGATGAAGATATGGCGCTAACCGTACTGAGTCCGAATCTCCACATTACCGTGATCAGTGTGGAATAAACTTCAGCCATTGAGAGCAATATAGAGGAGATGCGCCATGTCATTGCCACAGATTGATCAAAAGTACAGCCGCTTTGTATTTGCCTTTTTTATGGCGGGGTTTATGTCTGCGGTGATGTCACTGTTTGTTACCGTGATGAACCTTGGCTTGGTCGAGGGGTTGTTATTGCAGTGGTTGCGTGCCTGGTCAGCATCCTTTGTTTTGGCTTTCCCTGTCACCTTAACGGTTGCACCGATGGTGAGCAGGATGGTGGTATTGATGATCAAGGCTGAAGCACAGATTCAACCTTGATGTTTGGCCGATACCATTTAGTTGAGGCTGCTTTCAATCAATACATTGGCTGGCTGGTGGCCCCATCACCAGTGAATTGACTGGCTAGTTTAGTTGCTCCAGCCAGTGGGCGACGGCCGTGCCTATTTCAGGGCCCGAGTCCTCCTGAATGAAGTGCAAACCTTTTACCGTCACTTCCGTTTGATTGGGCCAGCTGCGGCAAAATTCTCTCTGGCGGCCCACGAGAATGGAACCCGGGTCTGCGTTGACAAACAGTTTAGGCAACGCAGATTCACTCAGCCATTGGCCGTAGTTGTTGACCAGCTTGACGAGATCTGCGGGCTCGCCAGCAATGGGCAGAGAGCGAGGCCAGTTTAATGTTGGCTGGCGGTCGTCAGGGGTGGCGAAAGGCCGGCGGTATTCATTCATCTCGGTCTCGCTGAGGGTGCGAATAATGGAGTTGGGGAATACGGCCTCGATAAACATATTGCGGTTTAAAATAAGCTCTTCACCTTTAGGCGAGCGAAAGCCTTGAAAAATCCCGCGCGCACTTTCTGGCCAATCATGCCACTCAACGGGCATGACTATGCCTTCCATATAAGCAATACCTTTTATGGCTTCTCGGTGCTGGTTGGCCCAGTGGAAGCCCAGCGCGCTGCCCCAGTCATGGATCACCAGCGTGACATTCTCTGTGATGTTAAGCGCCTCGAGCAGTTTGCTCAGATAGTGATAGGCGGCGTGAAAACTGTAGCGCTCTGGGCCTTCTTTGGCGTCCAGCTTTCCCGAGTCGCCCTGACCAATAAGGTCGGGGGCGATGAGGCGGCCCTTGCCCGCCAGTTCGGGCATGACGTTGCGCCAGAGGTAGGATGAGGTGGGGTTGCCGTGCAGGAAGACGATGGGGTCGCCTTCGCCTTCGTCAATGTAGGCGATCTGCTTACCTTGAATTTCCAGCATTTTCTTACTGTAAGACATGGGCTTCTCTCTTTTTATTGTGGAAAATAGCCGACTCGAACGGTCGGCTTTTTTGCTTACAGGGATTATTTTTTGCCTTTAAAGTCGGCTTTGCGCTTGTTTAAAAACGCGCTGATGCCTTCTTGGCCGTCGGCGCCTATGGCGTTGGCCGCGATCAACTCTGCCTCTCTGGCCATCTGTGATTCCAGACTGGTGGTGGAGGATGCGCTGATCAGTTGTTTGACGCTGCCAAAGGCGGCGGTCGGTCCTTGGGCGAGTTGTTGAGCCAGTTCCATGGCCGTCTCGAGTTCTTTCCCTGTCTCGACCACCTGATTGACCAGACCCCATTCGAGGGCTTCCTGCGCGCTGACTTTACGGTTGGTTATCAGCATCTCTTTGGCTCGGCGCTCGCCGATCAGGCGCGGCAGAAAGTAGGTGGAGCTGCCATCGGGGGAGAGTCCCGCTGCGGTATAGGAGCCGATAAACGCGGCTTTTTCACCGGCAATGACAAAATCACACTGGGCGGCAAAGCTCATGCCTGCACCGGCCGCGACACTGTGCACGGCGGCAATGGTGGGTTTGTCCATGCGATTAAATAGGGATATGGCCGAGTGCAGGTAAACGGTGAGTTCTTTCAGTGCCGACGCAATATTGCCACCACTGTCGGCAAAGTAGGCGAGGTCACCACCCGCACTGAACAGCTTTTGATCGCTGCTGATGACTATGGCGCGCACCTGATCGTTTTCATCGCAGCGCATGGCGATATCCAACAGCTCTTGCATAAACGGCAAGTGCATAGCAACACGTTTGATGGTGATGTGGGCAACCTGGTTGTTGATGTCCAGTGACAGGTGTTCGTAGCTCATAGGAATTCCTAGTGATTAACAGAGTGAGTGGGTTCTGCTGCAGGGCTAATGCCCAATAGCGACAGAGTTGTATCAATAATAGAGAGCAGTTCGTTTTTCGGTACTTCTTTGCGAGCCGCGACGCGGATGCCCTGATTGATGGTCATAATAAATTGGGCCAGCTGTTTGGGTGTTTTATCGGTACTAATTAAGCGCTTATCAATGGCCTGCTCAAAGCATTGGGCAAATGCATCTTCAATCTCATCCAATCTTTTTGTCGCCAGTTGCGACAAGCCCTGATCAACCTCGGCCAGCTCCAATACGCTGTTGATCATCATGCAGCCGCGGTGCAGGCGACGAGTGGGCACATCAAACAGGGTGGAGGCAAAGAACAGCTGCAGGGCAACCGCTGGGTTACTCTGTGTTCGAACTTGGGCGAGAATCGCGTAGGTGCGATCGGCAAACAAATGCAGCGTTTCAACAAACAGCTGTCGTTTATCACCAAAGGCGGCATAAAGGCTGCTGCGGCTGATGGCCATTGTGGCGAGCAGCTGTTGCAGGGATGTCGCGCTGTAGCCTTGGCGCCAGAACAACAACATGGCCGCCTGCAGGGCT
>Ga0209292_1007527_pt1 | contig 10307 bp, 6 predicted proteins | sample GOMGulsemesocosm_2_FD_184634 | JGI IMG/M metagenome (GOLD analysis project Ga0209292, IMG submission 184634) | Methane-oxidizing microbial communities from mesocosms in the Gulf of Mexico - GOM9C Gulf of Mexico (SPAdes) (version 2) | ecosystem: Environmental > Aquatic > Marine > Cold seeps...
GCCTAATCAACAGCAGATTAATCAGCTGTTAGCGAAACAAGTGCGAGTGGTTTTCATTGATATCAAAGATGAACGCTTAAGCCCTAAAATGGCGGAAGCTTTTCACCAAGAAACCGGCATTGGCGTCTACCGAGAAAAAGATGCCTTAAAACTTGGGCTTTCTGCTGCAGGCTATTACCCTTATCGTAGTGAGCAAATGTCTGAGTTACTTGGCGGTCCTGCCGAAGTACGGATCTCTCAAGGCGATGAATATTTATTCTGGATCCGACCCCCGCAAGCCCCCAATTTGTGGGTTAAAATACCACTACTTGGGTTAGAGGAGGCGAACTTTTCACCGTTAATATTCTTCTTAGGCATCATTGGTGTATTGAGTGTTGCCGGTGGTTGGGTCTTTGTACGCCAACTTAATCGACCGTTAAAATCATTGCAGCGGGCAGCTGAAGATGTTGGCAGGGGCGATTTCCCTGAGCCTCTCACTGAGCATGGTACTTCTGAAATTATGGCGGTGACGCAAGCCTTTAATCATATGTCGAAAGGGATCAAACAGCTTGAAGATGATCGAAATTTGCTGATGGCGGGGATTTCTCATGATTTACGTACCCCGCTAACGCGTATTCGTCTGGCCAGTGAAATGATGTCTGAGCTCGATGACTTTTTAAAAGAAGGTATTGAGAGTGATATTGATGATATGAATAATATTATCGATCAATTTATTGATTACTTACGGCACGATTCTAAAGATAAAGCACTATTGGGTGATTTAAATTTATTAGTAGACGAAGTGATCAATATTGAAACCCCGAGTGATCGTACTATTACCTTTATCGTCGGCGACTGTCCACCAATCCCACTGCGTTATGTTGCCTTTAAACGTGCTATTGCTAATTTATTGCAAAATGCACTGCGTTATAGCGAAGGTGATATCGAAGTTATGACCGGACAAGATAAACATAGTGCTTATATCATTGTCAGCGATCAGGGCGAAGGTATACCTGAGGCAGACATCGAACGTTTATTCCAGCCTTTTACTCAAGGGGATAAAGCCCGTGGTACTGAAGGTAGCGGTTTAGGTTTGGCGATTATCAAGCGTATTGTTGATACCCATGGTGGTAGTGTGGAGTTATCTAATAAGCGTGAAGGTGGTTTACAGGCTAAAGTGTGTTTGCCGTTGAAGTTTTAATGGTGTAACAGAATAGTTACTTTTGAGCTAGGTTACAGCTTAGGCTGTGCTCTAGAATATAAGTTATACCAGTTTCATTAAGTTTGTGATCTTGTTGTGCGTAGGAAAAATAAATCAGGGCAAGGCGCTTGATTGAGCAATAGCTGGCTATTGAGATTGAAAGTAACGCTGCCGTGGAGTATTTTAACCAGCACAAGAGGGCAATAAAAAAGCTACCAAGGATTATCCTGTGGTAGCTTTTTTGTTTATGGTGCTAAGTATACAGTTTGCTTAAAGTTGCGGACCAGCGGCAACTAATGCTTTACCGTTATCGGTATCAGTAAACTTAGTGAAGTTATTCACGAAACGATTCGCTAAATCAACCGCTTTAGTGTGCCATTCATTTGCATCTTGGTAGGTATTTCTTGGGTCAAGAATACCATCATTTGCGCCTTCAAGACTGTTTGGCACCTCTAAGTTAAACATCGGTATTAACGTGGTTTCTGCATTATCAATTGAACCGTCTAAGATTGAATCAATAATGGCGCGAGTATCTTTAATTGAAATACGCTTGCCAGTGCCGTTCCAACCGGTATTCACTAAATACGCTTCGGCACCTGCATCGGTCATACGCTTACGTAATACTTCAGCATACTGCGTTGGGTGCAAGCTTAAGAATGCCGCACCAAAACAGCTTGAGAATGCTGGCGTCGGCTCAGTAATTCCACGTTCAGTACCGGCTAATTTGGCGGTAAAGCCAGATAAGAAATAATATTCAGTTTGCTCAGGTGTCAGTTTTGCAACCGGTGGTAATACCCCGAAAGCATCTGCCGTTAAGAAGATTACTTTTTTCGCATGACCAGCACGAGAAACAGGTTTAACAATATTATCAATATGATGAATTGGATACGAAACACGGGTGTTTTCAGTACGCGAGTTATCATCGTAGTCGATTGTGCCATCTTCAGCGACAGTAACATTTTCTAATAACGCATCACGACGAATGGCATTGTAAATGTCGGGTTCATTCTCTTTGCTTAGGTTGATGGTTTTTGCATAGCAACCCCCTTCAAAGTTGAACACGCCATTGTCATCCCAACCGTGCTCATCGTCACCAATTAGCTGACGTTTAGGGTCGGTTGATAAGGTGGTTTTTCCGGTTCCAGATAAGCCGAAGAACACCGCAACATCGCCATCTTTACCAACATTGGCACTACAATGCATTGACGCGATACCCTTTAAAGGTAATAGGTAGTTCATCATTGAGAACATACCTTTTTTCATTTCGCCGCCATACCACGTACCGCCAATCAACTGTATTTTTTCAGTTAAGTTAAAGGCAACAAAATTTTCAGAGTTTAAGCCTTGTTCTTTCCAGTTAGGATTAGTGGTTTTAGCACCATTCATTACCACGAAATCTGGTTGGTAAGTTTTCAGCTCTTCATCGCTCGGGCGAATGAACATATTCTTTACAAAGTGAGCCTGCCATGCAACTTCGGTGATAAAACGTACTTTTAAGCGAGTGTCATCGTTGGCACCACAGTAAGTATCAACCACAAATAAGCGTTTTCCCGAAAGTTGCGTAGTCACTAAACTTTTTAGTTCACTCCAAGTTTCAGTGCTCATTGGTTTGTTGTCATTTTTACCTTGATCAGACCACCACACGGTATCGCGGGTGACATCATCACGAACAATGTATTTATCTTTAGGAGAGCGGCCGGTAAATATACCGGTATCTACGTTAACAGCCCCTGATTCAGTGACTACGCCTTTATCAAAGCCTTCAAGGCCTGCTTTAGTTTCTTCACTAAAAAGTAACTCATATGATGGGTTGTAAATTATTTCAGATGCATCGGTGATGCCGTATTGTAACAAATCAATTGAGCTTTCTGGGGCGGTCATAGCAAATTCACTCCTAAGGTATGACGAATTATAAATGTTGGTTAAGTTTATAATGAAACTTTATATAAAAGTTTTCATAACGGCATTCTATGGGAATAATTATCAAAACGAAAGTAAAAAAAAGTCTATTATGAAAGTTTTCAGTATAAGCAACAAAAATGATGGGAATAAGCGCGTAGTATTTGAATGTAATATTACAACAATAATAACGGCAAGGTCTGTGGGGGAGGGCAGCTTGGTAGCTCTTTTATGTAATAAATACACAAAAGAGCAAAATGTTAACTTTTATTGAGTGAATTGAACGTTAATAATTAATGTGTTTGTTTCGAAATGAAACTTTTTAAATCGTCTTCAAAAAAGTTATAAGCAGTTAAACAGTATTCACACGTCATCGAAACCTTGCCTTGTTCGGCTATAATAGCAGTGATTTCTTCGGCGCTTACTTGAGAAATTGCCGCTAAGCATTTATCACTTGAGCAGCCACATTGGTAGCTCACCGTTTGTGGTTCGAATAAACTCACTTTCTCTTGATGATAAAGGCGATATAACAGGGCTTCAGCATCTAATGAGAATATTTCATCGGCTTTAATGGTATTGGTGAGTTGAGCTAAATGTTCAAAATCACTTTGGTGCTTAGCTTTGTTGTCTTCACTGCCATCACCGTCGGGTAATAACTGCACCAAACTACCGGCAACCTGCTGTTTCTCGTCATCGCTAAACAACCAAATTTTAGTGGGTATCTGCTCTGATACCGCAAAATAATGGGCTAAACACTCAGCTAATGTTGCTTGCTCTAGCGCAACCACACCTTGGTAAGGTTCACCTTGCGCTGGTCTGATGGTAATCACCATAGTGCCTTTGCCAATTAACGCATGCAACGTGTCAATTGAGTCAGCGAGATCTGGTTGAGATAATCTAGCAATACCACGCATCTGTTGATTGTTATCACCATTAACCGACATATAGCTTACCGGACCATCACCTTGTAATTGTACGGTGATCTCACCTTCAAATTTTAAGGTGGCGGTTAACAGGCAAGTAGCCGCTAATAATTCACCTAGCAACAAACGTACGCCCGCAGGGTAGTGATGATTGCCGATAATAGCTTGATAACTATTCGTTAATTGAACTAGTTCACCACGTGCGTGCATTTCGTCAAATAAATAGCGATTGAGTACGTCTGTTGTCGACATAAAAGAAGTTCCTTATTGGCAGCAATAACTACGCTACCTTAGTAAATTAATATAGCGATATTATAGTAGTTACCGTTACCGGCAGCAATTGTTTGTGGTGAGTGGAATCGGTAAAACTAGCTTGGGAAAAGAGCGTTTATCGTGAGATTGTTGTTCACTATTTACATTCGTTCTTTAAACTCACGTAGCTTTCTACGTTGCTTTTTATCAGGTTTGGTCTCAGACGCCGGGCTTAATAAAATCCCTTGTTGGCGAGCCAAACTGTTTTTCTCACGGGTTTCAACACTGGTTTTGCTTTCTTGGTACAGCGTTTGCGCAAAAGTAGCGTCACGACGACGGTCGGCAATCACTATCACTTCCACTTCTTTTTCATCAAAGCCTTGTCTTACCTTAATCATGTCACCAACCATAATCGCCTTGCCAGATTTGGTGCGCTGGCCATTGCAATAAACCTTGCCACCATCAATCATTTGCTTGGCAATAGCACGGGTTTTATAAAAACGCGCTGCCCATAGCCATTTATCTAAACGTGTAGAGGTTAAATCGGTTGAACTTTTGTCATTAATCGTTGCCATAGAAGTACCATTTATGGGGATTGTCAGCAGAAAATAGGTGTAAAAGCATCATCGAAAAGTAACACAAATCACTAATCTCTGCCTGCTATTATATAAATATATGAGAAATAGCCGATCTGCGCTTGTTGCTAAGTGATTGCTCAAGTATTATCGATGAACTGCATTTTTGCATCTACACCCATTTGACCTAGTTTTTTTGTGAAAAATTTATTAAAGACGCTAGATAAGTAATTAAAATAACGAAATAGAACAGCTGATAATTTGATGGCGTTAACTAATAATTCAATTCCTTTTTCCACACTGTTGGCAAAAATACCACAGCAAAAAATAGCCCAAGTACTCAGTATTGTTTTACTGGTTTATATTGCGTATTTAGCGGCGAAAATTACCTGGCTAGTGGCGCCACAACAGCAAAGTGAGCATCATCAGGGGGCCAGTACCACCGCATCGTATAAGCAGCAAGCAGCTGCCAGCTATAATCTATCCTCATTGCAGGCACTGAATTTATTTGGTCAATATAGTGAGCAAGTAGAAGAAGTGGTTGAACAAGTGCAAAATGCTCCGCAAACTCGGTTACAGTTAACACTATCAGCAGCGGTCGCCAGTGATAATCCTGAAACAGCGGCCGCGATTATCGAGCATAAAGGTAAGCAAGAAACCTATGGGGTTGGTGATATTATTGTCGGTACCCGGGCAAGTCTTGAACAGGTACTTATTGATCGAGTGATCATTAAACAGTCGGGTCGATTAGAAACCTTAATGCTCGATGGCGCGGATTATAATCAGCCTGCTAAACATATTGTTACAAATAAAGCACCTCACCAAACCGTGAAAAAAATTGCCGGTGTAAAAAGTAGAACGGCGGCAACCAATGTTATCGATCAACGCTCCAATAGCGCATTAAGTAAAAATGCCCAACAATTACGAGCCGATTTAAATACTGATCCCGGTAAAATCACCGACTATCTCAAAATTTCACCGGCTAGAAAGAATGGTGCCATTGTTGGCTATCGTCTATCGCCTGGTAAGAAGTCAGAATTTTTCAAGTTAGCAGGCTTAAAAGCGGGCGATATTGCCATTCAAATGAATGGATACGATTTATTGGCGCCACTTGAAGCGGCGCAGGCAATGTCTGCCTTAAAAACCGAACAAAACATTTCATTATTAGTAGAGCGTAATAATGACTTAGCTGAAATATTATTCAGCATTAATTAATTAAATTTTCGCAACAGCAAAATAAAAGTAATAAGGAATTCTTCATGGGTACCACCTTAAACGTCTCAGTGGGTAACTATTTTAGCCACATGTTTAAGCAGCTAAAACAGCTAAAGCAAGTTGGTATAGCGTTTTCTTCAGCGGTAATGGTTTGTGGGTTATTGGCAACAGCACAGGTGAGTGCAGCACAATATTCGCCAAACTTTAAGGGCACCGAAATTACCGAGTTTGTTAATATTGTCGGAAAAAACCTGAAAAAAACCATGATAGTTGACCCCAATGTGCGGGGCAAAGTGAATGTTCGTAGTTATGATTTACTGTCAGAGGAGCAATATTATCAATTTTTCTTAAATGTATTAGAAGTATATGGCTTTTCAGCGATAGAAATGGATAGCAATATTATTAAGATCATCCGTAATAAAGATGCCAAAACCGCTTCAATCCCAGTGATCGGGAACGATAGTGACATTACCGGTGATGAAATGGTCACCCGTATTGTTGAAGTCAAAAACGTTACCGTTAGAGAATTAGTACCATTATTGCGTCAATTATCAGATCAAGCCGGTGGCGGTAATGTTACGAACTATGATCCTGCTAATGTCATTATGCTTACGGGGACGGCCGCTACGGTAAATCGTCTGGTTAAAATCATTGAGCGCGTTGATAGAGCCGGTGATCAAGATATCGAAATTATCAAATTAGAATATGCCTCAGCCGGTGAAATGGTCCGTATTATTGAAGCAATGAACAAACCTAGCAGTGGCAAAGCAGGTCAGCCAACATTTTTAATTCCTAAAATTGTTGCCGATGATCGTAGTAATAGCGTGATTGTCAGTGGTGAAGCTAAAGCAAGAGAACGTGTTAGCCGTTTAGTTAAGCGCTTAGACAGTGAACTTGAAACTAGCGGTAATACTCGCATTTATTACCTTAAATATTCTAAAGCCGAAGATTTAGTTAAAGTGCTTGATGGTGTCAGTAAAACTATTGCTTCAGAAGAAAAATCGACTAAAACTAAAAGCAGTAGTAAATCTAAAACACAAACCAGTATTGAAGCTCATGAGCCAACCAACAGTTTAGTGATCACCGGCCAGCCCGATATGCTGCGTTCGTTAGAGTCAGTGATCCGTCAGCTAGATGTGCCACGTGCACAAGTACATATTGAAGCGATTATTGTTGAAGTATTTGAAAGCGATGGTGCCCAATTGGGTGTGCAATGGTATAGCGAGAGCGGCGGTTTTACCCAATTTAATAACGGCGTCTCATCAATATCGTCAGTTGCTGCTGGCATAAAAAGCGCTGAAACTACGCCGGGAGATACCGTACCAGCCACCTATTCTTCAGAAACAGGGGCGCTATTGACTGATGAGTACACTCTTAATGACACCGAAGGTGATTACACTTTACTAGCGCAAGTTTTAGGTTCAGTCAGTGGTGGCATGTTTGGTATTATGAAAAATGATTGGGGCGCCATTGTGCAAGCGGTGAGCTCAGATACCAATTCGAACATTCTTGCTACCCCAAGTATTACTACCTTAGATAATGAGGAAGCGTATTTTCTAGTTGGCCAAGAAGTGCCAATTCTTACCGGCTCTACCAGTAGCAGCAGTAACAGTAATCCCTTCCAAACGGTTGACCGTCAAGAAGTCGGAATAAAGTTATTAGTCACGCCACAAGTCAATGAAGGGACTGGTGTTCAGCTAATGATTGAACAAGAAGTTTCTTCGGTCAGTGGTGCTACAGGGGTCGATATTTCTATCAATAAACGTGAAATTAAAACCACGGTGATGGTTGAAAGTGGCGCCACGGTTATTTTAGGTGGCTTAATTGACGAAGATGTTCAAGAAAGTGTGCAAAAAATTCCTTTATTAGGAGATATCCCTTTTATTGGTAATTTATTTAAGTCGACCAGTAATAGTGTTCGTAAACGTAATTTAATGGTGTTTCTTCGTCCTACCATCATCACTGATGCGACTATGATGAACACTATGGCCAAAGAAAAATATAATTTTATTCGTGCTGATGAAATGCGTAAACGCGAAGAAGGTTTGTCATTGATGAGCAATGATAACTTACCGATTTTACCCGAATGGAACGACGACTTAGCGTTACCGCCTTCTTTTGATGATTATCAACAATCGTTACAAAACCAAAAAGATAGTCAAAGCACTAACAAGCCCGCATTATCAGAAGAGACTGTTCACTAATGGTTGGCGCAACAGCAACAGAGATCTCAGCAGAGCAACGTAGCGATAACCATACTGGTAACAGTAGCGAAGCCTTGTTAGCGGCAGCTGAAGTCAGCGAATTGCAAGATGATAATGAAGAATCATCGGGTAATGGCGTTGCTTGGCGTTTGCCTTTTGCTTTTGCTAAACGCTACAGTGTGTTGTTGAGTCAACAAGAAAGTGGCTATGTATTACATTGCTTAGCCGATGTTAATTTAGCCATTATTGTTGAAGTGCGCCGTATTCTCAATGCGCCCTTTAGCTTTGATGTGCAAGAGCCGGCAGCGTTTGAATTATTGCTGACCGAAGCCTATCAGCGTGACTCATCTGAAGCGCAGCAAATGATGGAAGATATCGGTAACGAGGTCGATTTATACTCACTAGCCGATGAAATGGTTGAAAGTGAAGATTTATTAGAAAATGAAGATGATGCACCTATCATCAAACTCATTAATGCCATGCTCAGCGAAGCAATCAAAGAAAGTGCCAGTGATATTCATATCGAAACTTTTGAAAATTCCTTACAAATTCGCTTTCGGGTTGATGGGGTTTTACGGGAGGTGTTAAAACCTAATCGTAAGCTCGCATCTTTATTGGTATCACGTATTAAGGTGATGGCGAAATTAGATATTGCTGAAAAGCGCATCCCGCAAGATGGTCGTATTTCGCTACGTATTGGTGGTCGCGCAGTAGATGTGCGGGTGTCAACTATGCCAACAGGTCATGGTGAACGGGTGGTATTACGTTTACTCGATAAAAATGCGGCCCGCTTAGATCTTGAAGATCTGGGGATGACCAATGTTAATCGTCTTGCCTTTAGTCAATTAATCGACAAACCACACGGTATTATATTAGTGACTGGGCCAACGGGCTCGGGTAAAAGTACTACGTTATATGCGGGCTTAACCCAAATAGATGAAAAAGAGCGCAACATTCTAACGGTTGAAGATCCAATAGAATTTGCCATTGAAGGCATTGGTCAAATGCAAGTGAATACTAAGGTAGATATGACCTTTGCTCGAGGTTTACGTGCTATTTTACGTCAAGATCCTGATGTGGTGATGGTGGGTGAAATTCGTGATTTAGAAACCGCACAAATTGCGGTACAAGCGAGTTTAACCGGTCACTTAGTTTTATCTACTTTGCATACCAATACTGCCGCAGGTGCTATTACGCGCATGGAAGATATGGGCGTTGAACCTTTCTTGTTATCATCAAGTTTACTCGGTGTGCTTGCTCAACGTTTAGTGAGAACACTTTGCCCACATTGCCGTGAAAGTCATCTACCTGATGAAGAGGAATGTGCGTTGTTAGCGTTGCCAAGTAATAACAGCCAAGTGATTTACCGTGCTATTGGTTGCGGTGAATGTAACTTTAAAGGTTACCGTGGCCGTACCGGTATTCACGAATTATTAGTGGTTGACGATACGGTGCGTGAGATCATTCACAATGGCCATGGTGAACAAGCAATCGAAAAATATGTTCGTCAACACAGTGCGTCTATTCGTCGTGACGGTTTTGATAAAGTGATGACAGGGCAAACAACGCTTGATGAAGTGTTGCGTGTAACACGAGAAGATTAATGGCCGCTTTTGATTATCAAGCCGTTAATGGCCGAGGAAAAACCACCAAGGGAGTTATTGAAGCCGATACCCCAAGACAAGCGCGATCCTTCCTGCGTGAACAAGGTTTAATGCCGCTTGAAGTGTCGGCAACACTAAGCAGTAATAAAGAAAAGTCAGCTAAAGGTAGTAATCAAAAAGGCAAAGGAAAAGTTTCAGCGGCGGAATTATCCTTAATCACGCGTCAGCTTGCTACGTTGGTGGAATCCGGTTTGCCATTAGAAGAATCGTTAATTGCGGTGGCGGAACAAGGTGAAAAAAACCGTATTAAAAGCATGATTATGGGGGTACGTACTAAAGTTACCGAAGGTTATGGCTTAGCTGAAAGTATGGCGGAATACCCAAAAGTTTTTAACCGTTTATATCGGGCTATGGTTGCGGCGGGCGAAAAATCAGGTCATTTAGACAAGGTTTTA
>Ga0209292_1007528_pt1 | contig 10305 bp, 8 predicted proteins | sample GOMGulsemesocosm_2_FD_184634 | JGI IMG/M metagenome (GOLD analysis project Ga0209292, IMG submission 184634) | Methane-oxidizing microbial communities from mesocosms in the Gulf of Mexico - GOM9C Gulf of Mexico (SPAdes) (version 2) | ecosystem: Environmental > Aquatic > Marine > Cold seeps...
TATTGTTAAAGAGATGAAAAATATTGGTTGGCGAAAAGTAGAGTATAACGATACTGAAATTTTTCTGCCTAAGGATATGGAAATAGATTTTGGCGGTATAGGCAAAGAATACGCTGTTGACCGAGCATTGCTATTAATCAAGACCCTGACAAATCAGCCTGTACTCGTTAATCTTGGTGGCGACTTGGCAACAAACGCAGCGCGTAAAAATGGCGAACCATGGCAAGTTGGCGTTGAACATCCAGGGTTTATTGACAAAAAAACTATGGTGGTATCTTTATATAAAGGCGCATTAGCAACAAGTGGTGATGCTAAGCGTTTTTTACTAAAGAATGGCAAACGCTATAGTCATATTCTTAACGCCAAAACTGGCTGGCCGATTGAAAATGCCCCACGTTCAATAACTGTTTCAGCACCTCAATGTATTCAAGCAGGTTTATTGGCAACTTTAGCTCAAATGCAAGGTTGCAATGCCGAACAATTTCTTTCAGAACAAGAAATTAAACATTGGGCCATTCGATAATGAAAACTAATTTTGGCTTATGTTTTTATGTTTTAAATTGTAAATTCAGTAGGTAAGTATAACGACAGGCTAAATGATGTATTTACGTTAAAAATGGGCTAGACTTTTATTTTCATTTAAAAGAGTGAGTGTCTTCAATAATGATATGTAGTTAAGTCATATTATATATGACCATTCAGTTAACTCATCAGGAACGCTATGAAATATATTTTAGTTATTATTATCAGTATATTTACATCTTCTATCACAGCGGAACCATATATTGAAAAAGGTATTGAAGTCATTGGTAAAGCATCTGTAAAGGCAGAGCCAGATGAATTTGTTTTTACAGTATCAATTAAGCAACGTGGGGCACTCGCAAATAAAGCTAAAGCACGAGTTGACCAAAAAAGTCGTTTAGTCATAGATATGTATTTATCAATGGGTATAGCCAAACATTTAATTGAATCTGCTCGGCTTCAGATAACACCTCGTTATAAAAAACGGGCAAACGTTCCCGAGTTTGAAGTACATCAGCGCTTGACTAACCAAGGTGATATTAAAGGTAGGAATAATGCGAAGACTGTTATTAATAACAACCAATTCGATGACAATACATCATATGCTCCAGAAAAAATGTACTTTGAAGTTGCTCGTACCATTACGGTAACTTTTACTGATTTTACACTTTATGAACAACTACTTGATAACGTAATTAAAATTGGTGTTAGTCGAATTTCTCCTTTGAAAACGACGGTTACAAATAGTGAAAACTTATACCAACAAGCATTGATTCAAGCCTTGAAAAATGCGCGTGAAAAAGCTGAAGCTATCGCTGAAGAAATCAATGTAAAATTGGGGAAGCTCTCTAGTTTTAAAGAATCGTCTTATCACACAACAAACACCTATATAATGCCAAACAACAGTAGTGATAGTTTTAGCTCTCAAATTGCTCGAGAAGATGTTTCAGCACAGGTAAGTGTTATTTATTCTATTAAAGAAGATAAATAATGACCGACGTTTATGGATTTTGATGAAATATAGGCAAAACTGCATTAAATCTGCAATAAGAGCTTTAACTTCGCTGGATATCGGGTTATGTTATGCGTTTTTTGACCATCATTTATCTTTGATAAACTAAGAATACTGCTATTTATGAACAAAAATGAATTATATCAAGAACTTTATCAACAAGTTGATGCTTTAATTAGTGATGAGTCTGATACTATTGCCAATATGGCTAATATTAGTGCTTTGCTTTTTGAACATCTCCCTCAAGTAAACTGGGTTGGTTTTTATCGTTTAATTAATAATGAACTAGTATTAGGTCCATTCCAAGGGAAAGTTGCCTGTATTCGTATTCCTGTTGGAACTGGGGTTTGTGGCAATGCTGTTAGCCAGCGTATTACTCAAAGAGTTGCAGATGTTCATGCATATGATGGTCACATTGCTTGTGATGCAACCACTAACTCAGAAATTGTTATTCCAATAAAATTGAATAACGAAGTCATTGCAGTACTTGATATAGACAGTACTGTATACGATCATTTTGATGAGAATGATCAACAAGGGCTAGAATCAATAATTAATTTATTTGAAAATATCATGATCAAGCATGGCGTGATAAACTAATGAAAGAAATTATTGTTATTCATGATTATCTCGTTAGCGAAACTATTGTCGGTGACTGGGATGGGCAAGAAGAATTTGTCGCTGAGCGCATTAATGAAATTTATCATCTGATTTACGATTTAGCTGAAGAAGACATTGAACCAGAGGTATTGGCGCAGTTATTATCATTGGTTTGGGATTATTGGATCAGCCAAGAGTCACTACCTGAAATTGAAAGTGAAGATATTTATGATTGGTGCCAACATTTGTTGGATAACCGTGAACAGTACCTTCAAGATTTAACCTCTTAGATTTAAGCATTTTTAAAAAAAGTTGTATTTATGGACACTAAAATAGAAAACGAAGTTATTAAAACAGACACTACGAGTACTGAAACTGAAGTTAACACTGAAGTTACAGAACAAGCACCAGTAACGGTTGAGCAAAACGCTGAAGTTAAGCGTTTAAGCACAAAAGAAATTATTGCCTATTTAGCTGAAAAATTTCCTAAGTGTTTTTCAATTGATGGACCAGCAAAAGCGCTTAAAATTGGTATCTTTCAAGATTTATCTGAAAAGTTAATAGAAGATAAAACGGTAAGTAAGACCCGTTTACGCCAAGCATTAAGACACTACACAAGTAGCTGGCGTTACTTAAAAGCTGTTAAGTTAGGAAATTTTCGCGTTGATATTGACGGAAATGACTCTGCTGAGATTGATCAAGAGCAAGCTGACTACGCAATTAAGACACTAAAAGAGAGCCAAGAAAAATTTGGTAACAAAATTAAACACGACAAAACAGGCAAAAAACCTTATAAGGGTTCTAAGCTTAATAAGTCGGACAATTCAACTGAAACAAAATCGTCTGCTCACAGTCAAGTAACACAGCAAGACAAGCAAGATAAACAAGCTAAATTTAAGTCGGTAAAATCTACAAAACGGACTCATGTAAAAGCTGAAGTTAAACTTGTTCCAGTTGAAACCAGCGCAGTTGTTGTTGGTAAAAGTGTTAAGGTTAAATTAGGTAATTCACCTATGGATGCCGTTATTACTGAAGTTGCTGGTAAAGATGTGAGTGTACAATTAAATTCAGGAATGGTTGTTAAGACACAAATTAAAAATATATTTACTGAATAAATTGGAGTATTTGGGCATGCAAAAAATTTGTCGTATCGCAATTGCCGTTTCTTTATCGCTCTCAGCAATTAGTACCTTTGCTGTTGAAAGTCTCGAAAATGTAGACACTCTTCCTATCTTGGCGCCTGAAAGCCAGCATGCTACATCGAGTAAACGTGTTACAGCACAGTTTACTCGTGCACATTACACTCAAGTGAAGATGGATGATGCCCTTTCTGAAAAAATATTTGATCGTTATATAAAACAACTTGATTATGCTCGAAATGTTTTTTTAGCAACAGATATTGATGCTTTTCAAAAATACCGCTTTGAATTTGACCGCGTAATTGCACGTGGTAAGTTAGATGTGCCCTATGAGATATTTAACCTAAATCTTCAAAGACGCCTAGAGCGCTATGAGTATGCCTTAAGTTTATTAGAAAAAAAGTCTTTCGATTATACTAAAGACGAAGTTTATAACTTTGACCGAGAAGAAGCTGCTTGGCCTAAAGATACGGAAGAATTAAATGCATTATGGCGTTTAAAAGTTAAGTACGATGCGCTTAACTTAACTTTAGCTGGCAAAGAATGGCCTAAAATTCAAAAAGTATTAGGCAAACGTTACCGTTATGCCATCAAAAGATTGAAACAAAGTGAAAGTGAAGATGTTTTTCAAGTCATCATGAACAGCTTTGCTCGCGTTGTAGAACCTCATACATCATATTTATCGCCAAGAAACGCTGAAAAATTTCAAATGGACATGAACTTGTCTCTTGAGGGAATTGGCGCTGTACTTCGAGCAGAAGAAGACTATACAGTTATAAATAGTGTTGTACCGGGAGGGCCTGCAGACAAGTCAAAAAATGTTAAACCTAAAGACAGAATAGTCGGTGTTGCTCAAGACCAAGATAAATTTGAAGATGTCATAGGCTGGCGTTTAGATGACGTAGTTGATTTGATCAAAGGTCCTAAAGGCACAACAGTTCGCTTGCAAATATTGCCTGCTGAAGCTGAAGATGATGCAGTTATTAAAGTGGTTACCATTGTTCGTGACAAAATTATTCTTGAAGATAGAGCAGCGAAGTCAGAAATCTATTTTGAAAATAAAGATGATGAAAAGTCAAAAAAACTAGGTGTTATTACCATTCCTAGTTTTTACAATAATTTATCACGTGATGTTAAGAAAGAGTTAGATAAATTAAAAGCGGAACAAGTTTCTGGCATTATAGTAGATTTACGTGGGAATGGTGGTGGTTCGTTACGCGAAGCAACACTATTAACAGGGTTATTTATTGAAAAAGGTCCTGTTGTTCAAGTACGTGATGGTGCAAACCGAGTACAGGTGAACAGTGACGAAGACGGTGTCAGTTATTATAACGGTTCATTAACGGTTATGGTCAATCGATACAGTGCATCTGCATCAGAAATATTTGCTGCAGCCATCCAAGATTATGGACGTGGCGTTATTGTTGGAGAGCATACTTTTGGTAAGGGCACTGTTCAGCAACACCGGGGATTAGGACGTGTTTATGACCTTTACGAAAATCCTTTTGGTAGTATCCAATTCACCATCGCTAAATTTTATCGTATAAATGGCGGTAGCACTCAGCATCGAGGTGTATTACCAGACATCGCTTTTCCAACAGCTGTAGATCCAGAAGATTGGGGTGAGAGTAAAGAAAAAAATGCGTTGCCATGGGATCAAATTCCAAAGGCAAGGTATCAACGGTTAGATAACTTATCGAATGATTTATCATCTTTAAATTCATTACATACTGAACGGGTTAAAACTAATAGTGAATTTAATTATTTACTCGATGATATTGTTACTTATCAGAAAGAAAAAGATGATAAAACCATCTCTCTTAAGCTTATTGAACGTAAGAAAAAACGTGAAGAGCGTAAAGAAAAACAACTTTTACGTGCCAATGAACGGTTAGTTGTTATGGGTAAAGAAAAAGTGAAATCACTTGATGATTTACCTGATGAATTGGAAGAGTTGGACCCATTTTTAGATGAAACTGCAAAAATTACTTTTGATTTAATTTCTATTGGCAAAGTAGCTAAGAAATAATTAAACACAGTAAAACCAAAAAAGCCGCTTTATTGCGGTTTTTCTGTAAAAAAAACAGCTAAACACTTTTTGATTTGGGGTATTCAAATTGTCCTTGATGAGACTATAATGAAAAAGCAAAAAAAATAAACTAATTAGAAATTTGTGACAGATATACCAAACCATAATAATAAAAACTAAAGGTCAGCATTACACATGACAGAGCCAGAAATCAATAAAGATAAAATAGTACCGAATACTCCGAAAACACCAAGTATGCTTGACGCTTTAATCCCTATTATTGCACTAGTTGTGATGTTAACAGCAGCAGTTGGATATTTTGCAGATAACTCATCTTTTGGACCTAATCAAATCGCTTTATTACTTGCTATGGGAATAGCGATTGTAATCGGCATTAAAAACGGCCACACGTGGCAATCTATTGAAAAGGCTATTGTTGGTGGTATTTCAATTTCTCTTGGTGCTATTTTAATTTTATTAGCAGTTGGCTCCTTAATAGGTACTTGGTTACTTTCAGGTACTGTTCCAACGATGGTTTATTATGGTTTACTCATCATAGATCCAAGTTGGTTCTACGCGGCTGCATGTTTAGTTTGTGGTATTGTCGCAATGAGCATTGGTAGCTCTTGGACAACAGCTGCAACAGTGGGTGTTGCATTTATAGGTATTGCGAGTGGTTTTGAAATGTCGAGCGCAGTTACTGCTGGTGCGGTTATCTCGGGTGCTTATTTTGGTGATAAATTATCTCCTCTGTCTGAAACGACAAACCTTGCTCCAGCTGTAGCGGGAAGTGAATTATTTGAACATATTCGTTACATGTTGTGGACAACAATACCCTCTATTAGCATATCACTGATATTATTTCTTATTATAGGGTTTGATCATTCATCAACAGTTACAGGTGATACAGCTAGTATCGATACTTTGCTAACTACACTTGATGCTACTTATAATATTTCAGTACTTAACCTTATCCCTTTATTTATTTTACTTTTCTTAGCCTTTAAAAAAGTTCCAGCATTTCCTGCTGTTGCAATTGGTGCGTTAATTGGTGCAGTTTGGGCGTTGATTTTTCAACAAGAACTCATTTTAAATATGGCCGCTGAAGGTGTGAGTGGTGCTAAAGCATACATTATGGTGGTTTGGACTGCATTTTTTGATGGTGTTGTTGTTAACACTGGCAATAAACAAATTGATGAACTGCTTAGTCGTGGTGGTATGTCTAGTATGTTAAACACCATATGGCTTGTCATGTGTGCATTGAGTTTTGGTGCAGTGTTAGAGCATCTAGGTATGTTAGATAAGTTTGTAAAGGCAATTTTATCTACGGCTAAATCTACCGGCAGTTTAATTGCCAGTACCGTGGCTACTTGCATCGGTACTAATTTAATAACCGCTGACCAATATATGGCGATAGTTATGCCAGGAAGAATGTTTAAAGCAGAATTTAAACGTAGAGGTTTTCACCCGACATTATTAAGCCGTACTTTAGAAGACTCAGGTACTATTACGTCACCATTAATTCCGTGGAATACCTGTGGTGCATTTATGTTCGGTGCATTAGCGTTAACTTCATACGATTATATTTTTTATTGTTTCTTCAATTTAATTAATCCGGTAATTGCTGTTATTTATGGCTATACCGGTTATAAAATTAAAATGTTAACAACTAATGATGTTGAAGTATAAAACATTCACATCAAATAAATTAGTACAGTAAGATGAGTAAATCATCTTTTAGGTACGTTTAATATCAACATAATATAAAGCCTGTTTCTACAGGCTTTATACATTCTTCAAAAGGAATATTTCATGACTGACTTTACCACTCGCTATTTATCTGATTATCAAGTTTCAAATTTCTCAATAACCAACGTTGACCTAACATTTGAACTGGCAGACACAACAACTATCGTTACGAATATAATGGCAATAAAACGAGATAATCAAAACGCTAAGCAATTAGTGCTTGATGGAGAACAGTTAAAACTTGTTTCATTACACGTTAATCATGAAGTATTAAATCAAAATAGTTATCAAACTAGCACAACGCAGTTAATGATAGATATCGACGCAGATGAATTCATTTTAACAATCGTAACAGAAATTGATCCCCTCAATAATACTTCGCTTGAAGGGCTCTTTAAATCGGGAGGCGCTTTTTGTACTCAATGTGAAGCCGAAGGATTTAGACGAATCACTTATTTTTTAGATCGTCCAGATGTAATGGCAACATTTTCAACGAAAGTGATAGCAAACAAAGAGCAATATCCGTATCTATTAGCCAACGGTAATAAAACCGAAGAAGGGGATTTACCTGAAGGCAAGCATTATACATGCTGGCTTGATCCTCATCCAAAGCCTTGTTATTTATTTGCACTAGTGGCAGGTGATTTTGATTTATTGAGCGATACCTTTACGACTATAGAAAATAGAGAGGTTGCGTTAGAAATTTTTGTTGATAAAGGAAACTTACATAAAGCCCATCATGCGATGTCGTCACTCAAAAAGTCGATGCTTTGGGATGAAGAAACCTTTGGATTAGCCTATGATCTTGATATCTATATGATTGTAGCTGTCGACTTTTTCAATATGGGGGCAATGGAAAATAAAGGCTTAAATGTTTTTAATTCTAAATTTGTTTTAGCTGATGATGAAAGCGCCACAGATATTGATTTTTTCAATATTGAAGCCGTTATTGGCCATGAATATTTTCATAACTGGACCGGCAACCGTGTTACGTGTCGTGATTGGTTTCAATTAAGTTTGAAAGAAGGTTTAACCGTATTTCGTGATCAACAGTTTAGCGCTGATATGCATAGTCCGACGGTAAACCGTATTCAAAATGTTAGATTGTTACGTGCTCAGCAATTCGCGGAAGATGCAGGGCCTATGGCACATCCTATCCGTCCCGAGAAAGTACTTGAAATGAATAACTTTTACACCTTAACAGTTTACGAGAAAGGTGCAGAAGTAATTCGAATGATCAATACCCTGTTAGGGAAAAATAAATTCCGAAAAGGAATGGATTTGTATTTTTCTCGTTTCGATGGAATGGCTGTTACTTGTGATGACTTTATAAATGCTATGTCTGATGCTTCAGGCGTAGATCTTACGTTATTTAAAAATTGGTATCATCAGTCGGGTACACCGACATTACACATTAAAGAAAGCTTTTCAGACGGTAAATACCAGCTAACCATCGAACAAAAGATCCCTAAACAGAAAGATGGTAAAGCAGGCGAAGCACTGCATATTCCAATATCTGTTGAACTTATTGAAAATAAAAAAGTAGTAAGGACTGAATTACTTGAGTTAACTTCAAATAAGCAAACATGGAAGTTTGATAGTTTTACAGATAAACCGGTATTAGCCGTTTTAGCTGATTTTTCTGCGCCAGTAAAATTGTCTTTTCATCAATCGGATAAAGACCTGATCACTGTTATGGCTTTTGCTGACGATGAGTTTTGTCGTTGGGATGCTGGCCAGCAATTAATGTTAAATTACATTCAAGAATTAGTTAAAGATGAAACCTTTGTACTACCTAATAACTTATTGCAGACCTACCAAGCTATTTTTGAAGCAAAAACTGATAATGCATTTAAAGCAGAGCAGTTAACATTGCCTAGTTTTGATGAAGTTATTGCAGAAATAGAGCAAGTAGACCCGATTAAAGTCGTCAATGCTATTTCAGCCGTTAAGATGTTTTTAGTAAAAGGTTTAACTGAATTTTTTGAATCAGCATATGTTGATAACAAAGCAGCACAATACAAATATGGCGGTAATGAAGTTGGTGAAAGAGCACTGAAGAATGTTTGTTTATCATATTTAGCTTTGCTTGATGAAAAGAAAGGGTATGTATCAAAACAATATCAAGCATCGGATAACATGACAGATACTCTCGCTGCGCTTGTATGCTCAGCTAAAAATAACTTATCTAATTTTGATGATCTGTTGCAACAGTTTGAAAAAAAATGGCACGCCACACCATTAGTTATGGATAAGTGGTTCAGTATTGCTGCTCAGCAGTCTTCTTCTAATACTTTTAGTTCAATTGAAAGATTGTTAACACATCCATTGTTTAGTTTAAAAAACCCTAATAGGGCACGTTCTTTACTCGGTAACTTTAGTGTCAATAACCCTCTTCACTTTCATTGTGAATCAGGGCAGGGCTATCAATTTCTTGCTAAACAAATTGCTTTGTTGAATGAAATAAACCCACAGGTTGCATCAAGGTTGATCACACCTCTCATCCAATTTAAATCATTTGATCAAGTCAGACAACAATTGATGCGGGCAGAATTAGTACAACTTTCTCAATTAGAAAACCTTTCGAAAGATTTAAAAGAGAAACTTGATGCAGCCTTAGCCAACCAATAGTCTTATGAAATATTATTTTGCAATTAATATGACTTCTGCTGAATTTTATCCTTACTATGAAGGGAAAGTTCAGCAGTTAGTTGTTACTACAACATCAGGAATAAGAGTTCAATTTCCTGCAATGCATATGAGGAAATATCTATTGGCCAAAGGTATAAATGGTTATTTTTGCATGGAAACTAAAAATAATAAATTTTTATCTTTAACTAAAATCGGATAATTAGAGTATTAGCTTTAAACAGTGGTCCGACCATCTGATGTATTTGAAGCTTACTCACCAATTTCGCTGTAACACTTAATACAAGTATATACTCGTTAAAAACCATATGAAGAATATTTTGTTTTAAACGTCCGTTTAAAACACGGGTGCGTGATTAGGTTTTTATCGATTAGAAGTCATTAAAACACTGGCTATCCTCAATTGTTTTTACCTCTTGCACCATTGAGAAAATGATGCAATTATTGTTTTAGAGTACTTATTTCAATGTAAGTAGCAATGATAAAAATAAAATACAATCTACACGCTCTGGGGAGAGATTAAATGAATTATAGCCCTCGCAACATGTTTTACAAAAAGCCTTTGGCTGCAAGTATAACTGCTGCACTCGTTTGTTTGGCAACAG
>Ga0209292_1007529_pt1 | contig 10303 bp, 8 predicted proteins | sample GOMGulsemesocosm_2_FD_184634 | JGI IMG/M metagenome (GOLD analysis project Ga0209292, IMG submission 184634) | Methane-oxidizing microbial communities from mesocosms in the Gulf of Mexico - GOM9C Gulf of Mexico (SPAdes) (version 2) | ecosystem: Environmental > Aquatic > Marine > Cold seeps...
CAAAACTTGTTGGTGAAAATTTTAGCAAAAGAGCTGAATTTTCCTTTATCGAAAATAATGAAAAATTACCCAATGTATTGATTTATGGTGATTCTATATCGATTCACTATACCAATACCGTTCGTAAGCAATTAGCAGATAAAGCCAATGTTTATCGACTGTATAGAAATGGTGGCGATTCTGCATCGTTTATAGAAAAAATGACTAAAATGCATAGCACGATGAATGATTCACTATTGAAAGGTGCTTGGGCATTTAGTTGGGATATTATCCACTTTAATGTTGGCCTTCATGATCTCAAATATATTCATAATAAAAAGCTAGATAAAGTAAATGGCAAGCAAGTGAATTCACTTGAAACCTATGAAAATAATCTAAGGGAAAATATTCAATACCTTAAAACATTAGCACCTAAAGCTAAGTTAATTTTTTCGACCACTACACCTATTCCTGAAGGTGAACCGGGTCGTGTTGTGGGAGATGCTGCAAAGTATAATTTTGTCGCTTTAAAAGTGATGAAAGACTTCCCTGAAGTAAAGATCAATGATTTATATAGTTTTACTAAAGCTAACCATTCTCTATGGTGGGCAGCCGAAGGCAATGTTCATTACAACAATTTAGGTAGAGAGTCTCAGGGCGTAGAAGTTGCTCGAAATATAATTTCTCATCTAGCGAATGATTAGAATTAAGGAACTCTAATGAAATCTTATAAAAATAAAATAATCATTTCTTTAGCTGGTTTACTTCTTTCTTCTAGCGTATTAACTGCGCAAGTTTTTGCACAAGAAACAGCTAAAGATGAACAACAAACCATGGATGAGTTATGGGGTGACAGTAGTTTAGAAAAAACTAAACATGCTAATGCAGACCGTGGTGCATGGTTTTCACAAGATAAATACTCAATGTTTATTCATTGGGGTTTGTATTCACAACCTGCAGGGGAGTGGCAAGGGAAAACTTATTACGGTATTTCAGAATGGTTAATGTCAAATCGTGTTGCTGATATTGCTGTTGATGATTATAAACAACTCGCTAAACAGTTTAACCCTGTTGAATTTGACGCTAAAGCGATTGTACAAATGGCCGTTGATGCTGGGATGAAAAATATTGTCATTACCGCCAAACATCACGAAGGTTTTGCCATGTATCATTCAAAAAGCAGCAAATATGATATTGAAGATGCAACGCCATTTAAACGCGACCCACTAAAAGAACTGGCTAATGCCTGTGCAGGTGCTGGTATAGGTTTAGGTTTTTATTACTCACAAATGCAAGATTGGTATGAACAAGGCGGTGCACACCTACCTTGGACTTCACCTAAACAAACCCGCAGTTTTGATAAGTATTTTGATGAAAAAGTGGTTCCGCAAGTCACCGAGCTATTAACAGAATATGGTGATATTCGTACTGTTTGGTTTGATACCCCTGGGGGCATGACCAAAGCTCAGTCACAAAAGCTTGTTGACTTGGCAAGAAGCTTACAACCTAAAGCCATGATCAATAGTCGTATTGGCAATGGTGTCGGTGATTTCAAGACCCTCGGCGATCATAGTCTTTCTCAAGTGAACCATCCGGGGCTTTGGGAAACTATTGATACCACCAATAATAGCTGGGGCTATGCTTGGTATGATAAAAATTGGAAGTCAGGTACTGAAATTTTACGTCGTTTAATTTCAACTGTTGCTCGTGGTGGCAATTACATGATCAACATTGGACCAAAAGGAAATGGTGCTGTACCTGAAATGGCAGCTAAAGGGTTACGTAGTGCAGGCACATGGCTTAAACAATACGGTGAAACTATCTACGGAGCTACAGGCTCACCTTGGGGACGAGCTCAATCATGGGGTGACATTACTGCGCGTGACAACAAGCTTTATTTACATATATTTGATTGGCCGCAAGACGGCAAGATTCATCTATCAAATCTAAACAACACTGTTGATTCAATTAAGCTGTTAAATGATCCAAGCCAAAAGTTAACGACTAAAAAACAAACCAATGGCTGGACTAGCCTTACTGTTCCGTTGAAAAAGCCAGCAGGTTTAATCTCTGTAATAGAGCTAACTCTTGATGGAGCGCCAAAGGTAGACGATACACCAGGTATTGACCCATTAATTAAAACAACCCTTAACTCCGCCTTTGCGCGTTGTAATAGTGGTTGTAAAAACAATGAAATTCGTTGGATGCAAAAATTTGGTGATTGGAACTACGCTAATAATCTATTGGACTGGCAAGATAATGGTCAGGGTGAATGGCAAGTTGACGTAGCAAAAGCCAGCGATTATTTCTTTGAAGTGGAATATTCCGCTGATGAAGAGGTTGATTTTAGCGAATGGATTTTCTCGTTTAACGGTGAAAAAATGATGCTGCAAGCACTTGATACCGGCGAGCGTAAAAACTCAAAGCGTCAGGGTAAAGGCCGTAAGTTATATCGTTACCGAACCGATGCTGTCGGTGTTGTAAACTTAAAAGCAGGCAAACAATCAATCACAGTAGTACCCAAAGGTAAGGTTGTTGGTGGTGGTATTAATCTTAATGCCATTCATTTAACTCCCGTAGAACTATAGTAGGGTTGGATGTTGCCTAAGCACTCGAACAAGTATCTCAATCGGTTGACATTATCAATGATATGAATATTCAAATTGCCTCTGAGACCGAAGAGCAAAGCTGCGTCTTTGATGAAATGAACCGCAATATAATAGCAGTTCAGCAGCAACGCTATATCTTCACAGAGCAATCGACTAAAGCGTTGAACTCTGGTCAGGTTCTTGGTGAGGTTGCAACCTTTCAGCAAGATTTGGTGGCGAAATTCAGTACTTGATAAATGCAGTTAATTTCCAGCGGACAACAACTACTACTCTAAGTGTGGTTGTTATTCTTTTTTACAGTTTTTTGTTTCAATTTTAATATTTGAGGACTATTTAATGTCAATAAAAGTAAAACTACTCACGCTTTTTATCATTCCCTTGTTGGCCTTTATATTTACTGCTGGTGTAAATATATCGAATAATTTAGCTACGGCTAAAGAAGCTAAAGGTATTGTTGCTTTAGTTGAATTAGTTGTTTCGCTTAATGGTATTGGCGATGCGTTGCAAGATGAACGCACTTTTAGCATATTGAATTATTTGGAAAAAGACGCGTGGCGAACACAGCTAAATAAACAAAGAAAGGAAACGGATAACAAATTAGCTAAACATAAGGCTATGTTAAAAAGCACTGATATGAGCCGATACAGCAAAGATATGAGTACAGCCTTAGATGAAAGAACCCTAGTTGCTGTAGAAGAAATCTTAGCCAGCAGAGATGAGGTGGATAACTTCACTCAATCGCCAGAGCGTATTATTGATCAAGTTGTTAAGGCGCATAAACGTATTATGTGGGCAAGTTTTAAGTTAACTCAGGAAGATAAAAGTTCAGATGTACTATTGGACGTGATGAGGTATCTAAATCTGGTTAAAATGAAACAACGAATGGGTGACATACAAAGTGTAATGCCCTTATCCATTGCTGATAAGCAGATTACAAGTAACTCATCTTTAACTGTGATCACCACAAAGTTTGCTGAAATAGAGGGATATGATACCAATGTTAGGTTATTGGCTAAAGATGAGTTATTAGATCATTTTAAAAAGTTGCGTAAGGATCAACTGATAAACGATTTTTATAAACCTTTGCAAAAGATTATTTTGGCAGGGGTTAATCAACCGCTGAATATGAATCTAAAATCATGGGTAACCGGTTCGGATAAAATTTTAACCTCATTACGACAGATAGAAGATTTTTCTGCACAACAAGTAGTAGCAACCGCTAAACGGGAAAATGAACAGGCAAATTTAAGTTTGACACTTTGGCTTACTGCGGTTCTTGCTATTTTAGCGGGTACTTTAGTCATCGGTTGGTTTTTGATGAAGCGTATCAATCGACCGCTAGCCGCTATGGCCGATCGACTACAAGATATCGCCGAAGGCGAAGGTGATTTAACCAAAAACCTCGACAATTTAACCCATGATGAAATAGGCGTTGTCGGCACGTGGGTAAACCTTATTATCCAAAACCTTCGCCAGTTAATTATTGATATAAAATCAACGACAGAGCAAGTTACTCACTCAACTAATGAAACTATCACTTTTTCCGAGTTAAATAATCAGGCGATTGAACAGCAGTCAAATCAAGTAAATATGGTGGTCACTGCGATTAATGAAATGACAGTCACTTCGCAACAAATCGCAGGGAATGCCTCTACAGCAGCAGATTCTGCAAATGAAGGTCAGAATTATGTTGCATTAAGTAATACCAAAGTATCCGAAAACTGCCGAGCCATTGAAGACGTTGTTACACAGATAGATATAGCTGCTGATCAAGTCGCTGATTTGGAGAAGAATACTAAGCAAATTCATACGATTTTATCGACTATCCAAAACATTGCTGAGCAAACTAATTTACTGGCTCTTAATGCGGCAATAGAAGCGGCTCGTGCAGGGGAACAAGGACGAGGATTTGCTGTTGTCGCGGATGAAGTAAGATCACTTGCACAACGCACACAAGAATCTACCGGTGAAATTTCTACGATGTTAGATCTATTACAACGTTCCACTTCCTCTGTGGTTAGTGCTATGGACCTTAGTCAAGACAAGTCTGGCGAAGGACTCATAAAGGCACAAGATGTTGCCAAAGCACTCGAACAAGTATCTCAATCGGTTGATATTATCAATGACATGAATATTCAAATTGCCTCTGCGACCGAAGAGCAAAGCTGCGTTTTTGATGAAATGAATCGTAATATGATAGAAATTCAACAGCAATCCGATATCGTCAAGCAGCAATCGACACATGCGCTCAGTTCCGGACAGGATTTAGGCCAAATTGCAACCTTGCAGCAAGATTTAGTTGCTAAATTCAGTACCTAATGGCGTTTCAATTGATGTCATGCTAATCGAATGATTTTCTACATATTTATGACAATTAATAAGTGAATAAAATAAGTGAATGAATTTAAAGTGAATGAATTATCTAACCGTTTAGAAAAAAACTATTCGGGCATTCTTTTTGATGTAATGCGCTCAATGGGAAATTCTGGCGTCTTTTAGATGAACATTATTAAAGTGGTCATACTATTTCTACTTTATGCTATTCGTAGTGGTGATTGGAGTCTAATTGCTAATAAATCAGGTAATCAAAGTCGTCGTATGGAAAGATTTAACTATGCCCAATGGCAGGCAAAATATGGTTATGTATCTGATGACAATGTAAAAGGGCAATTATTTGATATGAAGACAGATAGCGCCCAACGAATGAACTTAATCCTTCAAAAGCCAAAGAAAGTTGCAGAGCTCACTAATCAACTAAGACAGATCCAAAGGTTGGGGTATTCAGCTCCTCGTTTACTTAAAGATCATTAATCACCGTATTTCTTACAAGTTCCCACTAATAACGCAATAAAATAGTGTCTTTTTATTTGTTTTAATATCTAGGTGTTATTGTGTTTTAGGGGGTGCAAGGTAGTGCGTGCAATTATTTAGTGTGTTTTTCAATATAAAAATACATAAAAAGATTGATTTTATTTTCTGTTCAAGGTTAATATACAAATCTAGGTTATGAATTAAATATTCAAGCGGAAATTTTCTTTTTCAGGTTTGTCCAAAATTTAATTTAAAACATCTTTATAGCGAGTGGGATTTAGATTAATGATTGATAAACGCTTTGTCTTATTAAATTCGGAAGATAATGTTTTCGTTTGTTGTGAAAAGGTAACTTCTGATACAGAAATATGCTTAGAAGGCAACTTGGTTAGTATCAATGTTGATATTAATGTAGGTCATAAAGTTGCGCGTTCTAGCCTTTCACAAGGTGAGAAAATAATTAAGTATGGAGCTCCTATTGGCTCTACCACAGAATCAATTGATTTTGGTGAGCATGTTCATATGCATAATATGAAGAGTGATTATATTCCAAGTCATACTCGCCAGAATAAATCAGGGGAACAATAATAATATGAAGGGTTACTTAAGAGCGGATGGCCGTAAAGGCATACGAAATATTGTTGTTGTTACCTATTTAGTGGAATGTGCACACCATGTTGCAAGAGAGATAGTCAATCAAAGTCAGTCTGATGATGTGCAATTAATTGGTTTTCCAGGTTGTTATCCCAATGAATATTCTTTAAAAATAATGGAGCAGTTATGCTCTCACCCAAATGTGGCTGCTGTGCTTATTGTTTCATTGGGTTGTGAAAGTTTCAATCGTGAACAATTGGCTGAAACAATATCAGCGAGTCAAAGGCCAGTAGAAACACTGGTTATTCAACAATCTGGTGGCACTAAAAAAACAATATCAGCAGGTGTTAACCACGTAAGTCAGTTGCTTAACATTGCAAAAACCGTTGAGACGGTACCAATGGATATCAGTGAATTAGTTGTTGGTACTATTTGTGGAGGATCAGATGGTACCAGCGGGATTGGTGCTAATCCTGCGGTAGGTTATTGTTTTGATCAACTGGTTGAACAAGACGCTATTTGTATTTTTGAAGAAACCGGTGAGTTGATTGGCTGTGAACAAATCATGGCTGAACGTGCCATAACACCTGAGCTTGGTGAAGAAATCATGAAATCTGTTGAGAAAGCAGAGCAATATTATACCACCATGGGTTATGGTAGTTTTGCACCGGGTAATGCAGAAGGTGGTTTGACGACTCAAGAAGAAAAATCAATGGGCGCATATGCAAAATCAGGTAGCTCAAAAATACACGGTTTGATCAAGCCCGGTGACATCCCTACGCAGGGAGGTCTATATTTGATGGACGTTGTTCCTGATGGAGATCCGCTTTATGGTTTTCCAAATATTGTCGATAGTGCTGAGATTGTTGAAATGATCGCCTCTGGCTCTCACCTCATTCTATTTACCACTGGACGAGGTTCTGTTGTCGGCTCGGCGATATCGCCGGTGATAAAAGTTTGTGCAAATCCAGAAACTTATCGAAATATGCCAGATGATATGGATATTAATGCCGGTAAAGTGATCACGGGTGAAGCGACTGTGCAAGAAGTTGGTGATGAAATTTACCAACTGGTGTGTGAAGTGGCGCAAGGTAAACAGTCAAAATCAGAAGAACTAGGTCATCAAGAATTTGTCCTTACTTATAAGACGTTTGAAGCGATTGGTCCTTCTTGTTTACCCTCGGTTAGATAATTTACTGTACTTGCCAAATAAATGTGTAAAGAGAATTTTATGTTTAAAAAGAATCAAGTAGGTAAAACGGCTCTTAAAGTGAGTGAATTAGGCTTTGGTGCTGCTACCTTTGGTAATCTTTATCGTCCTATGGCGGATGAAGATGCAAAGAATAGTATCGATAAGGCAATGGAATTAGGCCTTAATCAGTTTGATACCGCCCCTTATTATGGTTTTGGTTTAAGTGAACGCAGAGTTGGCGATGCATTACGTGATTATACTGCTGACGATTATGTTTTATCTACAAAAGTAGGCCGTATTTTAGAGCCCTGTGCTAAGGCTGAAGATAAATACGGTTTCTGTTCACCTATGCCATTTGAGCCAAAGTATGATTATTCATACGATGGCATTATGCGTTCGTTTGAACATAGCCTACAACGTTTAGGTTTATCTAAAATCGATATTTTGTACATGCATGATATTGGCAGTGTCACCCATGGTAGTGAACATGACCGTTTATTTAAAATCGCGATGGAAGGTGGCTATAAAGCGATGGACGAATTACGTTCACAAGGCTTGGTTTCAGCGATCGGTTTAGGGGTGAATGAATATGAAGTGTGTGAACAAGCAATGGATCATGGTTATTTTGACTGTTTTTTATTAGCTGGAAGATACACTTTATTAGAGCAAAAAGCGTTAGAAACATTCCTGCCTCGTTGTGTAAAAGAAAATAGCTCAATCATCTTAGGTGGCCCATATAATTCAGGAATATTGGCGACAGGTGTAAATCGTCAAGGTGTAGTCCCACATTATAATTATGAGCCAGCAAGTCCTGAAATTATTAAGTTAGTCGCAAAAATTGAAGAGGTTTGTCAAGAATTTAATATATCGCTTGCTGCAGCAGCTTTACAATTTCCTCTTGCTCATCCTGCGGTGGTAAGTACCATTCCGGGATTAAGTTCAGCAAACCGAGTAGAATCAACGGTTTCTCAATTTAATGAAAAAATTCCAGCTGAATTTTGGCAACGGTTGCAGCAGATGGATATTTTGCATCCAGCAGCCCCAGTGCCTCAGTAAGGATAATATTCATGAAACGTATCGATTCTCATCAACATTTTTGGCAATTATCTCGTAATGATTATTCTTGGTTAACGCCCGAACTTGAACTCTTGTATAAAGATTACCTACCCAATGACCTATTACCTAAATTAAAGCTGGCAGGTATTGAAAAAACAGTCTTAGTACAAGCTGCGGACACCATTGAAGAAACTCAGTTTATGTTATCACTTGCGAATGGCCATGATTTCATTGCCGGTGTGGTTGGTTGGGTTGATATGGAAAGCAATCATGCGATAGAACAATTAGAACGTTTAAGGACAAATCCTTACTTTAAAGGTATTCGACCCATGATTCAGGATATTGATGATATCAATTGGATGCTGAAACCTCAGTTGAACCCTGTATTTGAATACCTTGTTGAGCACGAGCTAACGTTTGATGCTTTAGTCATGCCTAAACACCTTGATGCGTTGTATGAACTACTAAACCGTTATCCAACACTGAAAGTGGTGATTGATCATGGTGCTAAACCTGATATCGCCAATGAGTTAGCACCACAATGGTTTGAAAAAATGACGCTTATTGCTTCCAATACATCAGCCCTTTGTAAATTATCAGGGTTAGTTACAGAGGCGGGTGACAAGCCAGTACTGGCAAAAATATTACCGTATATGGAACACTTGTTATCAGTATTTGGTGCAAAACGTTTGATGTGGGGCAGTGACTGGCCAGTGATAAACCTAGCATCAGATTATTCTGCTTGGGTAAATCAAGTAGAAACATTTTTAGCAGCACTATCACTTGAAGAGCAGCAAGCTATTTGGGCAAACAATGCCGAAGAATTTTACCAACTTTAGTAATGGCTTACTTGGGTTAAGTAAAAATTATAAACAGAGATATTTTAAGGGTTGATATGAAACACAGATTTGATGGCAAAGTAGCGTTAGTAACAGGTGGCGGCAGCGGTATAGGTCAAACAACGGCTATTAAATTTGCCCAAGAAGGCGCACATGTCATTATTTTTGATCTAGATATGAACGGTGCTAATCAAACCAAAACATTAATTGATGAAGCAGGCGGTCAAGCTTCCGTTTTTGCCTGTAATGTTGCTAAGCAAGTCGAAGTGAAAGCAATTGTTGATGAAATATTAGCTGAAAGAAATATTGATATCTTGATCAATAATGCCGGCATTGCTCACATCGGTAACTTGGAAAATACCGAAGAAGAAGACCTTGACCGTATCTATCAAGTCAATGTTAAGGGCTGTTATAATATGATGAAAGCCGTGATTGACTCAATGAAAGCACGAAAGTCAGGTGTTATTTTAAATATGGCTTCTATTGCCGCATCTGTCGGTATTGAAGATCGCTTTGCCTATTCAATGAGTAAAGGGGCGGTATTAACCATGACCTATTCGGTTGCACGTGATTATATTGACCATGGCATTCGTTGCAATTGTATCTCTCCGGGCCGAGTTCATACGCCATTTGTTGATAACTTTTTAGCCAATAATTACCCGGATAATCGTGACGAAATGTTTGAAAAACTATCAAAAAGCCAACCCATTGGCCGGATGGGTAAAGTAGAAGAAATAGCAGGACTGATTGCGTATTTATGCTCTGATGAAGCCGCATTTATTACTGGAAGCAATGTTCCTATTGATGGCGGTTTTGTCACCATTAATAATTAATTTCACCTAATTTATTTCACATAACTTATTTCACATAACTTAATAATAACAATAAGGCAGATTATGGCTAACGTATCGACAACCCAAGAAATAAATGTAGAGCCAAGCTCTACAGAAGTGATCCCTAAAGCTTATTTATTCTCATTTATATTGGTGACCTTGTGTTTTCCATTATGGGGATTTGCTAATGACATCACTAATCCTCTTGTCAAAGCATTTTCTAAAGTATTGCAAATGTCGACAGCTGAAGCTACGTGGGTACAAGTCGCCTTTTATGGTGGTTATGGCGTAATGGCAATACCTGCTGCGATATTTATTAAGAAGTTTTCCTATAAAGCCGGTTTAATGATGGGCTTAGCGTTTTATGCCTTAGGCGCTTTATTATTTATT
>Ga0209292_1007531_pt1 | contig 10302 bp, 6 predicted proteins | sample GOMGulsemesocosm_2_FD_184634 | JGI IMG/M metagenome (GOLD analysis project Ga0209292, IMG submission 184634) | Methane-oxidizing microbial communities from mesocosms in the Gulf of Mexico - GOM9C Gulf of Mexico (SPAdes) (version 2) | ecosystem: Environmental > Aquatic > Marine > Cold seeps...
GCGGCACTGAGTCCAGGCCTCAGTTTGGACCGAACGCAGCCGAATAACCCGACCATCGCTATGCGTGGCGTCTCCTTTGACCCTGATTCAAATGCCCGCGCCTCGGTTGAGTCCTATTGGAATGAAATGCCGGTGTCGGTCCGTGCCGCTTTTCAGCAGGTTTATGACGTAGAGCGTATCGAAGTATTACGAGGCCCGCAGGGTACCTTACAGGGTCGTACCTCCCCGGGTGGCGCTATTAATATTCATACACGCCAGGCGGACTTCGATGAGACGGGCGGTTACATCAAGCAATCGATTGCTGGAAATGACGCCCACACCACTCAGCTCGCCTTTAACCTGCCGATCACCGACACCTTGGCGGTGCGTGTCGCGGGTGTTTACGACTCTAACGACATTGATGGCCTTGAGCTGCAAGGCTCTGGCGCGGAGCAATCTGCACAGACAAAGGGTGGGCGCCTTAGCGTGGCCTGGCAGCCAAGCGATGTATTTCGAGCGTCCTTGATCTCCGAATACCTGGAAAGTAGCGCGGACGCTTTTGAGGATGTTACCGATACAACTGACGGTGACCCCAGCACTTTTGATCGAGTTGCCCTGCACGATGGTATGAACCTTAATCTGAACCGCAATGAATTACACACCTTAAAGATGGTGTGGAATGTGTCGGATGATATGGAGATTACCTCGGTCACCGGTTACCGAGAACTCAGAGCGCACCGTGAGCGCGACCTGGATCGTACCGGCACCAACATCATGCCTCTGGGGCCGCTGCAGATTCCAGTTGATGATCTAGAGTTCCGCCAGACGGTTACTACGAGTCGTGAGTCTTTGGTACAGGAAGTTCGTATCGATTCGACTTTTAATGACTTTTGGGAGTACACGGCCGGGGTCTATTATGAGGACCAGAGAATTACTTCTGATGTCGCCATTGATGGTTTCTCAGCGACACTAGGGTCGGATAGCTGTGCTTATTTCGAGACAAGCTTTTTCCCGGGTGCCTGTGCTGCCTTCCTGCCGCAAATCGGTATAGAGGCAACGGCGACATCCCTGTCGCTGGCAAGTTTACTGCCGACAGAGCTGGCGCAGGTTGTCAGTGATCAGGAGCAGATAGGTGTGTTTACCCACAACCGTTTTCACCTGAGCGATAAGACTACCCTGCAGGCCGGCGTGCGCTGGTCGAAGTACAACCTGACACCTCCGGCTACCAATCCAAACTCGAAGGATTCCTTTTCAGCCATTACCGGCGGTCTCAAACTGTCGCACAACCTCGACGATGACACCATGCTGTATGTCTCAGTGGATCGCAGCTATCGCCCTGGCAACGGTGTCGTATCTCTCGACCAAACCCAGTTGACTGGTTTTGGCGAAGAGAATAGCGATTCGGTTGAGCTGGGCATTAAGGCCTCCATGTGGGACGGGCGAGCACAGATTAACGCCGCTATTTATCATCAGCAGTTCGAAGACTACATCACGCGTGCGGTGGGCCTTGGTTACGACTCGAGCGGCGACGGTGTTGCTGACTCGGCCGTCTCGGGTGGTATTCCATTTGGCGGCGATGCCGTCATGATGGGGGCGGAGCTTGATGCGAAGTTGTTGGTGAGTGAGTACTGGTTGGCTTCTATTGGCCTGAGCTACAACGATGCAACCTTTAAGGGCGGCGCGCAGGCTCCTTGTTCCGCCATAGGCGACGCCATCGATAACGCGGGCGATCAACTTAACTTCTGCGATGTCGGTGATCAGCGAGTGGGCGGCGAGCCTAACTGGTCTGTGTCACTGGGTAGTGAGTACACCATCCCCAGTGATATGGGTGACTGGTATGTCCGTGGCCTGTATAAGTTTAACGATCATCGCGGCGGCGGCACGGGTACTGCTGATGTGACCAGCTACGGCGTGCTCAACTTGTACAGCGGTGTGCGTACCGATGATGGTTGGGAAGCTTCTTTCTGGGTAAAGAACGTCTTGGACGAAGAGGCTGAAAAGCAAGCGCAGGAAAACTTTGGTTTTGACCTCTTGGGTCATCAGATCAACGCTGTCGCCGTTATTCCTGAGCGTCAGATCGGCATCACTGCAACCTATAACTTCTCTCTCTAGTGTTGTAACTTCTCCCGCCACTGTGCAGGTGGCGCTTGATAGCCGGCTTGATGAAATACTCAAGGCGGTTTTTTTACGCCTGAAATTAATGCCGGGTTCTTTAAGTTTTTATTTGAGTTTGGGCCTTGAGTTGTGATCTTCTGGCACAAAAAAGCCGCCGCAATAAATTGCGAGCGGCTTTTTTGGTTGTGCGCAGGATGCGTTTTCTAGATGTTGTCAGGTCTCAGCATGGCGTCGTGGCCGCCGTCGATAAACAGCATGGAGCCGCAGATAAAGCGGGCTTTATCACTCAGTAGGAACTCGGTCATGTCGGCCATGTCTTCGGGCTGGCCGGGGCGCTGTAGCGGAATACTGGCGACGAACTTCTTGATAGCAGGGCCGTATTGAGGATCCTTGGCGACGGCTTTGGTCATCGGCGTTTCTGTGTAGCCTGGGGCGATCGCGTTGATGGTCAGACCCATTGCGGCGAAGTCGCGGATGTTACGACGCATCCAGCGGGCCACGGCTTGTTTTGAGCCACTGTAAACGTCGTGGCCTCCGATACCTGCGGATACGGTTCGCGCGGCGCTCTCGTCGCCGGACAGTAATGCGTCCATGTACTCTGGTGATTGACACATAGGGGCTGAGTTGGACGAAACCAAAATGATGGTGCCGTTCTTCAGTGCAATCAGATCCTTGAGGCCGTCGACGATAACGGTGGTGCCGAAGTAGTTAACGCTGGTGATGAGTGGGTGATCCGGTACGTGTGAGGCAAGGCCGGCGCAGGTGATCAAGCCGTTAAGGCCGTCCGGCGCCGCCTTGCGAATGCCCGCGATGGCGGCGTCTCGCCCCGCCTGTGTGGAAAGATCGGCGGCAATGTCGGCGTCCTTGAGGTCGACGACAATGACCTGATGGCCGTTATCAAGGATGCGTTGCTTAATGGCTGCGCCGATACCGGTTGCGCCACCTGTGAGGGCATAGATTCCCATATTGACTCCTAAATAATTGTTTTTTAAGTGGGGGCTTAATTGTGTGTATGGGTTGTCAGTGGCCCATTTGCGACTGTATGGCGCTGCCGGGCAGTGCCTGCATGCCGCCATCAACCTCAAGGATCTTGCCGGTGATAAAGGCACTGGCATCGGAAGCCATATAGAGAACGGCCATGGCCAAATCTGTTGGCTGGCCCATGCGCTTAAGTGGGATCCATCGCTCGGTTTCCTCGCGCATGGCATCGGTGCTGGTGATGAACGCTGTGCTCGGTGTTTCTACCGCGCCGGGGGCGACGGCGTTAACGCGAATCTTGGGCGCCAGCTCGTAGGACATGATACGGGTCATCTGATTCATGCCCGCCTTGGCGGCGCCGTAAGCGGCAAAGTTTTTATCGACCATCCAACTCAAGGCTGAGGACACATTGACGATACTGGCCTTGGCGCTCTGCTGTAAATGAGGCAGGCACAGGTGAGTCAGCGCGTATGCGGAGGTCAAGTTGATGCGCACGGTATGTTCAAAGCGGCCCATGTCCACCTCGTGCAACGAGCCGTAGCCTTTACCTGGCGCGCCGGCGTTGTTGATTAAGATATCAATGCCGCCAAAGGTGTCGACGGTCTCTTTGACCAGGTTGATCAGCTGATCTTCTTTGGTGACATCGCAAGAAACGGCGAGGGCTTTTACGCCCAGTGCGCGCGCGTTGCTGGCGGTCTCTTCAACGTCTGCAATACTGCGCGCGACGCAGACTACGTTGGCGCCCATTTCGGCGAAGCTTTCGGCAACGCATTTGCCAATACCTTTGCCGGCGCCGGTGATGATGGCTGTCTGGCCGTCTAACCTAAAAGCATCTAATAACATCTGATTTCCTCGCAGCGTTTTACTTATATATTTTACTAAGGCGTTCGTTGATAAACGATCAGACCACCAATCATGGTCATCTCAATCGCTATGTCTTTGATGGTTTCTGGGTGCTCTAAAGGATTTTCCTCTAACACCACTAAATCTGCTAATTTGCCTGCCTCAACGGAGCCCAGATCTTTTTCTTTAAACATTTGCCACGCGGCGTCGATGGTGACGCTGCGCAGGCCGTCGATAACATCAATGCGCTGCGCAGCGCCGATAATGTGACCACCGTAGGAGACTCGGTTAACCGTCGACCAAACACTCAGTAGCGGGCTCATGGGCACCACGGGTGTATCGAGGTGGGTGCTGAATCTCAGCCCTTTCTCAATCGCTGTTTTGGCCGGACTGATGTTGAAGGCGCGTTGCGGACCAATGGAAACATCGCGATGCTGGTCCCCCCAGTAGTAGGTATGGGCGGCGAAAAAGCTGGGGGTGATGCCGAGCGCCAGCATGCGCTCGAGTTGATCTTCTCGGGCCATCTGCGCGTGAATCAATATCAGCCGTGGGTCTTTTTTCGGATGCTTTTTTTGCGCCAGCTCAAAGGCGTTGATGATGTCGTCGATGGCCTGATCACCATTGCCGTGAATGGCCATTTGAAAACCAGCGGCGTGAATTCTTTCTACCCACTCGGCGAGTTCTTCAAAAGGCATGTGCGGGTAACCCCGGTAGTTGTTGTCGCCTTTAAAGGGGGTGTGATAGGGGTGGCTTAAATAGCCTGTAAAACCCTGAATGCTGCCGTCGGCGACGAGCTTAATCGCGCCTATGGTGAGAGTGTCGGTGTTGTCCTTCATCAGTGGGCCGGGACCGGCCGTTATGTCGAGATCGAACTCTTTGTAGTGTGGCGACAGGGCGAGTCTTAGTGGCGTAATGTTAAGGGCCTTGGTGAGTTTCAGCCCACTGGCGAACGCATTGTCTAGATTGCTGGCTTGCGCAGTGGTGACACCGGCCTTGAGGTATTCGGTGGACGCGTGACTGACCATGTCGAACAGGTCGGTGATGCCTAGGTCAAAGGTAATCTTTTGCAACTCAAGGGCCGCGCTTTCCTCGAGCAGGCCGGTAAGGCGCCCGCTGGCGTCGCGCTCAATGTGGCCACCCTTGGGGTCTTCCGTGCTCTCGGTAATTCCTGCAAGTGCGAGCGCGGCGGAGTTGGCGACGCCCATGTGACCCGAGACGTGCATGATAAATACGGGGTGGTCGGGTATCGCTTGATCAAGCTCATCTCTATTGGGGTGGCGCCTCTCATCGAGCATTAAGTTGTCGTAGCCATAGCCGCTGACCCATTCGTCTTTTGGCGTCTGTGCGGCTTTGTTTTTTAGCTGTGCAAGTATGTCCGTCACCGATCTCATGGTGCCAACCGGTGGGCTGTTCAGATCGGTTAAAAACAGTGGCATGGCCGAGCCGGGGAAGTGACCGTGGGCATCAATAAAACCTGGCAGCAGTGTCTTGCCCTGCAGGTCGTGAATGATGGTCTCTGTGTTAATGAGCGCCTTAATCTCTGCGTCAGTGCCGACGGCGACTATGCGCTCATTCTCTATGTACACCGCGTTGCTTAGGTTGTTAGCAGCGGACATGGTGATCACCTGTCCGTTAATAAACGCCTGGCTGGCTGGTGGCGTTTGTGGCTGAAGGTAAGCAACAACTCCGAGGCCGACAAGGCTGACAAATGCGGCGATAATCAGTAGCTGTGTCACTCGTTTTCCCATACTCATGCACTCTATTATTGTCTTGGTCCGATGGCATCGGCGAGGAAGCTGGCAGTGTCCTGCAGCTGCTGATTAAGGTTGTAACCTTGATTCGAAGTCCAGTTCAGCAGCGCGTAGAGGTAGGCGCCGACGATGGTTTGCACGAGCAGGTCGGCTGGGAAATCGCTGCGCACATCACCCTGCTCGATACCGGCTTTAATCACCATGCCCATCGCCTCATGCAGCTGCGTAAAACGGCTGCGGCTTTGCTCTGCGTTGCCAATACCGCCTAGGCCTTCCACTAGGATCATGCGGGTGAGCTCTGGCTCGCGATTGATGTAGTTGGCTGAACGGCTCATCAGGTGCGTGAGGCGCTGCTCTGTTGAGGCCTCGCGCTTCAGCTCATCGCTTATGTAGATCACAAACTGGTCATCGATGGTTTCTAGCAGGGCATGCAGAACGGCCACCTTCGAGGGGAAGTAATTAAAAAACGTCGGCTTGGAAATTTCGGCGATGAGGGCAATCTCATCGACCGTGGTGTTGGCGTAGCTTTTCGCAGAGAACAGGCTCGATGCCACCTCGCAGATACGCTGACGTGTCTGTTTTTTCTTTCGCTCTCTTAATCCTTCCTTTTGCACTGTGAAGCCTTTGCTAATGTGTATAGATGGTTGATATTCAAAATATTATACTCTAGTATTATTTTTTACTAGGGTTAAATAATTTATTTTCCCAGCGTAACGACCTAAAGAATAGATGAAGGCGAGGTGAAGCATGGTGTTGTTGGACGGTAAGGTGGGCTTGGTGACGGGTGGCGGCATGGGCATTGGCCGCGCCATTTGTGAGGCCTTTGCCCGTGAGGGTGCAAGTGTTGTGGTCGCAGATTTTAATGAAGCGGCGGGGCAAGAGACGGTGTCCGCTATTAACGAGTCTGGCGGCAAGGCGCTGTTCGTGAAGGCGGATGTCAGTAATGAAGAACAGGTGAAGGCCGCGGTGGCCGCCGCTATTGAGCGATTTGGTCGTCTCGATATTGCCTGTAACAGCGCTGCGGTAAGCCGAGGTTCTGGCCCCATTCACCAGTTTGAGAAGGGCGTCTTTGATGCCACTTTAGAGCTCTGTTTAACCAACACCTGGCTGTGCATGAAGTATGAAATTGAGGCTATGTTAGCTGGCGGCGGCGGTAGTATCGTCAATATTTCATCCAATGCTTCGCTGCGCGGCCAGGCTAATAATACGGCTTACGCGGCGGCCAAAGGCGGCGTCAATATCCTTACCAAGAGTTCGGCCAGTGAGTATGGCGCGCAGGGTATTCGCATCAATGCGGTCTCGCCGGGCGTTATTCGTACCCCAGGTATTGAAAAATATTTTTCAGAGCAGCCGAAGATGGCTGAGGGATTGAAGCGCGCAGCGGCGATGAATCGCTTGGGTGAGCCGGAAGAAATCGCCGAGGCGGTGGTTTTTCTGTGTTCAGAAAGGGCCTCTTTCATCACCGGTCAGTTACTCAGTGTGGACGGTGGTGGCGCGGTTAAATAATCCAAACGTCGAGCGTATGGGGGGGTTATTGTTTGGAGGCAGCTTCCCTTCATTAGACTGCGAAAGTGTTGTCGTCAGTTTACGCTTGATCAGGAGTGGCGGTTGATTTGGTTACAAAAAAGGCCAGCCTGTGCTGGTGTCCAGACTAGGTCTACAGATTGGAGGCCTATTATGGACAACCCCATAAAGGTACTGCCGGTAACGCGCACAGCGTGTGACGCCTTGGGTATAAATTATAGCGGGTTGCCGAGTCGGTCGAGCTCTACAGCCGCTTAAGGCTGCACCTGAGTCTGGGCATGAAAACTCCTGAAGACGTGCACAGAACAGCCGGCGCCATTAAGGCGCTGGCTTAACTGAAAACAATAAACGTATTTTAGGGCTGAGCAGAGTTATATCTTGTAACTTCTAATGGCAGATATAAATCTGCCTTAGAAAATTCGCTCTAGATAATAAAAGGAATCAGTACTTTGCGCTCGCTTGGGTAATCCTCAAACTTCTTTTTGTACCACTTGTGGACCTGAAAGGCTCTCGGGATAAGATTGGCGGCGCTGACCATCAGCACAAAAACCGCGCCCAGCGACCAGGTGGCAATAGCAAATCCTAGGAAGGAGATAAGTTCGGTTAGATAGCTCGGGTTGCTGACGTATTTAAAGAGGCCTCCGCGCGGTATGCGGTATACCTTGTCGCCACGTATGACTTCCTCTTTGCTGCGTAGGTTGCGCACAATTGCATCGGAATGCACGTTCATAATAAAGCCAATGCTGTAAATGCACATGCCAATAATAAAGCGTGGATCGCTCAACCAGTCGGCGCTTAAATGCGTGCTAAGGTGTGATATGAAAACGGCGTTTAGGTAGCCGTGCAGCGCCGTTACTAGCCAACCAGTCAACACGATCATCAGGGCAAATGTGCTGTCGGCGCCCTTGGCGACGCGCATCAGCATCGGAAAAATAAAGCCACGGTTACCGTAATGAATCAACCAAATACCTAGAAAAATAAGCGGTACTAGCTCGGTGGCGTTTTGCCCCTGGAAATAAAAGAATAAAAAGCTGAGGGTGGCCGGCAGTTCCATCAGGAACCAGCCGAGTTTTGGCGGGAGGTTTATGCCACGCTTCTCAGAGCCAAAACGTCCGTAGGGCGCTCTGGAAAAAAAGGCGCCCACCATAATTAAAGCGGCGTAGATAAAACTGCCAATCAACACGTAGTTGTAATTGTCTGACGACATTAACCAATCCATACATCTCTCCTGAAGGCGCATATAAAACGTATACGCTGACCTGCTTGTTTTTTGTCAGGTCATGATAGCCCTTGGCGAATTTTAGCGGTTGACCGTTAGCGTCAATTTTATGGTTTGTTCGGTTCGGTTCGGTTCGGTTCGGTTTGGTCGGTACCGGGTACCGGGTGCCGTTTTTGGCGGGGCGTCGTTTAGCCCTTCGGCGCCTAGCTCACCTTTACTCAGTACAACTCCCACTCTGGATAAAACTAGCGTCTACTGATGCTTTGTGAAATATAGGGCTTGGCCCTGTATCCCCGCGAGTGACAAGCTCCTCGCTGTCGACCCATCCAGCGTATAGTTTGCTGACCCTCCAATAATTGGCGAGCGCTTGGCATATTGGAATATAATTTATCTCATAAAGCTAGGCCGTTAGTTATGTTGAAGTATGCTTTTAGGGTATAAGCCAACCAATGCTCAGGCAGGTTTGTTGCCAGCTCAGCGTTCTATACGTTATGTCAATCGTTGTATAAGTGAAGTATATGAAACTTAAGCTCTTTGCCGCGACGCCTCTATTTGCGTTGACGTTTTTCTACGCTATTCAGGCAGAAGCAGCGAGCGTAACAGCGGATCTATTGGTTATTTCTCTGTGGCTGGGTGAGCCTGCCAACCCTGGGCGACTCACTCTGATAACAGATTCGCTGCCAGCCTCTGTCTGCGACCCTGCCGTTTCCTCTGGTCGATGTAAATAACTTCAAGCCGCCTAGGTCAGTCATCATTCTCTCGCGTGGCCCGCCTAGGTTTATGCAGGTCCCATCAATACCGTGCTACTCACTCTGTAAAGGTCAATGCTTAGCGCTTTGCGTAATTTGTCAGGTTGCTGATGTGGTTGAGGTGTAGCCTGCGATTAATAGGTTGAGATAGCTGTAAGGCACTTGCTTTAGCTTGATGCCTGAATTTGGGGTGTGGGCAGGCAAAGACAGCGTGAGTAACAAGCTGCAAAAAGTGCAACGGGTCAAGGGCGCGGCCCAGATAGCGGCGCCAGGGTGAGTCGCACAGAAATAATGATTGGCAACAGAAAATAATAATAATTCTAAAAAACAGGAGAGAGAAATGACCAATATAAGAGCAAAAAAAAATCGCTACCCGCTGAGAAAATTTGCCCTGACGACTCTGGCCGCCTGCATGAGCACTGGCGCACTGGCTGCGCAGGGTGGCTTGATGTTGGAGGAGGTCGTGGTGACGGCGCAGAAGCGCGCCCAGTCACTGCAGGACGTGCCCGTCACGGTATCCGCCGTTACTGAGGATGCGCTGCGCAATGCCGGCATACAGAGCTTGAACGATGTTAAAAAACTGGTGCCGGCGCTCAACATATTCAGTGCCGGTAACCCAGCGCGTACCTCCATTACCATCCGCGGGGCGGGCACCGGTGCGTCAGACCCATCGCTGGAGCCTTCGGTTGGTGTTTTTATCGATGGCGCTTATATGCCGCGCAGCGTCTATGGTCTTAGCGAACTGGTCGATGTCGAGCGCATCGAGGTGCTGATGGGCCCTCAGGGCACGCTCTACGGCAAGAACACCAACTCTGGGGTGCTGTCGGTAACAACCAAGGGCGCGCCGACGGAGTTGGAGGCCAGCATTGAAACCACCCTCGGTGATTTTAATCAGCGCGATGCGACCATCTCTATTGGTGCGCCGATCTCCGAGGACCTCAGCTATCGATTCAGTGCCAAGGGCCGCAACCGCGACGGCGTACTGGAGGATGTGAACAATGGCAGCGAATACAACGACATAGACAAGCAGGCCTACCGCGGGCAGCTGTTCTGGGAGCCAAGCGATGAGTTGTCTGTGCGCGCCATTGCCTACTACTCCAAGAGCCAGGGCAGTACTGGGGCCACCGAGGTTCAGCTAGACCCG
>Ga0209292_1007533_pt1 | contig 10300 bp, 9 predicted proteins | sample GOMGulsemesocosm_2_FD_184634 | JGI IMG/M metagenome (GOLD analysis project Ga0209292, IMG submission 184634) | Methane-oxidizing microbial communities from mesocosms in the Gulf of Mexico - GOM9C Gulf of Mexico (SPAdes) (version 2) | ecosystem: Environmental > Aquatic > Marine > Cold seeps...
GGTGATGCCATTATTGAACTAGCCAAGCGTAACTTTGTAGAAATGAGCGATTTGTCTGGTGATAAAAGTTTTCAGTTATGTAAAAAAATTGAAGCAAACTTTCACGACCGTTATCCTGACTTATGGGTTCCGCTTTACTCAATGGTGACATTTTCACCACACACACCCTATAGTGAAGCGCTACGTATAGGAGATGTGCAAAAAGAGGTAATGTTGGAGATTATGGCGCTGCCGAACATTGAAAACCGCTGGCAAGATGAAGATATTTACCAACAACTTCATCAGTTGGCTCTGTCACATAACTTAGGGAAGCAATCCGCATGACTTGTCCACATGACCCCAATTATCGCCCGATGGAAGACTCCATTCATACCGATTTTAACGAAGACATGTCTTACGGTGACTACCTGTGTCTCGAAAAAATATTATCGGCTCAGCAACCACAAAGTAGTCAGCATGATGAAATGCTTTTTGTCATTATCCATCAGGCAAGTGAGCTATGGTTGAAACTTGCAGGGCATGAATTAAGTGCGGCCATGACCAATGTAAAAGAAGGGAATTTTGGCCATGCCTTTAAAGTCATTTCCAGAGTGAAACAAATTGTCAGGCAGCTTACCCAGTCATGGGATATTTTGTCTACATTAACGCCTGTTGATTACCTTAAGTTTCGCGATGATCTGGGACACTCTTCCGGTTTTCAATCATTCGGTTATCGAAAAGTCGAATTTTTGCTCGGTAATAAAAATGCGTCTTTATTAAAAGTTCACGAAAGTAATGAATCAGTTCATAGTGAATTAAAAGGCATACTTGAGCAACCAAGCCTTTATGACGAAGTTATCAGAGCATTACATGATAAAGGACTTAATATTGATAACGAGGTACTAACACGAGATGTAACATTACCCTACCAAAGTAATGATTCTGTGCTTAATGCGTGGGTCACTGTCTACCAAAACCCAGATCAATATTTTGAGTATTACGAGCTCGCTGAAAAATTAGTCGATATTGAAGACGCGATCCAACAATGGCGTTTCAAACATATGTCTACGGTGATGAGAATTATCGGTAATAAAATGGGAACAGGAGGATCTTCAGGCGTGAGCTTCCTCAAAAAAGCGCTCGATATCAGCTTCTTTCCAGAACTGTATACTGTTCGAACCATGTTATAAACTGCTCTTCAGAGACTGCCGTAAAAGGAATATATTTTTAGTGAAAAGGCTTTAATGACATAAAATGTTTTGATGAACAGATATAAAGTACTTTCTCTGGCCTACTAGGGAAAGTACACTTTTAACCGCTTTCTATTGAAACAACTCATTAAAGTGACCTCAGGTCGCAATCGGTATCTTAGAGCGAATTTTCATGTGCAGGATGTACGGTATTTTGCTAACACATGGATGCGAAACGACCTCTTTGGTTCGATTTCTTTTTCCGCAATAAGAAATAAACTGTCGAAGATAAAACGGCCATCTCATTTTTTATTTCAGGTATTTAAAAGACAATTCAGCTAACTTCTTTATCTTATATAGAGAAAAAAGGGTGCCATCAGCACCCTTTTTTATACGATTTAAACGTTATTCAACCGTCACAGATTTCGCCAAATTCCGTGGCTGATCCACATCAGTGCCTTTCAGTACAGCAACGTGATAAGAAAATAACTGCATGGGAATGGTATAGACAATCGCTTCGAGAATCTCAGGCATTTTTGGCATACGCAACACGTGATAACCATTGTCAGAGGCTATTGCATCTGAGCCACAGAAAATAAATAACTCACCGCCACGGGTACGCACTTCCTGCAAGTTAGCTTTAAGTTTCTCTAACATCTCGTTATCGGGTGCTACAGTCACTACTGGCATGTCTTTATCAACCAGTGCTAACGGCCCGTGCTTAAGCTCACCCGCTGGGTACGCCTCGGCGTGGATGTAGGATATTTCTTTAAGCTTTAAGGCACCTTCCATGGCGATGGGATAAAGCGCGCCGCGTCCCAAAAAGAGTGAGTGGTGTTTTTCAGCAAAGCTGGCCGACATGGCTTCAATATCGTCATTCATCAACAATGACTCAGCGACAATCTCTGGCAGCTTTTGCAAATCAGCCACCAGCTGACGCTCTCGATCTTGATCCAGCGTGAAACGACGCCCTAACACTAACGTGGTTAACAGCAAAGCCACTAGCTGCGTAGTAAACGCTTTGGTCGAAGCGACGCCAATTTCAGGGCCGGCATTAGTCATCAAATATAAGTCAGATTCGCGTACTAAAGAACTGCCCGGGACGTTGCAAATACTCAAACTGGCAAGGATTTGCTCTTTAACATCACGCAGTGCGGCCAGTGTATCTGCCGTCTCGCCCGATTGCGAAATTGAAATAAATAATGTGCCTTCACTAATCACTACTTTACGGTAGCGGTACTCACTGGCGACTTCTACATGGGTTGGAATTCCGGCGATCGACTCCATCCAGTACTTAGCCACAAGGCCTGCGTGAAAGCTGGTGCCGCAGGCGATAATTTGCACTTGTTTTACTTGATCAAAAACTGCAGCCGCGGTATCTCCAAAGCTATTTTCATCGACTAAACCATCGTGAATACGACCATTAAAGGCCGCTTTTGTTACGCTCGGCTGTTCGTAAATTTCCTTGAGCATGTAGTGCTTATAACCTGCTTTATCAGCAGCATGAATACTGTACTCGTATTTACTGACGGCACGCTCAACCACCTTGCCCGCACTATCCCAAATAGAGATGCTCTCACGATCAACCAGTGCAATATCACCTTCTTCTAAAAACATGAATTGGTCTGTGACCGGCAATAGAGCGAGTTGATCAGAGGCAATGAAATTCTCACCCATGCCAACACCTATCACTAGTGGACTACCTTGGCGCGCTGCCACCAGCTGACCTGGGTGGTCATGGTGAATAATCCCCAGTGCAAAAGCACCTTTTAGCATTGGCGTACATTCTTGCACTGCCTCAACTAAGCCTTTTCCACTTTGAATAGCCCTATCAAGTAAATGTGCAATCACTTCCGAGTCTGTTTCTGACTCAAAAACATAGCCATCTTCAATCAAATTTTGACGCAGCGGCTCAAAGTTTTCAATAATACCGTTATGCACAACAGCAATGCGGTTATTCGACATATGCGGATGCGCGTTACGTTGTGCTGGCACACCGTGAGTGGCCCAGCGCGTGTGTGCAATACCTACTCCACCTTGCAATTGTGCTTCAAGTTGCGCATCTGCTAATTGTTGCACTTTTCCTTCACGGCGTAATCTAACAATTTGCTCGCCGTCATAAATCGCCATACCCGCAGAATCATAACCGCGATACTCAAGACGACGTAATCCCTCTACTAATATTTGTGCTGCGCTGCGCTGCGTTGTCGCGCCGACTATCCCACACATAATCTTTCCTTTATCTCATTTAAGTCACGTTTAACCTAGGTTTGAACGCGCTATCGACTGTTATTTTTTAACTGGACGCTGCCAATCTTTAAGGCTAATTTGCTTGGCACGAGCGACACTTAGCTGATCGCTAGCAACGTCTTTGGTAATGGTAGATCCGGCTCCAATAGTGGCACCTGCGCCTATTTTTAGCGGTGCGACTAACGATGAGTTAGAACCGATAAACGCGCCATCACCAATGTGCGTTTCAAACTTGTTAACGCCGTCGTAATTACAAGTAATAGTGCCGGCACCAACGTTAACGCCTGCGCCTATTTGCGCATCACCTAAATAGGTAAGATGGCTCACCTTTGAACCTTCGCCAATAGTGACTTTTTTGGTTTCAACAAAGTTGCCAATTTTTGCCTGAGCAGCCAATTTAGTACCTGGGCGTATACGTGCAAAAGGTCCCAACTCGCAGCCTTCACCCACTTGTGCCTGTTCAATCAAAGTATTTGCTTTAATGATCGCATTCGCGGCTATCTGGGTATCTTTGATGACGCAATTAGCGGCAATTTTTACCCCATCGCCTAACACCACATCGCCTTCAAAAATCACGTTAACATCAATGTATACTTCGCCTTGTAAAGTAACGCTGCCACGTACGTCGATACGATTAGGGTCGGCAAGTGTCGCACCGGCTAACATTAACGCTTTAGCCTGCTGGCTTTGATAATAACGTTCTAGTTGCGCAAGCTGCACTTTATCGTTCACCCCTTGCACTTCTTGCTCTGCTTTTGGTGATTTGGTCAGTATAGCGACGTTATCGGCGGCGGCCATGGCGATAATATCCGTCAGGTAATATTCACCTTGCGAATTATCATTGCCTAACTGCCCTATCCATTTACGTAAAAATTTGTTGGGAACTGCCATAATGCCAGTATTGATTTCAGCAATAGCCAACTGTTGCGCGCTGGCATCTTTTTGCTCAACAATCGCCGTTACTTGGCCATTGACATCGCGCACAATTCGACCGTAACCGGTTGGGTTTGCCAGTGTCACTGTCAGTAGGCCCAACTGGTCAAGCTTGGCGATGTCCACCAGCTCTTGCATGGTATTATTGTGCGTCAGCGGCACATCGCCATACAAAATAAGGCTGACACCCTCATCACTTAAATTATTGATTACTTGGGCCACCGCATGGCCTGTACCTAATTGCTCTCGCTGCATTGCGAACTGAATGTCTTGCCCAGCTAACGCCTCTTGCACCAATTCAGACTTATGGCCAACAATAACATGCGTATTAATTTCGCCCGCAGTAACTGCCGCTTGGCTGGCGTTATCGATCACGTGTTGCAACATCGGCTTTGCGCCTATTTTATGCAGTACCTTTGGTAGCTTTGAGCGCATTCTAGAGCCCTGTCCCGCTGCCAATATAATAATATCTGTGTTCATAAATACCTTGTCCTTAAATCCATTTTCCAATCTGCTGATAAACAGTATTTCTATACAAACGGATATCCAAAAAACATTGCAAGATCACTGTCATATCAGTGTAAACCTGCTTTTTGAACTTCGCCTTTTTTAACGCTAGTCAGCTAAAATATTGGACTTATTCTTACAATAAATAGTTCATTACATTGCTTAGCGCTATTTTTAACCAGAAATAGCTTTCAATGACCGCTAATTTAAAGCAATAATAAAATTAAACAACACCACTTGTCAGGAAAAAATTGACAATATGCATAGTAAAACACTAGAAAAATTAGGCCTGAGCACTAAAGAGGCAATCATTTATCAATCTTTACTGTCATTAGGGCCAAGTCCTATTCGCAGCGTTGCCGAGCACTCGGGCATCAATCGCGGAACTGCACATGAATGTTTAAAAAGCTTGTTGTTAAAAGGCGTGGTGAATTATTTACCCAGAGGCCGCAGGAAATTATTTTCTCCCAGAGACCCTGAAATCCTGCTACAAATTGCCGAGAAGCAACAGAGTGAGCTTGAGAACGCAATTGTTCAGCTAAAAACCAGTGTCATACCCGATTTGCAACACCTCAAACCTGACTTTGCCTCCAGCCAAGTACAGTTCTATGAAGGCGATGAAGGGATTGAATTTGTCTTGCGTGATATTTTAACCACTGTGCAGTTTTCACTGCATAAAGAGTATTCAGTTTTTTCCTCAAAACCTATCCGATCACACCTTTATCGCCCTTTCCCAAACTATACCAATCAGCGTATAAAAAAAGGCATTGAAGTGCGGGTAATCGCCATCGGCGATGGTGGTGAAGACGCTAAACTATCACAGCGTAAATGGCTGAAAACAGCGGGGCAAGTCGATGCCGCGTACATCGCGATTTATCCGCCCAAAGTCGCTATTATCTCGCTGGCATCCAACAACTACCCTACCGCTGTAGTGATAGAGGCCAGGGAAGTCGCCGCTGCTCAACAGATAATTTTTAATACGTTGTGGGAATTGTTGTAGGTCATGGGTCATAAGACTTGAGTCTTGAGTCTTGAGTCTTGAGTCTTGAGTCTTGAGTCTTGAGTCTTGAGTCTTGAGTCTTTGAGATCTTACCTCGGTGTCTTCTGTGGTGATATTTTTAGCGCCTAGTTAAATATACACCGCGACACAGGCAAAGAGTGTCAGCGCAAACAGTGCTTTGCGCATTGTTTTAGCAGAAACCGCGATAGCGAATTTAACACCCGTCAGAGCGCCGGCGATAAAGCCAACGGAAAGTATCAGTCCAAAGCTCCAGTTCACTATATCTTGGTAGATAAACACTGACAGTGCCACGAATGTGAAGCCTATAGTACAGAGCAGTTTTAATGCATTGGCGCGCACCAAATCATAATGCAGACTCCCCGAGAGCACTGCCAGTAGCACAAAACCAACACCTGCCTGCACAAAACCGCCATAAACACCGGCGATAAATAAACCCCAAAAGCCCCAGCGGCTTTCACTCACTTTGAGCGACTGCTGCGAGACATCAGGGATCATTCCCGGAAACACAATCATCGCACCAGCGACACATAACATAGTGCCTAAAAGCAGTGGTTTAAGCAGCCAAAGTGGTGCCCACACGGCGATTAACGCCCCGACTAAACCACCCAATAAACTCGGTATTAAAATCGCTTTTAAATCACTCTTAGGCAGTTTATCTTGCTGATGAAATTTAGCAACACCGGTCAGTGCTTGTAGAAAAACACCTAATCTATTGGTTGCGTTTGCCACATCCGCTGGCATGCCCATGACCATCAGCGCAGGCATCGTTAAGTTGGAGCCGCCACCGGCTAAGATATTAATAATACCGCCAAAAAAACCGGCAAGCAGTAACATAACTATTTCTAAAAAAGTGATATCCATCAATAACTACCTTGTACATAAACCTGTGACTCCTCTGTATAAAAAAATCTTACACTTTGAAGTCACGAATTCAGGTTATAAATTTAGCGCTATCATAAACCTATCGCTGGAAATTGGACATTATTTTAGAAACAGAAAAAACGTATTTTCATTAGGCGCCTGAAGGCTCTAGCTAATTCTCATAAAATTGCGCGCGAAACAGCTTTGGGGTGAAGCCGGAAAATTCTTTAAAAGCGCGATTAAAAGAACTGAGTGATTGATAGCCAACAGATAAGCTAACAGTGAGTACTTTATCCTGACTATTACTTAGTAGTTCAACCGCCCGTATCATTCTCATCTGCCTTTGAATGTGACTCCAACACATATTGGTTTCGCGCATAAAAAGGCGCGAAATCGAGCGTTCAGTACTGCCTACGTGATCCACCACTTGCGCCAGCGTTATAGGCTCTGATAAATGCTGTTGCGTATAAATTAGCGCCTTACGCACTCGCTCTGATTGGCCTCTTGGTATCCAAAGCGCAAAAGGCTGCTCTTTCAGTTCGCCGCACATCTGTACAATTGCAGCAAAAAAATGCTGTGCTAATTCATCAGTAACGGACCTGTCAGGTCCCCATATTTTACTGTATAAAATCATATCTTTTAGAAGGGTTGGCAAAGTCAACACTTGGCATTGCTCAAAGGGACTAGCAAAAGACCCGGCATCAAAAAGCAACGAGCAACATTGCACTCGCTGTTTGATATCGACGGTAATCGCTGTATTCGCCGGAATCCACAGCGCCCGTGAGGGCGGTAAGATCCAAGAGAGATTATCAACTTCAATGCGTATCGAGCCTTGCGCGCAATACAGTAGATAATGTCGATCGAAAACCAGCGGCTTGGCACTGCAAGGCTCTATTGCATTACTAAAACAGTACGCCGGTAATACCGCTGCTGCTGGCCTATTCATCGCTGTGTTTTATCCATGAATGTGCGCGTCATATACATCTACCTTTGGCGGTTGAGTCATCATTGGTTTTACGTCCCCAATCATACCAGCAAAGTCACTGCTGTTACGATACTCATCAAAAGCCGCTATATTCTGCCAGCTTTGACTAATAAAAATACACTCTGGTAGATCACACTGCTGTGATATTTGATAGTTTAAACAATCGGTATTAGTGCGCATTTTATCTCGCACTTGCTCAAGTAGAGCAATCGCTTTGGTCAAATTTTGGACGCTAAACTGACAGGTAATGTGAGTAATAATCATCGTTTTTCCTTTTTTAATTAAATTTGGCGATATAGCCAACACTAGTGAATTTTGGCGGAGATTGATCAAAGTCAATGACACTAACTTGACGAAAACCCGCCATATGCAACAGCGTTACAAAACTGTCTTTAGGGTAGGCCTTATGCTGCCAAATAAGCTGTAGAATCGTTGTGCACCAATGGGGCTTACTCACCACGAGCACCAGTACTCCTTGCTCGCTCAAACGCGAGTATAAGCTTTTTAGTACCGATAGTGGTTGGGTGCAGTGCTCCAGCAAGTGCGCGCAGAGAATAATGTCGTAGCGCTTATCACTGCGCTCTAGCACTTGAACATCATTGCAATGCGTCTTAAAAGGGAAAGGCTGCTGGCGCATTAATAGTGAAGCCTCTTTCAACATCGCCGCACTTATATCTAGTAACTCAAAATCCAATTGAGCCTGCGGCCACATATTTTTATATACGTTGCACAATGAGACTGAAAACCCACCACTACCCGCCCCGACATCTAAAACTTGTGTCCTAGCGGCTACTTGAACGGGATATTGCTTAAAGGTGTTTTTCAACAAGGACTCATAGCAATCAAGATAATGCTTGTGTTGCAAAAATGCGTGCCAATTGGCCGCCTTTTTATCATAACGATGGGTCAAACGCGTTAACGTTGGCTTAGTGAACATACGCCCAGCTCCTTATAAGTATCAACTGACTTTTACTATGCAGCACTAGCATAAGGAATACGTAAGCGCATTACTGAGCAATTAAGGCCCGTTGTTTGTCTCAGCCGGACAAAGTACAAAAATGATTACTTACGCTATTAGCGATACCTCATGCATAACCTTTCTTGTGTTAGAACCCCAAGGCTTGGACTGAGCTTTCAAACGAGGATTTCAGGAAATCGAAAGATACGGCTCAACCATAAAATTTAGAGAATATTATGATCGATATCAAATAATAACAATTATCAGTTACATAAAATCTAATAACGGTTGCTTAAACAGGATCCATAAATGATAATGCAAATCATAAAGATTATTTATACAAGGAACATAGTGTGATTAAGTTTATCTCAGCATTGCTCTTCAGTGTTATAGCAACAACCAGCAGCGCCACCATCGTCGTTGAAGATGAAATGGGTACCTTTAATATTGAGCAAACCCCGCAAAAAATCGTGGTACTTGAGTATTCATTTATTGATGCTCTAGCGACGCTAGGAATATCCCCTGTCGGCATCGCTGATGATGGTAAGACTCACTCTGTCATAAGCCAAATAAGTGAAAAAATTAAGCCTTGGGTCTCTGTAGGCACTAGATCTACGCCTAACTTAGAAATTATCGCCTCCTTAAAACCTGACATGATTATTGCCGACTTTGAACGTCATGCAACTATCTACGAGGACTTGAAAAAAATAGCCCCTACCTTAATACTAAAAAGCCGCGGTGAAACTTACGCCGATAACTTAGTGTCAATGGTCAAAGTCGGTCAGGCGGTTAATCAAGAAGAGAAAATCAAACAGCGCTTAGCATTGCACAATCAGCGTATGGATAGCTTTGCAAAAGACATTAATAGCGATAAGACGTTTATGTTCAGCGTCGCCAATGCCAAAGGCATTTGGATGCACTCTCCCGTTGCTTATGCGGGCGGTGTGATCAGTCGTTTAGGATTAAATAGCCCGATCCCAGAAGAAACTCAAAAGGCTTACATCAGTGCTACGTTAGAGCGTCTTGTAAAAGCCAATCCAGAATATTTATTAATCGGTAAATACGGCGAAGAAACCATTATTGATAGTTTTGAGAAAAACCCGCTATGGAATGCCATTAGCGCTATCAAAGAGAAGACTTACACAGAGACTAACCCTTTTCTATGGTCAAAAAACCGTGGCATGATCGCCGCTGAAATAATGGCACAAGAACTAAAAACGCTGATTAAATAATTAGTTCCCATCGACAAGCAGAAACCTACTGCGAACTGCCTTATCTACAAATATAACCGGTACTAAGCACGTCTTAGTACCGGCTTTCGCACAGATCAGTGTTGAGTCCTATCAAGATGTTCAAGCGATTTTTTTCCAACGTTTCCCAAAGCCTTTATCGCCAACACAGGCCTGCCATATTTGCTTTGGCGATTGCCATTTTATGCCTTAGTTTTTATGTTTCGATGGTGGCTTTTTCACAATTTTCTCTACAGGCTAGTGATGTCTATCAGGTGTTATTCAATTACAACGCCAGTGACCTCAACCAACAAATTATAGTGAGCCTTCGTCTACCGCGTAGCTTAGTGGCTATCTTGGCAGGTATTGCGATGGCTTGTGCAGGCT
>Ga0209292_1007534_pt1 | contig 10299 bp, 11 predicted proteins | sample GOMGulsemesocosm_2_FD_184634 | JGI IMG/M metagenome (GOLD analysis project Ga0209292, IMG submission 184634) | Methane-oxidizing microbial communities from mesocosms in the Gulf of Mexico - GOM9C Gulf of Mexico (SPAdes) (version 2) | ecosystem: Environmental > Aquatic > Marine > Cold seeps...
AACCCATTCACTTAGATATAAATTACGCAAATGGCATAACCCGCGTAAAAGTACCTGCATTAAAAAGCTGGGGATTAATTGAGCTTTATACAAAAGCTGGCTTTCCATGTGAAGAAACGCCTGAGATCTGTTCCCCTTAATTATTTTATTGCAGGTAAATTAACCCGAGTAAACAGCAATAATTTATTCGGTAGGACCAAGTCAAGGTCAGATTAATCGCGTTTTAGATAAAAAACAGTTTACAGCGGTTTTCTCAACTGCTAACTTGGTTTGTAAATTGTTAACAATATTGTATTTGGGATTGAGCATTTGCGCTCTTCCAATCTGAGGTAAAACAACAATGACAACATGCACTGAAGTGATTACACCCACGGAACCTTATACCGTTAATTTGCCAAGAATGACGAAATTTAATTACGGCATGGGGGATTTTGGCAATAATATTGTTTGGCATATGCTGGGAATGTGGTTAGCCTATTTTTACACCGATATTTATGGTCTACACGCGACTCATGTCGGCACCATGTATTTGGTATTAAGAATATTTGATGCCATTACTGATCCTCTGGTTGGCTTCTGGGTAGATAGAACCCGTTCTAAATATGGTAGTTGTCGGCCATTCATCTTATATGGCACTATCCCGTTAGCTCTTTCATTTACCATGCTGTTTTATGTGCCTGATTTAGATGAAACGGGTAAGCTAATCTATGCTTATGTAAGCTTTGGCTTGCTCACTTTAACTTATACTATAGTGAATGTGCCGTTTTCTGCGATGGCTGGATTTTTAAGTCGAGACTCAGATGAACGTACTTTATTGCAGTCTTATCGTTTTGGCTTAGGCATGCTGGCATCGGTTTTTGTCTCATACACCACATTGTATCTTGTCGAATTTTTTGGTGAAGGCGATCAACAGTACGGCTTTTTCTTGACGGCAGCCGTCTTTAGTCTATTAATAATGACTTGCCTATATTATTGTTTTTTTACGGTAAAAGAGCGATATCAACCAGAAGAATTAAGTATCAATGAGCAAGGAATTAAAAGTTTAGCAATAGATATCAAACAGGCATTTTCTAATCGGCAATTAGTTATCCTATTCCTTGCCAATATAATATTTTTTATTACCTTAACATTAAAAGGGACCACCGCAGTCTATTACGTCAATCATGTAATGACCGACGCACGAGAACAGCTAACCTTGTTTATGACCTTAGGCACTATAGGCGCAACGTTAGGTGCCGCTCTGTCTGCCATCATGTGGACCCGATTTGATAAAGTACGCGCTTATAAAATATTAATGTTTGTTTGTAGCCTATTGAGCGCCATCCCTTATTGGCTACCCGGTACAGCTTTTATATCGATCATGTCTCTCGGTGTTATTGCTTCTTTTTTGTCATTAAGTATGGTGCCGTTAATATGGAGCATGCTCAGTGATGTTGTTGATTACCATAAAACGATAACGGGAAAAAATCTGTCAGGTCTATTCTTTGCTTTGTTTCTATTTACCTTGAAAGTTGGTTTAGGTGTTGGTGGCGCAGTTTCTTTATGGGTATTGGGCGCCACGGGTTACGAGGCAGCAACTGAGTTACAAAGCAGTGAAGTTGTAGAAAGTATTAATTTCATCAGTACATTTTTACCGGGAATTTTGTTTGTTGTTGCCGGCATTATTATGATGTTCTACCAACTTGATCAAACAAAACGTGAAGAAATTCGTTTACAACTTTATGGCTAATTATTAAATGCCACCATTTTTAAAAGTTTTAGCCATCTTTAGAGCTAATTAGTTGAAATAACTTTCGGAGTAAAGAGTGAATAATCTAAGTGCAGCAATGAAGCGTCATCAAGTGGATGATAGTGAAAATGAACTATATACACGGTTTCGTTATCAACCGGTAACGGGATTAGGGTATGAGGAAGGCATTAACCGCCGAGATCCTAGTACTATCATCAAAGTTAAAGGAAAATATTATATTTGGTATACCCGTAATGAATGCCAACAATCAAGTTGGTTAAATGCGGATATTTGGTATGCAACAAGTGATGACGGCATTGCTTGGCAAGAGCAAGGCCCTGCGGTAAAAAGAGGTTCGGCAGGCTCTTGGGATGAATACAGTGTTTTTACCACGGAAATATTAGTCGCCGAAGGCAAGTACTATTTATGTTATCAGGCTAAGCGTAATAATGATCCGCTTAATGTTGTGGGGATGGCATCAGCCAACAACCCAGACGGTCCATGGACAAAATTAGCAGAACCTATTTTAGAGCCTTGCCGTGATGGTAAACTTATTAATCCCACAGAGCATGGAGACTCTAATTGGGGGGCAGCTTTGGAGATGGGTTCTTGGGATAGTGGCGCTATTCATGATCCAGGAATTATTAAATTTAACGGCCAATATTATTTATATTATAAGGGACATGCTATTGGTGAAAAAATGTTTACCGATTCAAAATGGGGACTAGCTGTAGCTGACCACCCAGAAGGTCCATACGTTAAACATGAAGCTAATCCAGTCTCTAATAGTGGCCATGAAACGTGGGTATTTCCATGGAAAACAGGGTTGGCGGCCATCGTTGATTGGGCAGGGCCAGAAAAAGGTACCATTCAATACTCCGAAAATGGCGTAGACTTTGAAGTTGTCACGACGCTTGAAGATATTCCCCCTGCCGGTGGAGCATATACCCCTGACAAGTTTTTAGACAATGGTGACGGACAAGGATTCTCGTGGGGACTTGCACACTATGGCGCTTCTGATTGGTGCTTTTTAGTCGGCTTTACTTGCGATTTAACACGCCAAGGAGAAAAAGATTTAGGTTGGCACGGCTTTCCACATTACAGCAGCATTAGAGATGTGATGAAAGAGCCTGAACGATTTGGCATCACGAGAAAGAATTTATTTCAAAATAAATAAGTTTTCGAAGGAATTTATACATCAAGTTGATTAATTGTTACCTATCGCAAAGTAAGGTATCAATTAATCCTCATGCTATTTCTAAATTGGCTTTATTCACGTCCTTTTGAAGGTTTTGGTACACCCCACATAAATTACAATTTATAACTGTATCGGAAAAACAGTCAATATCAATCGAGAAACCAAAGGAACATTAAAGGCTAAATACGACAACCTTCCATTAACTCAATCACTAAAACATTGCCTTCGTTTTAATTTCATTAATAGATTAAACCGCACCACCACAGGCGACACCACTGCTCCAGGCAAACTGAAAATTATAACCACCTAACCAACCGGTAACATCAATAGTTTCACCGATAAAATATAATCCAGGGATCTTCTTTGCGGCAAATGTTTTTGAGCTAAGTTCGTTAGTATCTACACCACCTAAGGTAACTTCCGCGGTGCGGTAACCTTCGGTTCCATTAGGTTTTATTTGCCAATTGTGCAAGTAATTGGCAAGGTCAAGAATTTCAGCGTGGTTGAGTTGGTTAACGGCTTTATCAGGAATGATCTTTTCGTTATACATTATCTCGATTAACCGCTTCGGTAATAAAGTATTTAAACAGTTTTTCAAAGATTTTTGACTGCTTTCTTCTCGCCAAAAATTGATTAACTCGGTCAGTTTTATGTCCGGTAATAAGTTGATCATTACACTCTGACCGGATTGCCAAAAGGATGATATTTGTAAAATGGCTGGACCTGATAACCCCCGATGAGTAAAGAGAATGTTTTCGCGAAAGCTAGTACCATTTTCGGCAGTGACTAAGCAGTCAACACTAACACCCGAAAGACCATCAAAACGTTGTTTGTCGTGGTCATGCAAAGTAAACGGTACTAGTGCGGCACAAGTGGGTAATACTTTTAAAGCAAACTGCTCAGCAATCTTATAACCTATTGGGCTAGCACCCAACTTGGGCATGGTTAATCCACCTGATGCTACAACCAATGAAGTACATGAGTAATTTGTTTCAGTGGTTTGTACTTGATAGCCTTGTTCAGTTTTGGTGACCGAGAGTACTTCATTACGCATTTTTACTTCAACACCTGCCCAATCACACTCGGTCATCAAAACGTCAACAATATCTTGCGCGCTGTCGTCACAAAATAATTGGCCAAGGGTTTTGTGATGGTAGTCTAATCCGTGTCGATCGACTAATTCGATAAAGTCTTGCGCAGAATAACGGCTTAGTGCTGATTTTACGAAATGTGGATTCTGACAAATATAGTTTTCAGGAGCCGCATTTTCATTGGTGAAATTACAACGGCCGCCGCCACTGATTAGTATTTTTCGCCCGGGCTTTTTTCCCATGTCAACGACGACCACTTTTTTACCCCGATAACCCGCTGTTGCGGCACACATTAAGCCCGCAGCTCCTGCACCAATAATTAACACGTCAATTTGCAAAGCATTTTCCTATGATTTTCAGTTCACTTTATTTGTCGAAAGTCATTATATCTTGAATAGCAGCGGTATTAAACGTGATGTTGCTTAAACAAAATGTTGAAAGGTAAAGAAGTGCAAAGATTGTGTAAAGGTAAGAACTAATTTGTAACAGGCGACTCTATTGCTCTCGAAACTACCAACATTTTTACTGGTGGTATTTGAACTGCTAATTAAGCAGAGATAACAATAAAGAGTTTAGGTGAGTCAATGAATATTCAAAAGCACATGCGTTGCATAAATAAAGTGAAGCTTTCAATTATAATAACTACAGTTCTCAGTCTTTCAGCCTGCGGTGGTTCGGATGATGACGCTAGTGGAGAAGGTTATGTGAAGCTCTACAACACAGTTAAAAATTCTCCCGCCATTTATTTAACCGTAGATGAAGATTTTTCAACCAGTGATGATGAGATAGAAGTCACTTATAGCGGCGTTCCTTATGGGAGTTCATCAAGTAACAAAACTGTCAAAAATGGTAACTATTTTTATGAATTAGCATGGCAAGATGGAGATAGTACCGACAGTAGTGATTTAAGCGTCGTTTATGAAAATGATTTGAAAATTAGCAAAGATGCTATTCATTTAATTGTGATCAGTGAAGATATTTTAGCACCAGTGGTGACAACTTACGATATTGACATTATTGATGATGACGATGACATTACCTACGATCGATTTAATTTTAGCATTTTGAATATGTATGCAGACGACGTAAGCATTGACGTGTATTTATCTCAAGCAGATGAGACTTTTAATGAGGCTGATTTTATTGGGCAATATGCATATCAAGAATTATCGGTGAACCAAAAACTCGATCAAGATGATTATATCTTTTATTTCACTACAGCTGGCAGTAGTGAAATATTGTTTCAGTCGAATGACATAAGTTTCTCATATAGTGCCCAGTATGTGATGGCAATACGTGAGAATACCGGCGTAGGAACTTCTCCTTATATGCTTGATAAAATGTCTAGTTCGTCAATAGAGTCATTTATCGATGTTGATTCAGAAGCTAAATTTAATGCTTATAACGCGATTTCACAGCATACATTATTACCTGAATACCAAGGGACATTTTCTCTGTATATAAACGGTGTTGACGATTCTCCCGAGATTGAAGACTTATCAATGGGTGCGTTAAGTGAACCTGTTGTACTCGCTAAAGGCGATTACAGTCTCGATATGACGATAGCTGATGAAGGAGACTTACTGTTAAAAAATCATTTACTTTCTCTCGAAGAAAATACCCATAAAACGGCTTTCTTTTATCTTGATGAAGTCGAGGTTGATGACGATAACGACGGAGATGTTGATGAAAATGGTGATGGTATTGTAGATGAAATACGACTAGATGTTCATTCACTCGTGGTAAGTAACAGTAGTAGAAGTAGCATTTACGATCATGAAATTAAAATGGTTAATTTAGTTGATAGTTCTGAATTTGGTGCATTTACTATATATTTTGTCCGTAATGATGAAACCATAGATACGGCGTATTACAAAAAGGCGGTGAGTTTTGCAGACAGCGAATTACTGTACCTGAATAATAATACTTACCGAGTTTATGTTGTGGCAAAAGATAACAGTAGTGACATTATTTTAAATGCTTTTGAGATGATTTTAGATGAAGAGTCTAAAGAGCAATTTATGATTGTTGAAGTTGATGAAACTCAACCTACAGGTTATAAAGTTAGCTTATTTGATCAAACTCTATAATGTCTGCGTCGAAGAGAATAATGATTGATGGTGTTGAAATCTTGTTCGGCAGTCGAGAAGTTTATTGTTGTAATCAGTTGATAGCGCTCACCGGATTAGAGTTTAATTTACTATGGTTGTTAATGAATGATTTTCCAAAAATGGTGTCTCGTGAAAGTATTGCGAAGCAAATTTTTAATCGCAGTCTGGATGAGTCTAATCGAAGTATTAATATGCATATTTCTACGATTAGGAAAAAGCTGCTGATTAACACTGAGTACTCACGTATAAAATCTTTGCGTGGTGAAGGATATGTTTTTTTAACTCACTGAGCTTAAGGATGAGCTAATAAAAATTAGTTTAGAAAAAAAGAAAGGCTTCAATACGAAGCCTTTTTACTTATCATGACTACGCTGTAGTATTAGTCATGATGCTTGTTGTACCCACTTTTGCCATTTCTGCTAAATCTTTATCAACAAAAAATAATGCATGTCCGTCGTGACCTACCAAGTTAATTTTATCTAATACACTTTTAAATAAAGTTTCTTCTTCGTGCTGCTCAGCAACATACCATTGTAAGAAGTTAAAGGTAGAATAATCTTGGTTAGTAAATGCTTGATGAGCTAAAGAATTAATACGCTCAGTAATTTCACATTCATGCTGATACGTTTTTTCAAATATATCGGCCAATGAATCAAACTCGTGTGGTGGAGCATCAATTGCCCCTAAAATAGGTAACGCACCCGTTTCACTCACATAAGTGAATAAGCGTGTCATGTGGTCCATTTCTTCTGCCGCATGTTTACGCATAAATATTGCCGCACCTTCAAACCCTTGCTCTTCACACCAAGCACTCATTTGTAAGTACAAGTTTGAAGAGTAAAACTCTAAGTTGATTTGTTTGTTTAGCTGTTTGACCATTTCAGGTTTTAACATGGTGGTGCCTCATTTAAATAATATGCGTAAATTCTGCCTGTTTCATCGCTTCGATACAAGAAAAATCTGTAAAAACCAGAGAATAAATTCTTTAAAAAACAATGATATAACTAATGTTAATTATTCTCATTCCACATCTATAGGGTTTTCAACATCGCTTCGGCTGAACTCACTTCAAATTCTTTAGGCTTTTCAACATGTAAAGTCGTTACTGTACCGTTATCGATAACCATAGCGTAACGTTGCGAACGTAATCCACCGAACCCAGCTGTCTCCATGCTCAAACCGAGTGCGGTCGTGTAAGTGCCGTTACCGTCGGCAAGCATCATAATATTTTCAGCATTTTGTGCTTCGCCCCAAGCATTCATTACAAAGGCGTCGTTTACCGATATACAAATTATTGCGTCTACACCTTTTGCTTTGAATTCATCGGCAGATACAACATAACCCGGTAAATGAGACACAGAACAAGTCGGTGTGAAAGCACCAGGTACTGCAAATAAAACAACTTTCTTATTCGCAAAAAGTTCATCTGTGTTGTGAGTGATCATATTTCCATCTTTTAACTGCGATAATTCGCCTGATGGCATTGGGGCGTTTTCTTGAATCATAAGGTTCTTCTTATTAAGGGTTAATTAGTGAGTTGGATGGTTCAATGGAAGTTTAATCGCTTTACACAGGAAACCTTTGTCGTGGGCCGAACGTGCACAGTCTTTGCAGATAAATCTTGGTTTATCAACAATGTGAGCAAGTTCATGAAGACTTTTTTCAATATCTTTTTTCTTCCACTTACAAAGTGCCTTTGCCATAAAACTTCCAGAAATGAATCTCATTACTCTATTCATTTTAGAATAGAGTGCGAAGACATGCATCTATTTATCAGTAAATATTACTAAAATAATTATTTAGCTTTATCGTATTTATGCTCTTTTCTTGAGTGGTAAACCGATATCATTAACATGGTTATTTACTTCTTCATCGACATTACACATGGCTCGCTCAAAAGAAATAAAGTGCTGAAGTTGCAATGTTATTTGCGTCAAAGAGTTTTGTGCAATGGTGGCCGATATTTTGGCTTGTCCGGTAACCTCTAATTCAGCTAAAGCAAGATCGTTTCCGAATGTAAAGTTGGTCACCTAATCTACTGCTATACATAAACATCGAAACGATTTTTTTTATTTTTATACTGGTTGATGGTTTTTTATCATTTAACGGTCGTTAATGTTTTTAACGTTTGATATTCTGAATACTGAACTCGACTTTATGTCAGTTGCACGGGAATATTTTACAGTGAGTCGTTGTGTCCGAAGTATCGAAGGTTTTAATGTTACACAATATTTAAATGTTTTAACGGTAGCTCGGTTTTATAGCAAACTTGTTTCAGTGAAAAGCTACTTTTTATCAGGCTAATACCTTTCATTTCAGTCACTTTATCTAAAAATATCTGATAACTAATGAGATCAGGCACTGCTACTCGAATCAGGTAATCAAAATCACCTGTCATTAAATAACACTCCATAACTTCAGGTAACAAACTTATGTTCTTCTCAAATAATGCTAGTTTGGCTTTTTCTTGCCTACTTAAGGTAATTTGAATAAAAACATTAACGGGTAGCCCAACCGCTTGTGGATCTAATAAGGTCACTTTACCGCGAAAAAATCCTGCTTTTTCTAATAGTTTTACCCGTCTAGAACAAGGTGAGGGGGATAACGATACTTTGTCTGCCAATTCTAAATTAGAAATGCCGCCATCAAGTTGTAATGCCATTAATATATCAATGTCTGTTTTATCAAGAGTGAAATTAAGCATTAGGGCCTTTGTTTTCAAGAAATTGTTTTATATTGGTGATTATAGTTAATTTAGTGCTAATTATTAATTTTATAATCTAATGATTGGTGGTTTCAAATGTTATTTTGGCATGACTACTTAGTGACTGTCATGTTATATTTTATCTAGAACTTAACCACGCCTGTATCATTGCCAACATATCTATATATATATCTTACTTTTCTTAGTTCTATATAGAGAATAAACGTTTTGAAGTTAGGTTGACTGAACAAGTGTTGCTTATTTATTGCTCACGTTAGCGATGATAAATAAAGATAAGGAGTTGCTTTTATCAATGGCCACTTCACTGTAAAAAGATGAAATAAACAGATAGCAAACGGAAAAAATATGACTATAAAAATAGAATCACTAAATCCTGAAAAACGTCAATCGTGTCCTGAAGAATTTAGCTTTGGCGTGACATTTTCTGACCATATGTTCACCCAAGAGTTTGACCAAGATAAAGGCTGGCATGACGCATTGATCAGTCCTTACCATTCCTTAGTGCTTGAGCCGTCAGCAGCTGTTTTTCATTATAGTCAGGAAATATTTGAAGGACTCAAAGCATATCGTAAACCAAATGGTGGTATTAATTTATTTCGCCCGACAGAAAATGTTAAACGTTTTAATCGCTCAGCCAAACGTATGGTTATGCCTGAAGTTGACGAAAAGCTTCATCTTGAGGCGATTAAATCTCTAGTTTATCTTGATCAAGATTGGGTGCCTTCACAAGATGGTTCGTCTTTATATATCCGTCCAACGATGATTGCTACTAGCCCTAAATTAGGCCTAGGTGCGAGTTCTAATTATACCCATTTTATTATTGCTGGCCCTGCAGGATCTTACTTCGAAGAAGGGTTAAGTCCTATTTCTGTTTATGTGGCTGATGAGTATCGTCGTGCAGTTAAGGGCGGTGTCGGTGAAGCTAAAACTGGGGGGAATTATGCAGCAAGCCTTTATGCTTCTGAAGACGTTGTTAAGTTAGGTTACTCACAAGTTTTATGGTTAGACGCCGTTGAAGGTCGGTATATCGAAGAAGTTGGCGCTATGAATATATGTTTTGTCTATGAAGATAAATATATATATACGCCTTCACTTAGTGGCAGTATTTTACCTGGTATTACTCGTGATTCCATTTTGAAACTGGCGCCAACACTGGGTTATGAAATATCAGAACAGCGTTTAGACATTGAGCAAATATTAGCGGATATTACCAGTGGCAAAATCACTGAAGTTTTTGGTTGTGGCACAGCAGCGGTCATATCTCCTGTAGGGAAATTTAGTTTTAAAGGTAGTGAGTACGTTATTAATGACAATCAAACGGGAGCGGTTGCCAAGCATTTATATGATGAATTAACGGGCATTCAATATGGCACCCGTGAAGATAAATTTGGTTGGATCGAATCAATTTAATTTAATTAAAAACTTCACTCGGTAGTTTGTTCTAT